>Ga0181520_10001375_pt1 | contig 49641 bp, 47 predicted proteins | sample PEATcosm2014_Bin_29_FD_132451 | JGI IMG/M metagenome (GOLD analysis project Ga0181520, IMG submission 132451) | Peatland microbial communities from MTU Mesocosm Facility, Houghton, MI, USA - PEATcosm2014_Bin02_30_metaG | ecosystem: Environmental > Terrestrial > Soil > Wetlands > Peat | place... | reverse complement strand
GCACCGACGAAGGCAACAGCAGCATCTGGTCGGGAGCGTAGGGGCGGAACGTCTTCGGCATCCCCAGATTGACTCACATCCGCCCCGCCACCCGCCAGCGGTTACCGGGACGGGCTGCTAGCCCCCGCCGCGGAGAGCGCCAACGGCCTCCTCTCCGGGACGGTGACCGCGGTCGCCTTCCTCGGGGCGGTGAGCCGCCTCACCGTCGACCTCGGCGACACCACCGTGCTGGCCCAGGTCCCGACCGCCGACGCCGCGGCCCATCCGGGCGGCGCGCGCGTCCATGTGGCGCTGCGACCGGACCCGGTCCTGGTCACCCGCGACGACGCCCAGAGGCGCGGCTAGGCCGCCGATGCCGCTCACCCACCGCCAGACCCTGGGGGCGGGCGCGATCGTGAGCTCCGGCGCGCTCTCCCCCTATCGAGCCGTGATGCGGAGGAGCGGCGAGCAGCACCTCGTCCGCTCGGAGCTCTTCGACGGGACACCGGGCATGCTGCCCCTGGGGCCGCGCCGCCCCGTCGGCTGTCTGGCCCACATGACCGACCTGCACATCACCGACGTCCAGTCCCCGGGTCGATTCGAGTTCGTCAACCGCGAGTTCCTCGATCCCCGCTTCGCCGAGCTGATTCCTATGCAGCGGCCCCAGGAGGCCCTCACCCCACACGCCCTCGGGGCGCTCATCCGCAGCCTGAACGGCGAGGCGGCCGGCCCCGTCACCGGCGCGCCGCTGGAGCTGGTCCTGACCGGGGGCGACGCCATCGACAACGGCCAGCACAACGAGATGCGCGCCCTCCTGCGGCTCCTCGATGGAGGGACCGTGGACCCCAACTCCGGGGCCCCGCGGTACGAGGGGGTGCAATCCGTCGCCTGGCCCGACGACATCTTCTGGATCCCCGACGGCCGGCCCGAGGCTCCCGACATGTTCCAGCGGGATTTCGGCTACCCGGTGGCGACGGGGTTGCTCGAACGCGCCATCCGGCCGTTCGATTCGCCGGGCCTGCGGGTGCCCTGGCTCGGCTGCCACGGCAACCACGACGGCCTCTGCCGGGGCGTCGGCAGGATGACGGCCGACCTGAGGACCGCGCTGGTCGGGGGGCGCAAGCCGATCGCCCTGCCCGACGGCCTCGACCGCGACCGGGCCCTCGAGACGTTCATCACGCGACCGGAGGCGTTCCTCGCCGGACCGACGGTCGACGTCACCGCGGATCCCGGCCGCCGTCACTGCACGCTGGCAGACTTCATCACCGCCCACATCGACGGAACGGGGTCTGGCCATGGGTTCGACGACCGGAACCTCCGTGACGGCACCGCCTACCTGGTGCGGGACACGGCGGCCGTCCGCGTCGTGGTGCTCGACCTCGCCTGCCCGGCGGGATCCGCGGAGGGGTGCATGGACGCTGAGCAGATGCTCTGGCTCGAGCGGCGGCTGACGGAGGTGCACTCGTCGTACCGCGACACGCAGGGACGGACGGTGCGCACGCAGGCGGGGGATCGGATCGTGGTCGTCGTCTCGCACCACGGCTCCGAGACGGTGACCAGCGTCAGACGGCACGCCGACGGATCGACGCCGACCGCCGGTGGCCGGCTTCTCTCCACCCTGCTGCGCTTCGACAACGTCGTCCTCTGGCTCAACGGTCACACCCACACCCACGCCATCCGCCCACGTCGCGATCCCGCCGGCGCGGGGCGCGGGCTGTGGGAGGTGACCACGGCGTCGCTGGTGGACTGGCCGTGCCAGGCGCGGTCGATCGAACTCGTCGACATGGGTGACGGGGCCCTGGCCATCGCCAGCACGATGATCGACTACGACGGCCCGGCGGATCCGGGCGGTGCGGAGACGCCCCTCGAGATGGCGTCGCTGCACCGCCAGCTCGCCGCCAACATGCCGGGGGCGGGCTTCGGCTCCCGCCTCGAGGGGACGCCCCTGGACCGCAACGTGATCATGATGCGGCGCCTCGGCTTCACTCCGCGGTAGCGGGCGACGGAGGAGATTGCACGCCATGGACGGTGGAGCGCCCGGCTACGATCCCGGTGATGGACGTCAGCGTCCGGAGCCGCGCCAGGCCGGGCCCCGTTCCCACGGTGAGGGCCACCCCGCCTCCCCGCCGGGGTGCGGCGCTGCTGTCGCTCTGTCTTCTCTGCGCCCTGGCGAGCGGCTGCTCCGCCCCGGCTTCCGAAGGACACGCGTCGCCGCCCGCCCATCCGCTCGTCCTCACCCTGCTGCCCGACCTCTCGGCCGGTGGGCGGTCGTGGGATTGGACGGCGTCGTGCCCCGAGGTGCCATCCGGGCCCACCGGCTGCACCAGCCAGGATCCCGATCTCGGTTCGGCGCAGGTGAACGGAGACCTGTGGAATCTCGGGACCGGCGGACCCACACCGGGGTCGCTGGCCATGAGCGTCGACGCGGCTGGAGTGCTCCGCGTGCAGGGGGATCTCCCGAGCACGCCCCCCTGCAACGGATCACGGTGCCCGGTGGCCACCTGGGTGCGCGGCTTTCCCAACGTCGCCTATGGCGTGGACCAGTGCTCGCCGGGACTCTCCCCACCGGGCTCGGCGAGCTTTACTCTGCCCATCAGGCTGAGCGCGATACGCCACGACCTCATCGCCACCACCGGCTACTCCCCGCCCCCCGCAGGGGTCACCTACGACATCTCCTATGACATGTGGCTGAACCGCACCCGGGACACGGAATGCCAGACGAACTCGACCGTCGAGATCATGGTCTGGACCGATTACAGCGCCGGCGCCCCGCCTCCGGCGAGCCTGCTGGTCACCTCGTCGGCGACGCTGCCCTTCGCCGTGAATGGAGTTGTCAACGCGGGGACGGACGGGTGGTCGATGTACGTCACCGGCATGGACCGCACCGCATCCAACCCACTCGAGGGCGGCACCGTCTGGCTGGTGCCGAACACGCCTCTTCTGCCGGATGGCGGGGTCATCGGCATCGATCTCAGCAGCGCCTTCGTCGATGTCGCCGATCTGCTGCAGAGCAACTACGGATGGAGCACCTTCGCACAGACGTACTGGCTCGACACCGTTCCGTTCGGTATGGAGTTCGGCCCGAGCAGCGGAGCGTCCACGGACGCCGGGCAGTCGGACTTCTCCCTCGACCTGTCGTCCTTCTGCCTCGGCACGGGCCTCACGCTGGCGGAGGCGATCTGCTGATCGGTGACGCCGGCGCCGGGTCGGCTCCCGACCCACCCGGAGACTACCGGAGGGCACCGGAAATGAGCGCCGCCGCCGCCGCACAGAAGGAGTCGTTGTCCCAGTAGTCGTGGGGGTCCGGCGCGCCGCCCGCGGCATCGCGCACGTTGTCGACCTGGACGTCGGTCACCGGCCGGGGCAGCTCGGCGCCTGTGTCGGGGTCGTGGACGACGAAGAGCCCGGGGCCTCCCCCGTCGGGGAGCGGGTCGCCGCGCCTCCAGCCGCGGGGCGGGCCGAGCGGGTCGGCGACCCAGTCCGCGGGGTCCCAGACGTTGGTCCAGCCGCCGCTCAGGTGGCGCATGGCGCCGGCGTCGCGGCCCCAGTCGAAGAGGTCGACGTACTTGCGCAGCGGACTGCCCGCCGTGATCAGCAGGCGCACGCCGCGCGCCGAGGGCGGCGAGAGCGCCGCGATGGTGTCGAAGGCCATCACCGTGCCGTTGCTGAGGCCGTTGACGGCCACGCCGTCCACATCCGAGCGCGCCAGCACGCGGCTCACCGCGTCGCGGAGGAAGGCGCGGACCCGCTCGCGGTGCTCGTTGCGCGCGACATAGGCGGCGACGCCGTCCTCGAAGGCGCGCAACGACGCCAGAGACCCGGTGCCGGCGGCGTCCGCCGGCGGCTCATCGCCCCGCCGGCGCAGCAGCCGGCCGAAGACGCCGCGGTGCGCCGCCGCCCCGGCGGCGGCGTGCGACCGGCGCAGCGCCTCGAGATCGGAGACGATCATGCGGGCAATCCCGCCGAGGGTCGCGTAGCTCGCCAGCGACGGCAGGCCGAGCACCTCCAGGCCGCGCAGGGCGACCAGATCGGTGCCCTGCTCCTCGAGGCCGCTGTAGACAAGGGCGACGTGGGCTACCTCCGCGCCGGGGGGTGCCAGCGGCACGCCGACGATGCCGACCGAGCCCGAGGCGATCCAGCGGCCGAGCCGGCCGGCGCCGGCCTCCGTGGCGCCGCTCCGGGGCGGGAACTCGCTCTGCACGTACACCGGTCCGCGGCCGCCGGCGGCGAGGCGGTTCGGATCGTCGCCGAGCTTCGCGCCGAGGTGGGCGCGCAGCCCCTCGTGCAGCGCGTCGGCATACCCGTCCGACACGTCCAGGGCGCTCGGCGCGCGCTGGAAGCCGATGCCATGGACGGTGATCAGGACGATCACGGGCGCGTTCCTCCCGACGTGGACGGCGGAGCTGCCGCGGGCGAGTGTACCCGGGCCGTGCCCGGCGGGTCCGGGCGCCGCATCTAGAGGGGCGGGCCGCCCGGGTAGCCCTCCAGCGGCCCGGGGAACTCCGCCTCCGCCATCGCGTGGATGCGCGCCCGCTGGCGGTGACCCAGGACGGCGGCGAGGACCACGCAGACGAGCCCGACGGCGCCCAGGCCGAGGTCCGCCCACCAGGTCAGCCCGCCGATGCGGCGGCCGACCTCGAAGGCGACCACCCCCCACAGGGTGGCCCAGACGACGGCGCCGGCGGCGTTGACGGCGAGGAAGGGGGCGGGCCGCATCCTGCTGGCCCCGGCCAGGAGCGCCGCGTAGGAGCGCAGGATGGCCACGAAGCGGCCGAGGAAGACCACCACGCCACCGTGGCGGCGGAAGGCGTAGCGGGCGATCTTCACCTCGGCCTGGCCGAGGCGGACGTAGCGGCCGTAGCGGACCAGCAGCCGGTAGCCGCCCCACCAGCCGATGCCGAAGCCGATGGCGCCGCCGACCACTCCGCCGAGGGCGGCGGCGGCGATGACGGCGGGGATGGCCAGCACGTGGCTGATCCCCGCATAGACACTGGCGGTGACCAGGGTCGTCTCGCCGGGGATGGGAACGCCGAGGCTCTCGACGGCGACCATGAGGAAGACGGCGATGTAGCCCCAGTGCTCCACGAACCCGGAGAAGGCGAGCCCTGCCGGCATGGCGGGATCAGGCCCTGCCGGCGGAGCTCGGGCCGGTGGGCTTCGCCGTCTCGCCGGACCCCGACGTGGCGCCCGGCGCCGCCTCCGGGGTGGGTGCCGCCAGACGCAGCACCACCAGGGAGCGGGCTTCGACGTGGAGACGCGCACCCTGGGCCACGCGCCGCGCGGCGGGCTCCTCGGCGGGATGGGCGGTGTCGATCAGCACCTCCCAGTCCCCCGGGGGCAGATCCCACTCGCAGGGATCCTCGGCGGAGTGGAGGAGGACCGCCAGCGTGTCGTCGACGATGCGCTCGCCGTTGGCGGTGCGGTCGGCGATCAGCCCGCCGTCCAGGATCATCGTCAGCGACTGCCGCTCGTGGCTGCCCCAGTCCTCGTCGGTCATCTCCACCCCGTTGCGCCGCAGCCAGCGCACGTCCTTGAGGCCACCGCCCACGACCCGCCCGGTGAAGAAGCGCTGGCGGCGCAGGACGGGGTGGGCGGCACGCAGCGCGATGAGGCTGCGGGTGAAATGGAACAGCTCCGGATCGTCGTGCTCCCAGTCGATCCAGGAGATCTCGTTGTCCTGGCAGTACGCGTTGTTGTTGCCCTGCTGGGTGCGCCCCAGCTCGTCGCCCGACAGGATCATGGGACTTCCCTGGGAGAGCAGCAGGGTGGCGAGGAAGTTGCGCGCCTGCTGGCGGCGCAGCTGGTTCACCGCCACGTCGCCGGTCTCGCCCTCGACGCCGCAGTTCCAGGAGCGATTGTCGTCGGAGCCGTCACGGCCGTCCTCGCCGTTGGCCTGGTTGTGCTTGGCGGAGTACGAGACGAGGTCGCGCAGCGTGAAGCCGTCGTGAGCGGTCACGAAGTTCATGCTGGCGCTGGGGCCGCGACCGTCGTCGGCGTAGAGGTCGCTGCTGCCGGTGAGGCGGTAGGCGAGGTCGGCGACGCCGATGGGGGCGCCCCGCCAGTAGTCGCGAACGGTGTCTCGGTACTTGCCGTTCCACTCCGCCCAGCCCACCGGGAAGTTGCCGACCTGGTAGCCGCCGGCGCCGATGTCCCACGGCTCCGCGATCAGCTTCACCTCCGCCAGCACGGGGTCCTGGTGGATGAGGTCGAAGAAGGCCGACAGCCGGTTGACCTCGAAGAACTGGCGCGCCAGCGCCGCGGCCAGGTCGAAGCGGAAGCCGTCGACGTGCATCTCGGTGACCCAGTACCGCAGCGAGTCCATCATCAGCCGCAGCGTCTGCGGCGCCCCCGCGTTGAGGGTGTTGCCGCATCCCGTGACGTCCCAGTAGTGGCGCCGGTCGCCCGGGTCCAGGTAGTAGTAGGCCTGGTTGTCGATGCCCCGAAAGGAGAGGGTGGGTCCCAGGTGGTTGCCCTCCCCGGTGTGGTTGTAGACGACGTCGAGGAAGACCTCCAGGCCGGCGCGGTGCAACGACCTGACCATCTGCTTGAACTCGACCACCTGACCGCCACCGGCACCGGCAGCCGAGTAGCGCCCCTCGGGGGCGAAGTAGCCGATGGTGTCGTAGCCCCAGTAGTTGCGCAGGCCGCGCTGCCGGAGGCTCGCCGAGTCGATGAAGGCGTGCACCGGCATGAGTTCGACGGCGGTGACACCCAGCGCCTTCAGATAGCCGACGGCGGCGGGGTGGCCCAGGCCGGCGTAGGTGCCGCGCAGCTCCGCCGGCACGCCCGAGTGGCGCATGGTGAATCCGCGAACGTGGGTCTCGTAGACGACGGTGTCTGCCCAGGAGGTGCGCGGCGCGCGCGTCCCCCGCCAGTCGAAGCGATCGTCGACGACCACGGAAAGGGGCACGCTGCCCGCCGAGTCGAGATCGCTGGGGACGGCGTCGCTCACCGGCTCCTTCCACGCGTAGCCGAAGACCGCCGGACCCCAGGTCACCGCTCCGGTGAGCGCCCTGGCATAGGGGTCGAGGAGCAGCTTGTTGGCGTTGAAACGCTTGCCCTGGGCCGGGTCGTAGGCGCCGTGCACCCGGTAGCCGTAGAGCGTCCCCGGGCCGACCTCGGGAAGATAGCCGTGCCAGGTGAGGTCGGTCCTGTCCACCAGGTCGTGGACGGCCCTGGGGCTTCCGTCAGGATTGACCAGAACCAGCTCGACCCCGTCGGCGCTGGCGCTGAAGAGGGCGAAGTTGGTCCCCTCGCCGTCCCAGTGCGCCCCCAGCGGGAAGTGATGCCCGGGCCAGGCGTGGCCGCGCTCCGGCGCGGAACGAGGCATCGTCTCCAACGAACGTCGTCCCCTCGAAGGGCGGCACCGGTCGCGGCCGCCGTGCCAGCCAACCATAGCGACTCCCCGCTCCGGGTCGCGACGACGACCCGGGGACGGGGCCGGTAAGGTACGGGGCACGGTGCGACAGCGGTGAGGGACGAGATGCCGGAGGGGGGCCCACGGGCGTGGGGCGTGGCCGGCCGCTACCGCGGGACGGACGGCCGGCGGCGGCGCGTCGCCCCGTCGACCCTGGCCGCGCTGGCGGCCGCCCTGGACGGAGGCGGCGCCATGGCGGAGGCGGAGGAGACCGCACCTCTCGTCGTGGTCCGCGGCGGTTGGCCGGGGCTGGACGGGCCCGCCGAGGTCGAGCTGGAGGGCGGCGAGGTCCGGGGCTTCTCCGACCGCCTGCCCGGGGACCTGCCCCTCGGCTACCACCGCCTCCACCGGGAGGGGCGGAGCCGCCCGCTGATCGTCACCCCGCCGCGCTGCCACCTGCCCGCCGGCCTGCACACCTTCGGTTTCGCCGTCCAGCTGTACGCGGCGCGGTCGCACGCGAGCTGGGGCATCGGCGACCTCGCCGACCTCGCCGAGATCGGCCGCTGGGCACGGGGCCTGGGCGCGGGTGCGCTCCTCGTCAACCCCCTCCACGCGGCGCTGCCGGTGCCGCCGGTGGAGCCCAGTCCGTACTCCCCGGCCAGCCGCCTCTTCCTCAACCCCCTCTACCTGCGACCGGAGGCCGACACCGGCGGCCCCGGCCTGGACGACCTCGCCGGGGCGGCCCGCGCCCTCAACCGGGAGCGGCGGATCGAACGGGACCGGGTCCTCGCCCTGAAACTCACCGCCCTGCAGCGCCGCTTCGCGGCCACGGCCCCCATCGGGACGGCGGAGGCCGCCATGGCGGGCCTGCCCCTTCTCGGCGAGTTCGCGCTCTTCTGCGCCCTCGCCGAGCGCGAGGGGCCCGACTGGCGGAGCTGGCCCACCGCGCTCGCCCGCCGCGACCCCGCGGCACTGCGGAAGGCCGCCGGGGAGCTGGCGGAGCGGGTGCGCTTCCACGCCTGGGTGCAGACCCTCCTGGACGCGCAGATGGCCGAGGCGAGCGCCGAGCTGCCGCTGATCCAGGACCTGCCCGTCGGCTTCCAGCCGGGCGGCGCGGACGCCTGGCTGTGGCAGGACCTCCTGGCGCCCGGGGTGACCATCGGCGCACCCCCCGACATGTTCAACCCCCGGGGCCAGGATTGGGGGCTGCCCGCGTTCTCGCCCGGGAAGCTGCGCGCCGCCGGATACGACCCCTTCATCCAGACCATCCGAGCCAGCCTCCGCCACGGCGGCAACCTGCGCATCGACCATGTCATGGGGCTGTGCCGTCTCTGGCTGATCCCTCCCCGAAGCGGCCCCGCCGAGGGGGCCTACGTCGGCTACCCGCTGGACGATCTGCTCGGCATCGTCGCCCTGGAGTCGGTGCGCCACCACGCCATCGTCATTGGCGAGGATCTCGGCACCGTGCCCAGCGGGCTTCGCGGCCGGCTTCGCCGCCGCGGCCTGCTCAGCTACGTGCTGCTGCTCTTCGACGGCAGGCCGCCGGCTCGATGGCCGCGTCAGGCGCTGGCGGCGGTGACCACCCACGACCTGCCGACGGTGGCGGGGCTGTGGGACGGCAGCGACCTGGCGGCGCAGCGCCGGCTGGCCCTCTCCCCCAGCGCGCGCATGGCCGGGGAGCTGGTGGAGAGGATCGGCGAGGGCGGCCTCGACCGCGGTTGCCCGGCGGCCGACGCCATCGTCAACGCCCACCGGCAGCTCGCCCTCTCCCCGTGCGCGCTGATCGCGGCCACCCTGGAGGACGTCGCCGCGGTCCGGGAGAGACCCAACCAGCCGGGCACGACGACGGCCCAGAACCCCAACTGGTCGCTGGCCCTGCCCCTGCCCCTGGAGGAGCTGCGGCAGCTGCCCATGGCGACCAGGCTGGCCGGCATCCTGCGCCGGGGCGCTCCACCGCCGGACGCCCCCGTTAGGGCCTAATGGCCTGAGTTTGTCAGGACTAACGGCACGGGTGTATAGTCTCTTTGGCACGGGGTTGGTTGGGCCCCGATCGGATCAGCAGTGCAAGAGCATGGTCATGAAGCAAGCGCCAAGCCCTGTCGATTACGAGTTGTTCGAGCGGGCCAAAGACGAAGCGCGACGCCTCCACCGGCCCGTCTACATCGCCACCGGCGAGATCTACGCCGACCGGCCCGCGCGCACCACCGCGATGGTCTGGCCGAACGGCAGCGTCACCTGGGGAAACCCGCAGGCGGCCAGCAAGCAGATCGACCGCCGTCACCTGCCGCCCGCCGCCTGACGGGACCGGCGGACTGAGGGCGGGCTCCGCCGGCCCACTCCGGCGGTGACGGACGCTCCGGGAGGGGGGATGAGCCGGGCGCACCTGCGACCGGCACCGACCAGGGGGCCGCGGATGCCCGCGACCCCCTGGTGCGTCGTGGTGGTCGGGTCAATGGGGCCAGGCGTTGCTCACGTTGGAGAAGAGATTGCCGGTCGCCTTTCCGAGGACGACCAGTGCCGCGATGACGACGATTGCGATGAGAAGAAGAACCAACGAGTACTCGACCAGTCCCTGCCCTTCCTGGTGACGACGCCACAGGCGCCAGCGGGAACTGGAGAGCCGTGAAACCACCGGAGCATCACCTCCTTGACTTGCCCAGCCGCACCTCCTGTCGCGCACCTCGGACGCAGGAACTGAACTCTGGGGGGCCGCATCCGAGCATCCGCCGATGAGCGGGTGACGACTATGTGATGAGCTCGGGGCCGCTTCTCTCGGAGTGCGACTCCGTCCGGGGCCGTCCGCGGGGCGCGCCCGGTGCCTCAGCCCTCGGAGAAGCTCCGCACCGCCCAGGCGACCGCCCCCACCAACCCGGCGTCGCTGCCCAGCTCGGCGGGGCCGAACCGGCAGCGGCGGAGCGGAGCCGCGAAGGCGATCTCCGCCATGGCGTCGCGGAGGGGACCATGGAGGAGGTCGGCGTGGCTGCCCACCCCGCCGCCGATGGCGAGCGCCTCCGGTCCCAGCAGGTTGATGACGCCGCCGAAGGCGCGGCCGAGCGCCCGGCCCGCTTCGGCGTACACGCGCCGGGCCAGGGCGTCGCCGCCGCGGGCCGCGTCGGCGATCACCGAGGCGTTGAGGGGGTGCACCCCCCGCAGCTGCGAGACCTCGCCGGCGTCGAGGGCGGCGGCGGCCTGGGAGGCGATCCCCGTCCCCGAGGCGATGCCCTCGAGACAGCCGACGTGACCCTGCCCGCAGCGCGGGCCGTCGAGGCTCGACGGCACATGGCCCAGCTCGACCGCGGTGCCGACGGTGCCGACGTACAGCTCGCCGTCGATGATCATGGCGCCCCCGATCCCGGTGCCGACGATGACGAAGACGAAGGTGCGGGTGTCCTTGCCCATCCCCGCCACCCACTCCGCGTAGCCGGCGAGGTTGGCGTCGTTGTGGATGGCGACGGGGCACCCTGCGGCCCGGCTCAGCATCTCTCGGGCCGGGAGATCCTCCCATCCAGGCAGGTGGGGGGCGGCGAAGACGATGCCCGCCACCGGGTCCACCGGGCCGGGGATGCCGATGGCGATGCCGTCGGGGGCCCCGCCCGCGACCTCCGTCGCCGCCGCCGCGCAGGCCGCGATCACCGCCTCCGGGCCGTCGGCCGCGGGCGTCCGGCGGGTGACCCGCGCCCCGGGGGCGGTGGGCCCGTCGGCGAGCGCCGCCCGGATGCTGGTGCCACCGAGATCGATACCGACCAGGCGCTTCATGAGGACCTCCCCCGCGCTGGGGCGCGACGGCGTCGCACCTCCGCGGTGGGTGAATTGTGCCAGTGGCCGGGCCGGGCGATCCGGGCGGCGGCGTCCGGGCCCCAGCTCCCCGCCTCGTACATCTGCACGGGCGGGGGCCGGTCGAGCACCGGCTGGACGACCTGCCAGCCGCGCTCCACCTCGTCCTCCCGGATGAACAGGGTGTGGTCGGCGCTCAGCGCGTCGTGGAGAAGCCGCTCGTATGCCTCGGGCGGGGTGCTCTTGAAGGAGCCCTCGTAGCTGAAGTCCATCTCGACGGGGAGGGTCGTGACCTCGGGTCCGGGGCGTTTGGCGACGAAGCTGACGGAGATGCCCTCGTCGGGCTGGATGCGGATGACGAGGCGGTTGCTGTCGAGGCGGTCGACGCCGATCCCCTTGAAGAGATGGAGCGGTGCCTGCCGGAAGGTGAGGACCACCCGGGTGTCCCGCGTGGCCAGCCGCTTGCCGGTGCGCAGCAGGAAGGGGACACCCGCCCAGCGCCAGGAGTCGATGTGCAGGCGCAGGGCTGCGAAGGTCTCCGTCTGGGAGGTGGGATCGACGCCGTCCTCCCCGCGGTAGGCCGGCACCGCCTCGCCGTCGATGCGCCCCGCGGCGTACTGGCCGCGGACCACGTGATGGGGGTCGGCGGGCTGCAGGGCGTCGAGCACGTCGACCTTGGCGTTGCGCAGGGCCTCGGGCGCGAACGAGCTGGGGGGCTCCATGGCGGTGACGGCGAGGAGCTGGAAGAGGTGGTTCTGGACGATGTCGCGGATCGCCCCCGTCTCCTCGTAGAAGCGTCCGCGCTGCTCGACGCCGAGCGTCTCGGCGACGGTGATCTCCACGCGGGCCACCGCGTCGCGGTTCCACACCCGTTCGAAGATCGAGTTGCCGAAACGGAAGACGAGGAGGTTCTGCACCGTCTCCTTGCCCAGGTAATGGTCGATCCGGTAGATCCGCTCCTCGGGAAGCGCCTCGTGCAGGGTGACGTTGAGCTGGGTCGCGGACGCCGCGTCGTGGCCGAAGGGCTTCTCGATGACGAGCTTGGTCCCCGGAGCAAGACCCGCCGCGGAGATCGCGCCGGAGAGGGTCCCGAATGCCGACGCCGGGACCGCCAGGTAGACGAGGCGCAGAGGCCGCTGAGCCACCAGCGCCAGGGGCAGCAGGTTGTCGTCGCCCTGGATGGCCACGAACCGCAGGCGCTTGGCCAACCGGGCGAAGCCACGGCGGTCGAGCCCGGTCCTGGAGTAGCTGCGGATCGCCTGCTCCGCGTGGGCCCGGAATCGGGCGTCGTCCCAGGCCATCGGGGCGACGCCGATGAGGTCGCCGCTGGTGGGGAGCAGGCCCTCGAGCTCCAGGTTGTAGAGGGCGGGGAGGAGCTTGCGGGCCGCCAGGTCACCGGTGGCGCCGACCAGGACGATGTCCTGGTCGGGGGGGGTGCGGAGGCTCATCGGACCGCCACCGGCGCCGCGCTCCCCGCGCCGCGGCGCGGACGCCGGGGCGCGGGCCGGCACCGGGCCAGGGCCGCCCGGCCCCCCGGGGACGGCACGCTCGACGGGGACGGGGCGGGTTCGACCGCGGCCACGAGGCCGGATTGTACGGGAGCCGCCGCGACGCCCACTCCGGGCGCGGCCGTCGGGCGAAGCCTCGGGCGGCCGGCGCCGCGCCCGCCCACCCCTCCACCTGTGAACATGCACCCGTACACCGCCGGATTCTCACCAAGGAGCGCAGAGCGTGGAAGACGAAGGCATCGAGCCGGAGCTCGACATCACCCCGATTGGGACGCGGATGTGGGGTTTCGGTGAGGTCCTCGGCGTGAGCCTCCTCGTCGCCGCCACCCTCATCGCCGTCGGCTCGATCGCCGCCGGACTGCTGACGGCAGGCGCGTCGCCCGCCCAGAACCAGGTCGAGGTCGACCTCCTCTACACCACCCAGTGGATCACCCCGTTCATCGTCCTCTTCCCCCTCGCCGCCCTCGCCACCGCCTGGTGGCGGGTCCGGCCGGACGGGCCCGACGCGGCGACGGATGCCGGCGCCGGCTCCCCGGGTGCGGCCAGGGGCGTGGTCATGGCCAGCGGCGCTCTGCTGGTCGTGGTCGTCTGCGGAGCGGTCGGTGCCATGGTCAGCACCCTGCTGCTGATCCACGCCAGCAACCTGGCGGGCAACGAGGTCTGGCCGTCGGGCGCGCAGACCCTCTCCGAGGGGAGCGCCGCCCTGGTGCTCGCGATCGTCGGGATCGTCTGGGTCTCCACGCTGCTGGTTCGGATGTCGAACCGGCCCGTCTCGGCCGGCGAGGACGAGATCGCGGATGCCGCGGACCTCACCGACCTGGAGGAGAGCCCGGTCACGATCACCGCTCCCGCCTGAGCGGTCCGGGGGCGGGCCGGCCGGCGGCCGTGACCGGAGGCGGTCAGCCGGTGACCGTCCGGCAGGCGCGGGCCGGATAGCCGAGCTCGCCCGCGGCGGCGGCCAGAGCCTCGGCCTCGGCGCGTCCTCCCGCCACGGAGAAGGCGGCGCCGCCGCTCCCGGTGAGGTGCCACCGGCCACCCGGCGCGCCGGCGCGCAGCCGCCGGAGAGCGCCGGCCAGGTCCGGTTGGGCCCGGCAGGCGGCCGCCTCCAGGTCGGAACCACACAGGTCGGGGTCCACCGACCGCCCCTGGGCAAGGAGGCGGGCCAGCGCCTCCGGCCGTTCGGGGCCGCGCCACTCGCCCGGGTCGAGGGCCGCGAAGGTGACCCCGGTGCCGCTGCGCCCGGCGACGGCGACGGCGACGTGGAAGGGAGCATGGCGGACCGCCTCCAGGCGCTCGCCGGCACCGCCGACGAGCAGGCCGCCCCCGGCGAGGCAGGCGGGGACGTCACTGCCCAGCGCGTCGGCGATGCGGAGCAGACCGGCGTCGGTGGCCTCCGCGCCTGAGCCCGCGAGCAGCCGCAGCACGGCCGCGGCGTCCGCCGAACCACCCCCCAGTCCCGCCGCCGCCGGCAGGCGCTTGTCCAGGCTGATGTGGACGGACATTCCCAGATGGCGCTCGAGGAGCGCCCTGGCCGCCCGGACCGTCAGGTCGTCGTCGGCGGGCACCTCGGCGGCCCGGGGGCCCGAGACGTCCAGCCGCACGCCGGCCGGCCCCTCCGACGACGTCAACCGGACTCCGACCAGGTCGTGCCAGTCGAGGCGAACGATGACCGAGCGCAGATCGTGGCGCCCGTCGGGCCGGCGTCCGGTGACGCTGAGCGCCAGGTTGAGCTTTGCGTAGGCGGGAACGACGGTCATTGCGGCGATTGCTATACTCCACCCTCCGCCCCCGCCGCGGAAATGCGGTGGCGGCTTCTTGTCGAACCGTCAACAGGTGTCAACGTGGCCAACTCCCGTTCAGCCCGAAAGCGCATCCGCGCCAGTGAGCGCAAGCGCATCCGCAATCGCACCGTCCGTTCCGCGGTGCGGACCAAGATCGGCCGGGTGCGGCACGCCCTGATCAGCGGCCAGACCGAGGGGATCGACGAGGAGCTGCGGGGCGCCATCAAGTCACTGGACAAGGCCGCCGAGAAGGGGATCATCCACCGCAACAACGCGGCCCGCCGCAAGTCGCGGATCATGGCCATGGCCGCCCGTCTGACGGCGCTCTCCGGGAGCCTCGAGGAGCAGGCGGCCACCCGGGCGGCCGCCACCGGCGGCGCCAAGGGCAAGACCACCAGGGCCGCGGCCATCGCCACCCCCAAGGCTGCGCCCTCGAAGGCGACCGCCACCAAGGCCACCGCCAGGGCCGCCGCCCCCAAGTCCGCGGCCCCGAAGGCCACCGCCACCAAGGCCGGCAGCGCCAAGGCGTCCCCCGCCAAGGCCGCCGCCCCGAAGGCCGCCGCCCCAAAGGCGGGCGATTCGAAGCCGGCCGGCGGCACGAAGGCGGCCCCCGCGAAGCGGTCCACCAAGCGCCCCTGACGCGCGGCACCGGGGGGTCGACCGGGATCAGCCTGGCTGAACACCCGCGCGCGCGCCGTCTCTCCCCTTCGCTCGTGCCGCCCGTCGCTGGGACGTCAGGGCTCGCGCCGCCCCCAGGGCGAAACCCTGGAGCGCGTTGCGGTCGTTGCTGTCTCCCCGCTTGATGGCGGCGTCGAGCCTCTGGAGCTGGCGCAGCCAATCCTCGACGAGCGCCGGGCTCACCGCCCCTGCCTGCCTCGCCAGACGCTCGGCGCGCCACTCCGGGATCCGCAGCCGCTCCGCCAGCCGCGCCCCGCGGGTGCCCGAGCCGACCAGACCCTGGACCTGGCGCAGCTCGTGGAGCTGCCCGGCGAGGGTGGCGATCAGGTGCTGGGTTGACCGCCCCTCCTCGACCAGGTCGGCGACGGCGGCCGCGCCCAGCCCGGGCCGGGGCCCGAGCAGGCGCTCGAGGACGGCCCACACCTCGAGGGTCTCGGAACCGCCGGTGAGGAGGCGCACCGTCTCCAGGTCGACGATCTCTCCGCCCGCGTGGGCGGTCAGCTTGTCCAGCTCGGCGGAGACGATGCCGAGGTCGCTGCCGGCGACGCGCAGGATGTGCTCGACCCCCCCGGGTTGCAGGCGAAGCCCGCGCGCCGCCGCCGCGCGATCCGCCCACTCCCGGAGATCGCGCCCGCGGAGCTGACGGAAGAGGAGTACCCGCCCCCCCAGGCGGGTCACCGCCGCCGTCACGGGGTGAGACGCGGGGACCGTCTCGTGGCAGACGAGGCACACCGAGGTGGTGGGGGCACGCAGTTCCAGGGCGGTGGCCAGCGCCCGCGCCCCCTCGTCGCCCCGCCGGCCCCCGAGCTGGGGTGGGTCGCGGATCAGCAGGTACCGGCGCGGGTCGATGAACGGCGTCTCGGCGATGACGGCGCGGATCCTCTCGATCGGGGCCGGAGGGTCGACGACGTCGACGCCCATCTCGGCGCCTGCGGCGGCGCGCCAGCGGCGCACCTCGTCGTCCACCAGGAATCGATCATCGCCGTGGACGAGAAGGAGATCGGCGCTGCCGCCGTCTCGACCGGCAGGGCCACTGCGCCGCGGCTCAGAGCCGGTAGCGGCGGCGCCCATCCTCCCCCCGGAAGGTCTCCGCGCCGGCCCTCTCCGCGAGGAACCGAATGGCGCGGCCCGAGACCTTCACCCCAGCCCGAGTGATCTCCGAAGCGATCTCCGATGCCGTGCCCTGGCCGAGCTTGGCGATGACCGCGCGCACCACCTCCGTGGTCACCTCGGGCGGGGTGGCCCGACCCTTGGCGGCACGGGAGCGCGGGCGGCGCCGCCGGGCCGGCGCCGGGGCCGGCGCGGTCGGGGCCGCGCCCCTGCGGCGGGGACGTGGCTCGGCGAGCGCCGAGGACGCTTTCTCGAAGAGGTCGATGGCGCCGCGCAGCTGCCGGCGGAGCTCTTCGTTGTCGGCGCGCAGACGGGCGATCTCCTCGACCAGGGACTCGATGCGCTTGACCATGCGCTCGGCGGCCCTGACCACCGGTGAACCAGCGTCGGTCTGGGCCTCCTCGTCCGCCGACCGGGTGGCGCGAGACGGGCGCGCCCGAGCGCGGAGGCTCCCCCGACCATCGTCCTCAAGAGGGGGCACGGCCATTGCAAACACCTCATCCCTGTCGTCGCCGACAGCCGCGCCCAGGGGGCCGGCCGGCGGCTTTCGCACGTGACCAGGGTCGATCATAGACTGTCGGGGGAAGTGCTGCCGATTGCAGTCCCGCGGCTCCGCGCCCCGTCGCATCCCGGCGCCGTGGGCCTTCCCCCGGCGGCCGCCCCGTCCGCTACCATGGGATTCGGGCCCGGGGACGTAGCTCAGCTGGGAGAGCGCTTGCATGGCATGCAAGAGGTCGGGGGTTCGATTCCCCCCGTCTCCACCACCGGCCCGGGACCGCTGAGAAGGCGGGAGTCCGCCCGCCGGCCCGGCCTCCACTGGGGGTAGCAACGCGTGGTGAGCGCGGCAGGGGCGACATCCGGGCGCAGGACATGGCCGGCCTGGGCCAACGCCATCACCCTGGTCGGACTGCTGCTGGGCGGCGTGGTCCTGCCCCTCGCGGGTTGGGTGGTGAGCGCGGCAGCCCTCTGGCTGTCGCCGACCTGGACGCATCGCGAGAAGCTGCTGGGGACGCTGGTCCTGCCCGGCGGCCTGATGGCGATGGTCGATGGGTTGATCTCGGTCGGCCCGAGGGGGTGCAGCGGAGTGTCCCGCCTGTTGACCCCGGGCACCTGGAGCGGAGCGCAGACCTGCACCGGCGGGAGGTCCTCGGGGGTGACCCTCGCCATCTTCTGCCTCCTGGCCGCCCCGATCGGATCGATGGTCTACCTCTGGGTGAGGGCGCGCGGGCGTCACCTCTGATCCGTCCCGCCGGCCGGGGTACTGCCCAACGGCGCCGCCATCGTCTAACGTCTGATCGATGGACCAGCTGTGGGCGCCGTGGCGCATGGCCTACGTCACCGGTGGCGATCCCGGCGGTGAGGCCTGCTTCCTCTGCGCCGCCGCGAGCGGTGACGCGGCCGGGGAGGGCGCCTCCGCCGACGGCAGTCTCGTCGTCGAGCGGACGGAGGGGACGCTGACCCTGATGAACCGGTTCCCCTACACCAGCGGCCATGTCCTGGTGGCGCCGCGGCGGCACGTCGCCGACCTGCGTGACCTCACCGTGGACGAGGGGGCCGCGCTCCTCGCCGCCACCCAGCGGGCCCTCGGGGCGATCAGCCGTGCGCTCCAGCCGGGCGGGTTCAACGTCGGCATGAATCTGGGCCGGGCCGCCGGGGCCAGCATCGACCACCTCCATCTCCACGTGGTGCCCCGCTGGCACGGCGACACCAACTTCATGCCGGTGCTGGCCGACGTCAAGGTGCTGCCGCAGCACCTCGCGGTCACCGCGGGCCGCCTGCGGGAGGCGCTCAGCGGCGACCTGGACACGCCGCCCGGCCCCGTGGCGAAGCCCTGATCGCACAGGTCGGCGGCGCGGTCTTGGTATAGTCGGCCCCCACCGATATCGATTTCGGTCAATCGCCAGCGCCGGTCCGCATCCGGCGCCGGGCATGGAGACGGCAGGTTGGGTTCGGTCATCAAGAAGCGGCGCAAGAAGATGCGCGCGCACAAGCACAAGAAGATGCTCAAGAAGACCCGCTGGCAGCGGCGGGCGAGCTGAGACGCGGCGACGCGTCCGCGGCGGAGGGCGCCCCCGGGGGCGCCCTCTCCGCGTCCGGGGGTGCGGGGTCGGGGCACGCTAGACTGGGCGCTCCTGGGGCCGGTAGCTCAGCTGGGAGAGCGCTGCCCTCGCACGGCAGAGGTCCGGGGTTCGAGTCCCCGCCGGTCCAGGGCCCTTTCTTCTCAACGATTTCTCGCCGAGAGGCCTGTGCCATGGACGCGGAACGGCCGCTTGCCCGATCGTTCTTGAACGGGCATTCCTGCGGCTGCGACGCGTTCGCCTCAGCGCGCCTCGCGCCGGATCCCCGGCTGGAGGGTCGGCGGCAGACCTGAGCCCGATCCGAGACAAGCTCCACCGGGGGCGAACCACCAGCGCACCCTCCGAGCGAGCCAGGCGGGCACTCCCCTCCGGTGCCGGTCGCCACCGAGGTTCCGGGCCTCGAAGGCCGGCAGGGCGGCTCGCTCGATCTCCTGCTCACGCAGCCTCGCCAGCTCACCGATGAGGTAGGGATGCATCAGGGTCTCCCATCGTCACTTGCTAACTTCTTTCGCTGGTGACGACCATACCTCATTCATCGTCACCTGTCAATGGCGATTGAGGGTGACTTCTGGTATGCTGGAGCCATGGACACGCCCACCATGGCCAAGCAGCCGGCTCCAGGAGCCCTGGGTGAGGTTCAGGCTTTCGTGAATACGAGCGATGTGGAGAAGGGGACGGACGAGTTGGCCGTCGCCGGATCCGCCACCACGTGGTTGCGGGCACGTGGCCTGATCCTCGAACGCGTCATCAGCGAGGCCGAGCGGAAGCGCATGGTCGACGTCCGAGAGGCTCTCCGCGATCTGCTCGAGGCGCACCAGGGAACCCCCGCCGCCCCCGAGACTGGCCAACGCCTCGACCGCCTCCTCGCCGGCGTTCAGCTGTCCCCGCACCTGTCACATGAGGGCGGCACCCTGGTCGCTGGAGGCCGAGGTGTGGATGCCTACCTGGCCGGACTGGCGATCGGCATCGTAGAGGCCACGGTCGCCGGGACCTGGCAGCGGTTGAAGGTGTGCCGTGTCAGCACCTGCCGCTGGGCCTTCTACGACCACACCAAGAACGGCCGGGGCGCCTGGTGCAGCATGCGCGCCTGCGGGACCCGTGCCAAAGCGCGCGCGTATCGGGCTCGGAAGGCCGCTGCCCAGGTCCAGCTCAGGCCTCCGGCTCGTCCAGCCTGAGCTTGCGGCGGAGCCTGCGTTTCTGCCGCGTCTCACCGCCGACACCCCCCGCGATGTCATCTCGTCGGTGAAGCGCTCGCGCCCCTCGCCGGCCCGGCGCAGGGTCGTCCCCCGACCATGCCCCCGAGCGTTCGCGAGGTGATCGTCGAGCTGGAAGCCGCCGGCTGGCGCCAGATCAGCCGGCGCCGCAGCGACCGCCGGTCTTAGCATTCGAGCAGGCCCGGAAAGGTGGATCGGAGGTGTTGAACGTGCGCAAGGTCGTCGCGTACGAGCTGCTGTCGCTCGACGGCGTCGCTGAGAGGCCCGACGGGTTCTTCACCGACTGGGACGACGCGATGGTGGCCAACCTCGGCGCCGTCATCGCGGCGCAGGATTCGGTCATCCTCGGCCGGCGCAGTTACGAGGAGTGGGCCGAGTTCTGGCCGGGCAGCCACGTCGAGCCGTTCGCGACATTCATCAACGGGGTCGCGAAGTACGTCGCCACCTCCACGCCGCTCGGTCGGAAGTGGGCCAATACGACTGTGGTCGACGGCGAACTGGTCGAGTTCGTGCGGGATCTGAGCAGACAACCCGGGGCCGATATCGGCGTGCATGCGAGCATCTCGGTCGCCCAGGCACTGGTTGCCGCGGGCGTCGTCGACGAGCTCAGGCTGGTGATCGCGCCGACGATCGTGGGCAGCGGACGGAGGCTCCTCGACGGCCTGCCGGCGATTCGGCTTGCGTCGATCCGAAGCACGACCTCACCGACCGGCTATCTGCTCGTCGACTACTCCGTCATCCGGTAGGCGAGCAGCCGTCTCGCGGACGCGGCGATCATCGGGCGGCAGGCTAAGGCGGCCGTCTTCGCGGCAGTTCCCGCGGCGCGGCAGGTCACGTGCCGACCCCACTCGATGCCGGCGAAACGATCCAGAGGAGGAGTTGGTGGTGGGGCGGGGAGACGCGCGATCAGCCGTGTGGGGATGGTGCCAGCGCATGTTCGTCGTCGGGCCCGAACAGGTGGGTGGCGAGATTCATCGTCATGCTTTCGTGGTCGTGGTTCTCGCCACTCCCGATCACACGGGGGTCATGCGTCCGCGGCGGGGATCCTTGGCAGCCAGCGGCGAACTCGCCGCCGATACGCCAGGTACTCGTCTCCAAAGCGCCAGACGAGGTGGGGCTCCTCATACCCAACAACCAGAAGTTGGAAGCTCAGCGCCATGACGGCAAGGTACTCGAGCAGAGGGAGGGACATGAAGAGCCCGGCCTCGCCGCCGACGATGAGGAGCGCCGCGATGTAGATGGGGTTCCGCACCCAGCCATACGGACCGACGGCGACGAAGCTCCGCGGCGAGTCCCAGTATCCCGGGGTACCCTTTCCCACCACCGCAAAGTCAGCGACGGCCCAGAGGTAGAGGAGGGCACCGAGCACGAAGGGCGCGAGCGCCCACCAGCCGGTGGGGGCATGCGGTGCCCGGGATCCCGCGACCACCAGCCAGGGCCCGGCGACGCCACCCGCGCCCGGGATGGCGACGGTGAACAGGAGATTGCGCAGGGTCAGGCTCAGCGACGGGAAGTCATGCCCGAGAGCGCCCCGGCCCGCCGTGCGCGAGGTGTCTCCCTCGCCGGGCGCCCGCGGGCTCGCGACCCCGCCGCGCATCGGGCGGCGTCGCAGCGGCGGGGGGATTCGGGCCATGGCGCCTCCTCGTATCGAACCGATAGCGTATCGCTACTTAGTGGTACGATAGCGTATCGATATGAGCCGGTCAAGTCCCCCACCCACCGCCGGCACGGAGGTCCGGCTGATGGAACCAGCTGCCCGGGAGCCGATCACCCGAGGACATCACGCTCGTGACCGTGTGCTGGTGGCTGCCCTCGAGGTCCTGGCCGAGCGGGGCCTCGCCGGCTTCAACATGGAGGCCATCGCCCGGCGTGCCGACGCCAGCAAGGCGACGATCTACCGACGCTGGAAGTCGCCCGGCGAGCTCCTCATCGATGCCATGGACGCGAGCTTCCGGCCCCTCCCCATGCCCACGACCGGCCACCTGCGAAGCGATCTCATCGAGATCCTCTCCGGCTTCGAACGGCTGCTCGACGGGTCGTCCTTCCCTCGCCTGATGGCCGCCTTCATCGACGCCGCCGAACGGGATCCTCGGTTGAAGAGCCAGCACGCGGGGCTGACCGAGCAGCGCCGAGAGCCGCTGCGCACCCTGCTCCTCCGGGCTCGGGACCGAGGTGAGCTTCCAGCCGCGACGGACATCGAGCTGGCTGTCGACCTGCTTGGCGGTCCGCTCTTCTACCGACGCTTCATCGCCCATCGTGTATCCACCGTCGACGACGTCACCGCCCTGGTGGATCACGTGCTCAGCGCTCTCGGCGCCGTCACGACCGGGTCGAGTCCCCCCCTTGGTGCGCCCGCACTGGCGGTCCGGCGGTCGGGGTGATGGCGCCAAGGCGTGGGCAACCCGATCCGTCGACCCAGTCGACGCCCACTGCCCTGCCATCGCGCCGCGAAGGAGACGCGACGACCGCCTTCACCATCACCCCGGACACCGCCTTCTCCTTGGCCGCAGCCGCCGGGTTTGGCTTCGGGCCCAGCACCGGTCGCCCCCGGCCCGACGGGTCGGAGATGCGCCTCGCTTTCGTCACCGACGACCTCCGGCATCACGCCGGGGTGCACCTGCGCCAGGACCCCGCCGGCACCATCACGGGCAACGTCGAGAGCGATGCACCCCTCGACGCGGTGGTGGGGCAGGTCCAGCGCATCCTCTCCCTTGACCACCGGGGCGATGCATGGCTCGAGATCGGACACCGTGATCCGGTCATCGGCCGGCTCCAGGCGGAGCACGCCTGCCTGCGACCCGTGCTCTTCCACAGTCCCTACGAGGCCGCGGCGTGGTCGGTCATCAGCGCGCGGCGCCGCCAGACCCAGGCGGCGGCGCTGCGCACCCGCCTCGCCGCCGCCCACGGCCGGACGCTGCGGATCGCCGGCGAGCAGCTGCACGCCTTCCCGACCCCGGAGCAACTCCTCGCGCTGCGCTCGTTTCCCGGCATTGAGCCGGTCCGGATGGAGCGTCTGCACGCGGTGGCCCAGGCGGCGATGCGCGGCGAGCTCGAGGCGGGAGCACTGCGCCGCAGCGCCCCGGAGGACGCGCTCGTCGCGCTGCAGCGGCTGCCCGGCATCGGGCCGACCTACGCGACCCTCATCCTCCTTCGTGCCACGGGGGCGACCGATGTCATGACCTACAACGAGCCGCGCCTGCCCAGCTACGCTGCACAGCTGTACGGCCTCGGACGTCCCGTCGCCACCCGGGACGACCTGGAGAGGATCTCGGCAGCCTGGCGTCCTTTCCGCACCTGGGCCGCAGTGCTCGTCCGGGTCGCCGGCGATCGAGCCGGGCTGACCTGGACCGGGGTTGGCGATGGGGGCGGTCGGCGTCGACAGGCCCGGTAGCCCCCGCCCGGGCGACCGACCAACGTCGTCGCGCCAGCCACCAGCGTTCGCCCCACACGGGGGACAGGTCAATCGGCCCCTTGACGGCCCACCTCGGACTTCGAAACTCACCCCTGCCCTCGCACGGCAGAGGTCCGGGGTTCGGGTCCGCGCCGGTCCACGAGTGCCTTGGTAGGCTGAGGGCGACAGTCCGAGTGACGGCGGCGGTGCCGCGGAGAGCGCCCAGATGAAGCAGTTCCTGTTCACCGTGTACCACCCCGACGTCGAGCCGCCTCCGGCCGTCGAGCTGGCGGTGATCATGAGAGAGGTCGAGGCCTTCAACGAGGAGCTCCGCGCCGCCGGGGCGTGGGTCTTCGCAGGAGGCTTGCAACCTCCGGGCACGGCCACCGTGGTCCGTGCCGTCCAGGGCGAGGTTCGCACCGCGGAGGGACCGTTCCTCCGAGTGGACCAGCCGGCCGGCGGCTGCTGGATCATCAAGGCGCCCAATCTCGACGCCGCCGTCGCGTGGGCCCGCCGGGCCACCGTGGCCTGCCGCCTGCCGATCGAGGTGCGCCCCTTCCAGGACGAGTCCGAGGACTGATCCCCGGGTCGGGTCAGTCCGCCGTGTCCTCGACGAAGTAGGTCTCGCAGGCCTCGTCGAGCATCTCCGCCGTCAGCTCGGGCTCGACGCCCAGGTAGCGCGCGAGATGGATGACGTGATTGAGGAGATCTCTGGGGTGCGAGCCGTGGAAGGCTCGTCCCTTGGCCAGGTAGTGGCGCTCCATCAGCGCCACGATGACGTCCTCCCGGTAGGGGAGCTGGTTGGTGGCGCAGGTTCGGCGCCAGATCTCCTTGAACTCGGCCGCCGTCGGATCCGGGACCATGACCTTGTAGCGCACCCGGCGGAGGAAGGCCTCGTCCATGAGGTTTCGGGGTCGCAGGTTGGTGCTCAGCATCAGCAGGCAGGTGAAGGGCACCGCGACGCTGGTGCCGGCGCGGGCGATGTTGACGTAGTCGACCCCATTCTCCAGCGGCACGATGAGACGGTTGAGCAGGTCACGGGGCGACATGTTCTGCTGCCGCCCGAAGTCGTCGATGAGGAGCAGCCCGCCGTTGGCCTTGAGCTGGAGGGAGGCCTCGTAGAAGCCCAGGGTGTTGTCGAAACCGAGTTCCAGCATCCGCGGGGTCAGCTCGCCGCCGACGGTGACGGCGGGCCGTTCGGCGAGCTGCCAGCGGGCGTCGTGGGGGGGCAGCTCCCGCTCGATCGGCACGTGGTAGATGGGGTCGAAGAAGCGGATCACCTCGCCGTGGACGTAGAGGGCCCGGGGGATGAAGACGGGCGGCCCCATCAGCCGGGCGCTGGCCGTGGCGATGCTGGTCTTGCCGTTGCCGGGCGGCCCGTAGAGGAAGCATGCCTGACGCGCCGAGAGGGCCGGGCCGAGGTGGTCGAGGACCCGTTCGGCCAGCACCAGCTCCGAGAACACCTCGTGCAGGCGCTCGCGATTGACGGCCCCGCCCACCTGGGCCTGGCGCGCCGCCATGGCGTTGTAGTCGCCGATGGGCACCGGGGCGGGCCCGGCGTACTGGTTGATGTCGAGCAGCTCCCGGGCCCTCTGCCGACCCTGGGTCGTGATCGTGTACTGCATCCCAGCGTTGAGCGACTCGTCCTCGGCGAGGACGGCCGCCCGGACCCCCGCCGAATTGCAGTACCCCTCGTCGGCGAGGAACTTGAGGGTGGCCTCCACGAAGGCGAAGGGGAGGCAGACGTGGCGAGCCAGGGCGCCTCCCAGCATGCTGCCGTTGAAGTACAGCACCTTAAGAACGAGGTCGCAGACGAAGCTGAAGGGGAGCCCGGTCTCGTCGGCGCTGCGCGGCATCGGGGGCAGGGCGATCGGGGCCGGAGCAGTCGGGAGCGCCTGCACAGCCATTCCGTTGCGATTGTGTCATCGCTCCGCGCCCGGCCCCGGCCCTGGCCGAGGATTTGTCATCGACCCGACACACGCCCGAAGCGCTGGGTCACGCCGCCTCGGAGCTGCCGGCGATGGGCCCACGGCGGGCAGGCCCCCTATACTGGGCCCAAAGATCATCCGCGCACCGGTCCGGTGGAGTGCTCGATCGAGCGTAACCCGGCTGGGCCGGTGCCCGTTACCCTCCCCAGCGGCCCTCCGTACCCGGCTGGCCGAGATCACCCCAGAGAATCGTGCCCACCACCCCTCCCAGCGACAAGCACCCGTGGCGGATCCGGTCCGGCCTGAGGCGGCGCCCCAGCCCAGGCGGGCGGGCCACCTCCGGGAGCCAGGGCGAGTCCGCCGTCCGCAACGGCGGCACCAACGGCGGCGGCACCAACGGCAACGGCAACGGCGCCAGCGGCACCCTCTCGCCGGCCGCCCGGCGCAGCGCCCGCCGGGACGCCCTCATGGGCCGCCGGCCCCGGCACCGTGCCAAGCCCCGGCGCCGGCCGCTGCTGCGGCTCTCGCTGCTGGCCCTGGGCATCCTCTGCACCATGGCGGTGGCCGGCGTCGCCACCCTCTTCGCCGGCTACAACGTCTATGCGGCGGAGATCCCCGACGCGGCGACTGTCGCCTCCATGGAGCCGTCCCTCGACAGCAACGTCTACTCGTCCGACGGCACCCTCATCGACATCATCCACACCTCGGGATCCTTCCACCTCCACGCCGACCTGAGCGGCATCTCCAAATACGCCATCGAGGCGACCATCGACATCGAGGACCGCCACTTCTACCAGGAGCAGTCGATCGACGTTCCCCGCCTGGTGCAGGCCGGGCTCGGCTACCTGAGCCATAGCAGCACGAGCGGCGCCTCGACGATCACCGAGCAGCTGGCGAAGATCAGCTTCCTCCAGGACAACGGCAGCATCAGTTACAAGATCAAGGAGATCATGCTCGGCTCCGAGATCGCGTCCGACTTCACCAAGCCCCAGATCCTGGACATGTATCTGAACCGCATCCCGTACGGCAACCAGACGTACGGGATCGGAACCGCCGCGGAGGTGTACTTCCACGTCCCGGCCAGCAAGCTGGACCTGGCGCAGGCGGCTATGCTGGCCGGTCTGCCGCAGTCGCCGACGAACCTCGACCCGTTGAGCAACCAGAACTCCGCGGGCATCAACCCCTTCGCCAAGCAGAGGCAGGACGCGGTGCTGCAGGCGATGGTGAGCAACAACGACATCACCCAGGTGCAGGCCAACGCCGCCGCCAACGAGAAGCTGACCTTCTACGGCTGGTGGCAGTATCTCCCGGAGTACTCGATGGGCAGCGCCTGGCCGCAGAGCTTCCTCGACTACCTGGAGAACGTCTACCTCCCCGACAACTTCGGTGACGCCTACCAGGACCCGGGCGGCTGGAACATCAACACCACGCTGAACCTGACCGACCAGGCGCTCGCCGACTCGACGGTCCACGACCAGATCGCCCCGGTGGCGAACGCCGACAACATGCACGACGGCGCCCTGGTCAGCCTCGACCCGCAGACCGGAGCGGTGCTGGCCATGACGGGGAGCGCGAACTACTCCGACCCCACCTTCGGGCAGTACAACATGGCCATCGAAACACGCCAGCCCGGCTCGACGATGAAGCTGTTCACCTACTCCGCCCTGATCGCGTCGCGCCAGTACACCGCGGTGACGCAGATCTCCAACGCGCCCCTCGACCTCAACGGGTACCAGCCCAAGAACTACTCGGGAGCCTCGGGCGGCTACTGCGAGATGGAGTACTGCATGGGCAACTCGCTCAACATCCCTGCCGTGCGGGCGGAATACGCCGTGGGCGTCCCGACCATCGCCAACCTCGCCGTTGACATGGGCCTCTACCTCTACAACGGCGGCGTGCCCGTCTTCCCGCCCGCCGACCTCTACTCCTTCACGCTGGGGTCCTACCAGGTGAGCCCGCTGGACCTCGCCGACGCGGCGGCGACGGTCGCCGACCTGGGCGTCCAGCACAACCCCGCTCCCGTTCAGTCGATCACCGCGGTGAGCAACAACCAGGTGCTCTACAAGTACGACGCCGAGGCCAACGCCCGCCGGGTCCTCCCCGAGAACGTCGCCTACATCATCTGCGAGATCACCAGCAACGACGGGTACCGCCAGCCCGAGTTCGGCTACGGCGACCGGCTCACCATCCCGGGTCGCACGGTCAGCGCCAAGACCGGAACCAGCGGTTCCGGCTTCACCTCGTACGACAACTGGACGGTGGGGTGGACGCCCACCGTTCTCACCACGGTGTGGGTGGGGAACCCGCAGGGATACCAGCCCCAGTACGCGCTGAGCAACATCACCAGCGGCCTCACCGGGGCGGCGCCGATCTGGCAGGCGTACATGGAGGGGGTCCTGTCGGGCACGCCCGACATCTGGTACTCGACCCCCTCCGACGTGTACGAGGAGGGGGGCAGCTACTTCCTCCCCGGCACCAGCCCCTCGACGGGCACGGCGATCTGCGACCCCGACTGCACCACCCCGTTCGTCCCCCCGGGCACCACGCCGGCGGCCACCCCCACCGCGAGCGCGGCGCCCACCCCGACCCCCGCCCCGACGCCCACTCCGAGCCCCATTCCCAGTCCGAGTCCGTCTTAGGCTGAATCGGCTCCCGGTTCGGTCACCGCGGCAGGTTGAGGGGCCCGGTCGCGGTCCCGCAGCAGGCTCCACACCTCGTCGATGTTGGCGACCTCGGGAAGACCGCGGTCCCACCTCACCTTGTGGAGTTCCTGGGCGTCGCCGGGGGCGAGCCGAATGGAGACGCTGCAGGTGATGCGCAGGGCGTGCGGCCCCTCCTCCGCCGACGCTGGGGCCCCACCCAGGCCGGTGAGTGCCCACCAGTAGAGGAGCTGGACGTCGTCGGCCGCCTCCAGGCTCACCGAGAAGGCGCCCAGGGAGAGGTCACCCGGCTCGTCGCCCACGTCGGCGGAGAAGACGCGGAGCAGGCGCGCGAACGCCTCCCGGTCGAGATCAACGTCGAGCGCCTGCTCCAGGCTCTGCGTCTTCACCGATTGGTCGATGGTGACGTCGTGGACGGCGATGTTGCCGATCTCGGCCTCGAACTCGAGGAGCTCGAAGATCCGTGGCCGGGAGGTGAAGCGCCCCCACTTCTTGCCGTCCAGGCTGTAGGCGTAGAGCTTCCCCTGCCGCTGCACGAGAACGCGCTGCGCCGGCCCCGACCCCTTGAGGGTGATCTCGGCCCGCTGCAGTCCCTGGTCGGCGTAATCGAGCCGGGCCCCCAGCACCAGGGAGGCGACGAGGGAGGGGATCCCGGCAGGCGTCTGGAAGGCGCGCACCGAGGTGGTGCGCTCCTGGAACTCGACGGTGACCCGCACCAGGCCGGCGTCGCCGAGGCCGGCCCGCATGGCGTGATAGACGGCGCCGAGGGTCAGCTGCTCGGGCGGGCTCTCCGGGCCGGGCGGCGGGGCCGGTTGACTGGACATCGCCGCTGGACGATAGCGCTTCCGCGGGCGGCGCAGGCGGTCGGAGCCGCCGGACGCAGAGGTGAGCGGCCGCCGGCTGGCTAGACTGGCCGCCGATGACCCAGACCACACCGCCGGGCGAGGAGGCACTCCCGCCACAGCCGCCCGCCCTGGCCCGGGCCGTCGCCATGCAGCTGGTGACGCGGTACCGGCTCCGCCTCGCCGACTCCCGCGACCCCCGCCTGGGCGAGCTCGGCCCCGACTACGAGCTGGCAGCCGTGGGATGGACGGGGGCGCGCTCCGCCCTGGTGGCGTTCTTCCGCCCCCCGGCCGACCCCGCGGCGCAGGTCGCCGACCTCCATCGCAGGATCGGTGCGGCGCTGCGCTGGGGCGACGCCCGCCTCCACGTCCAGGGGGCGCAGCGCTGCGACATCCTGCTCGTCGCCCTGGGCCCGCTCGGCGTCCGCCTGCCCCAGGCGGCGCATCCCGCCGTCAGCGTCGGGGTGGTCTGGGCCGACACCGCCACCGGGGCGGCGGACGCGGTGCTGCCGCCCCCGCCGGGCACGCCGACGGTCCGGGAGATCCGCGCCACCGCCCGGACCCTGCACGACGGGGCGGAGGCGCCGACGCTCGCGGCGGTGGACCTCGCCGAGCGCCAGGCCGTGGCCGGGGGCACCGTCGCACCCGCACGGCGCGTCCTGCTGGCGACCCCACGGCTCACCTACATCATGGTGGGGGTCTTCGTCGGCATCTTCCTGATCGAGAACACGGTCATCAACCGGTACTCGGCGCAGGCCTACGGCGATCTCGGCTACCTCGGCTCCGGGGCGCTCTCCTTCGGGGAGTCGGGCCTCGGGCAGAACGGCAGCGACTGGTGGCGCTTCCTCAGCACCGCCTTCCTCCATGTGCCCGGCGGCATCGGCGTCTCCTCGTACCTCTCCGTCCACCTGCTGGTGAACTGCTACTCCACCGTCATCCTCGGCCGCATCGTCGAGCCGCTGTACGGCCGGCTGATGATGCTGGCCACCTTCGTCGCCACCGCCTTCGTGGCCAGCCTGGTGAGCGTTGGCGCCGCCGGCATCGGTCTGCCGGGCGCCGCGTTCGCGACGGTGGGCGCGTCGGGGGGCCTCATGGGGCTGCTCGGGCTGCTCCTCGTCCTCGGCAGGAGGCAGGGCAGGGACGTCCCGGCCGGGCTGGTGCGGGCGCTGCGCCAGGGGGTGATCATCTCGGTGATCCTCACCGCCGCCATCGGTTTCATCGTCCCCAACGTCAACAACTACGCGCACCTGGGCGGCTTCTGCGCCGGGGCCCTCATCGGCCTGGTGATGCCCCCGGTGCGGGCCGTCGGCGGGCGCGATCTCGCCCTCTGGCAGAAGGGAGCGCTGGCGACGGTCGTCGCCGTCGGGGCGGTGGCCATGCTCTTCGCCGCGGTCAACCTCGTCTCGTTCCTGAGCAGCGTCCCGGCCTCGCCGACGGCCGCCGGTCTCTGAGGCGGGCCGCCGCCCGGCCGGCGGCGAAGCGGCGGCTCAGCTCGCCTGCGCCCTCACCGCGCTCCACAGCCCCTCGAGGTCGTAGAAGAGCCGCTCGCCGGGCAGGAAGACGTGGGCGATGACACTGTCGAAGTCGATGCAGGCCCAGGAGGCGTCACGCAGCCCGGCGACGTGCAGGGGCCGCACCCCCTGAGCCCGGCAGGCCTCCTCGATATTGTCAACAATGGCCCGAACCTGACGGTCCGTGTCGCCCTCGCAGACGACGAAGAAGTCGGCGATGGTGGTCTTGCCGCGCAGGTCGATGTGGACGACGTCGCGGGCCTTCTTGTCGGCGGCGGCGGCGCTGATCACCGCCACGAGCTCCTCGGACGTCATGCGCCAGGCATTATGGCATCGCCGCCGCGCCGCTCCGGCCTCACCGGTAGAGGCCCCGCCGCGCGATCAGGGCCGCCACCGCAGCGCTGACCAGGCCGTCCAGCGATTCCCCGGCGCGGACGCGGCGGCGGATCTCGCTGGCCGAGACGTCCGGCGAGTCGATCCCCAGCACGCGGGTGCGCTCGGGATGGAAGCCGAGCCGGATCGCCTCGTCGTGGCGGATCGACGCTTCCCCGGTGCGATTGACGAGCACGAAGTGGTACCCGGCGAGCAACTCCGACGACCTGTGCCAGGTGCCGATCTGGCGGGCGGCGTCGGCCCCCAGGACCACCCAGAGGCCGACCCCGGGATTGGCGATGGTCAGGTCGCGCATGGTGTCGACGGTGAATGCCGGCCCGGGACGGAGAATCTCGAGGTCGAGGACCCGCAGGCCGGGACGGTCCCCGATGCCCAGCCGGCACATCTCCAGGCGGTCGGCCGCCGCGGCCTCCACCGGTCCGCGGTGCGGCGGTGTCCCGGCGGGCACGATCCAGGTCTCCCCGGCGAGGATGCCCTCCCGCGCCTGCAGGGCCACGGCGAGGTGACCGAGATGGAAGGGGTCGAAGGTGCCGCCGAAGACGGCCACACGGCGCACCGCCATCAGCGCGCCCGCCGTGGCGGCCGGGGCGAGGGGGAGGCCAGGCCCTCGACGTAGCTGAACTCTTCCTCCCCGATGCGGACGATGTCCCCCTCCTGGCAGCCGGCGGCGGCGAGGGCGGCATCGACGCCGGCGGCGAGGAGGCGGCGCTGGAGCCTGGCCACGGCGTCCTCCTCGACCAGGTCGGTCCGCTCCACCATCCTCTCCACGGCGGGCGAGACGACCCGGTAGGCGCCGTCGACCTCGCGGCTCACCACCGGCGGCTCGACACGGCGGGGGATGTGCCGGTAGACGCGGTGGCCGCCCTCGGAGGGCGGCGCCGCGTCGGGCCAGGCCGCCGCCGCATCCGCCCCGCTCCCCTCCCGCCGTGCGGCCGTCACCAGGGTGGCGGCCGCGGCGAGGAGCTCGTCGGTGCCCTGCCGCGTCGCGGCGCTGATCAGGTGGGCGCCGGCGATCTCCGCTCCCAGCTCGGCGGCCGTCGCGGCGGCGCCGGGAAGATCGGTCTTGTTCAGGGCCACCAGGCCGGGCCGGGCCGCCAGCGTGGCACTGAAGGCGGCGAGCTCGAACTCGACCTGGCGCAGGGCGAGCCGCGCCTCCTCCACCCCGGCGCCGGAGTCCACGACGTGGATGAGGACCCGGGTCCGCTCCAGGTGGCGGAGGAAGTCGATGCCCAACCCGGCGCCCTGGTGAGCTCCCTCGATGAGACCGGGGACGTCGGCGACGACGAGGGTCCGCCCTCCGCTCAGCTCGGCGACGCCGAGGTTGGGTTCCAGGGTGGTGAAGGGATAGCTGGCGATCTTGGGCCGCGCGCCGGTGAGGGCGGCGAGGAGGGTCGACTTGCCGGCGTTGGGCAGGCCGACGAGGCCGATGTCGGCGATCAGCTTCAGCTCGAGGTGGATGCGGCGCCGCGGGCCGCGCTCGCCGAGGTCGCCGATGCGGGGCGCCTGGCGGGTGGCGGTGGCGAAGTGCGTATTGCCCCTGCCGCCGCGGCCGCCCGCGACCACGACGAGGCGCTGGTCGGGGCTGACCAGATCTCCGATCACCTCGCCGCTCTCGGCGTCGCGCACCACCGTGCCCGGGGGAACGGGCAGCACCAGGTCCTGGCCGCCGGCGCCGCTCCTCAGGTTCCGGCCTCCCGCCCGGCCGTCGGGGGCGCGGAAGATGCGGCGATCCCGGAAGCGCGCAAGGGTGGACTCGCTCCCGTCCACGACGAGCACGACGCTGCCGCCCGCACCTCCGTCGCCGCCGTCGGGACCGCCGTGCGGGACGTACTTCTCGTGTCGAAAGCTCACCGCGCCGCGCCCGCCCGACCCGGCGGTGACGTCAAGGGTGACCTCGTCGAGGAACAATCGAACCGGCCAGCGTCCGGAGGCGCCGGCTCAGCCGGCTGTCCCGGCCGTCCCGACCACCGGGGAGGCTGGCTCGGACATCTCGCCCACGGTCAGCAGCGTCAGCGCCTGGAGGTTGGCGCGGGTGCGGTCGCCGCCCCGCTTGTCGTAGACGACCCGTCCGGTGCGCAGCGCGTAGAGGGTGTGGTCGCGACCGACGCCGACGTTCTCGCCGGCGACGATCTTGGTGCCGCGCTGGCGGACCAGGATGCTCCCGGCGAGCACCAGCTCGCCGTCGCCGCGCTTCACCCCCAACCGCTTCGAGTTGGAGTCGCGTCCGTTGCGGGAGCTGCCCCCGCCTTTCTTGTGGGCCATCTGTCTACACCTCCGGGTCCGGGGTTGCGGCCGGGCCCTTGGCCACCCGGTGGCTGCGCGCCGGCTTGGCGGCGGCCGGAGCCTCCGGGGCGGTCTCTTCGGCGGCAGGGGTCGCGGCCCGGCGGGTGCGCGCCGGCTTCGCGGCGGCGGCCTCGGGAGCCGCCTCCTCGGCGGCGGGAGCGGTCCGCTGGCTGCGGGCCGGCTTGGCGGCGGGAGCGGGGGCCTCGAGCGCGGTCTCCTCGGCGACAGAGGTCGCCTTGGCGGCGGGTGCGGCCCGGCGAGTGCGGGCGGGCTTCGCGGGGGCCTCGGGGGCGGCCTCCTCGACGGCGGGCGCCGCCTCGGCGGCGGCGGCACGGCGGCCGCGGGCGGGCTTGGCGACGGGCTCCGGCGCCTCCTCGGTGGCCTCCGGTTCCTCGACGACGACCAGCCGCGCGGGCAGGGCCTCGCCCCGAGCCAGGACGCCCTCCACCCTGAGCTCGGTCAGGTCGGAGCGGAATCCGAGCGTCTTGCGGTGGCGCTTCTTCGGCTTGTAGGTGAGGATGCGGAGCTTCTTGCCACGGGTGTGGCTGACCACCGTCGCCGCCACCCGGACGCCGTCGAGGCTGGCGTCCCCGGTGCGCAGTCCGTCCGCATCGGAGACGAGGAGCACCGGCTCCAGGCCGATGACGGCGCCGACATCGTCGGGAAGGCGGTTGACGACGAGGCGGTCGCCCGAGCTGACCCGGTACTGGTGCCCGCCGTGCTGGATGATGGCGTACATGATCCTTCCGAGAAGAGGCGCAGCTGGCGGGCATGCGATCGGACGCCCGTGCGCCCGGGCAGGATAGCAGATGGGCGAGTCCCGGAGACGGCGCCCCGTCGCGTCCTCCATACTCGGTGCGGTCGGAGCCGCCACCGGAGGCATTGGGAGCAGCCGGACGACGCCCCCAGGGAGTGCGGAGCATGGCTGGAGCGGACGAGGCAGGCGGGACTGACCGGCCGGCCGCGGACCGGCAGCCGTACGGAGCCCCCTCCCCCTCGATGGTGGCGGCGCCCACCAACGGCACGGCGACGGCCGCCGGGACCGTGGGGATCATCGCCTTGGTGCTCTCGCTGATCCCCGTCATCAACCTGATCTCGTGGCCTCTCTCGATCGCGGCGATCGTCCTCGGCGCCATCGGCGTCCCCCGGGCCAGCCGGCTGGGAGGCATGGGCAGGCGCATGGCGATCGCCGGCCTGGTGCTCGGCATGCTGGCCAGCGGCATCGCCATCCTCTACATCGCGCTCTACTACAACTTCCAGGCGTCGTGCACGGTGAACGGATCGCCCTGCTGACGCGGCGCGGGCCGCTCAGACCACCAGGTTGACGAGCCGGTCCGGCACCGGGATGACCTTCCTCACCGGGCGTCCGGCGAGGAACTCGTCCACCCGGGGCTGCGCCAGGGCGAGGCGGCCCAGCTCGTCCGCGGAGGTCCCCGCCTCGCACTGGAAGGTGGCACGCAGCCTGCCGTTCACCTGCACCGCGATGGTCACCAGGTCATTGGCGGCCAGCGCCGCGTCGTGCCCGGGCCACGGCGCCCGGTGCACCGAGCCCGGCTGCCCCAGCCTCTCCCAGAGCTCCTCGGCGATGTGGGGCGCGAACGGCGCCAGCAGCTGGACCAGCGTCACCGCGTCGATGCGGCGGCCCGCCCCCTGCCGCACGTCGTCGTCGATGCCGCGTGCCAGCTCGTGGAGGGCGGAGATCGCGGTGTTGTAGTGGAGCTGTTCGATGGATGCCTCGACGCTGGCGATGGTGTGGTGGCGGCGCCGCTCCTGTTCGCGGTCGGAGGTGTCACCGGAGGTGGCGAGCTGGACGCAGCGCCACACCCGCTCGAGGAAGCGGCTCTGTCCCAGCATGCCCCGCTCGTTCCACTCCCCGCCGACCAGGAACGGCCCCAGGAACATGAGATGGAGCCGGAGCGCGTCGGCGCCGTACCGCTCCATGTAGGCATCGGGGTTGACGACGTTGCCCTTGCTCTTCGACATCTTGCCACCCGCGAAGGTGAGCAGGCCGTGGGCCCGGAAGCGGGTGAAGGGCTCCGGCACCGGCACGTGCCCCAGGGAGTGGAGGGCGCGCATGAGGAAGCGCGAGTACATGAGGTGGAGCACGGCGTGCTCGTTGCCGCCGACGTACATGTCCACCGGCAGCCAGTGGCGCGTGCGATCAGGGTCGAGGGCACGGTCGTCGAAATCGGTGGACGGGTAACGCAGGAAGTACCACCCCGAATCGAGGAAGTTGTCGTTCACGTCGGTCTCGCGCCGGGACGGTTCTCCGCAGACGGGACAGGGCACGTTGACCCAGTCCTCGACCTGGGCGAGGGGTGAGACGCCGGTGCCGATGGGGCGGAAGTCCTTCACCGCGGGGAGCAGGACGGGAAGGTCCTCGTCGGGCACGCCGACGGGGCCGTGGACGGGGCAGTGGATGATGGGGAGCGGCGGGCCCCAGTAGCGCTGCCGCGAGATGATCCAATCGCGCAACCGGTACTGGACGTGCGCGGAGCCGGCGCCCCGCTCGCGCAGCAGGTCGACCACCCGGCCCCTGCCCTCCTGCGACGGGGTCCCGTCGAGCGCGCCGGAGTTGACCATCGGCCCCTCGCCGGTCCAGGCCGCGACGGCGACGTCGCCGCCGGCGATGACCTCCACGACGGGGAGGGCGTGGGCCCTGGCGAACTGCCAGTCTCGCTCGTCGTGGCCGGGCACGGCCATGATGGCGCCGGTGCCATAGCCGCCCAGCACGTAGGGCGCGGCCCACACCGGGATCTCCTCGCCGGTGAGCGGATGGACGGCGACGGTGCCGAGGTCGATGCCGACGCCGAAGTCGGGGTCGGCATCCGGCGGTGGCAGGGTCGTGCGCCATTCGTCCACGGCGCGGCGGCGATCCTCGCGGACGAAGGCGGCGAGCTGCGGGTGGTCCGCCCCGACGACGAGGAACGTCGCCCCGAAGAGGGTGTCGGGCCGGGTGGTGAAGACGGTCACCGTGTCACGGGCACAGCCCCTGAGCCTGAAGTCGATGAGGGCACCCTCGCTGCGGCCGATCCAGTTGCGCTGGGCCAGCTTCGTCCGCTCGCTCCAGTCGAGGCCGTCCAGGGCGTCGAGCATCTCCTGCGCGTAGTGCGTCGTCTTGATGAACCACTGCTTGAGGAAGCGCGTCTCCACGGTGGTGCCGCAACGCTCGCAGTGGCCGCTCAGCACCTGCTCGTCGGCCAGCACGGTGAGGCACGACGGGCACCAGTTGACGGGGCCCTCGCGGTGCTCGGCCAGGCCGGCCTTGAAGAGCTGGAGGAAGACCCACTGGGTCCACTTGTAGTAGCGCGGATCGGTGGTGTCGACCTCGTGCGACCAGTCCACCCCCAGGCCCAGCCGCTTGAGCTGCTTCTCGCGGAAGTACTCGACGTTGCGCGCGGTCAGCGTGGCCGGGTGCTCGCCGACCTTGAGGGCGTAGTTCTCGCTGTGAATGCCGAAGGCGTCGAAGCCGAGCGGTTCGAAGACGTCGTCGCCCCGCTGGCGGCGATAGCGACCGAAGATGTCGGCCCCGGTGAAGGCGTAGGCGTTGCCGATGTGCAGCTTCTCCGCCGACGGGTAGGGGAACATCATCAGGCAGTAGAAGGGCCGCGGCCCCTCCATGTCGGCGCGGTAGGTGTCGCGCTCGGCCCAGATCCTCTGCCACTTGGCGTCGATGGCGGGGAGATCGAGCCGGTCGAGGCGGCCGGGTGGGATCGGGGTCGCGGGGTTCGCGGCGGTCGGTTCCATCGGGTGACACAGGGTATCGCGTCGCGATGGCCACATCGGGGCGGCGCCGTCGCCGGGCGGGATTGGGACCGGACCGGCGGCCGGAGTGGCCGCCTCATCGCCCGAATCGGCGCGCAGGGAGACTGGGAAGTACCGTAGGCTTGACGCGATGGCCCGGCTCCAGACGCCGGCTCCCGGCGTCCCCCACCCACAGATCGTGCACCTCCTCGTGCCTGTGCTGGCGGCGGCGCTGCTCTTCGGCGCCTCCGGCTGCGCGCCGGCTGGGGCCCCGACGCCGACCGGGTCGGTGGCGGCGGTCAGCCAGGTTCCCTCGGCGACCCCGTCGGCGACGCCACCAACGATCGATCAGGCGGTCACCGAGGCAGCCCAGCGGTTTGCGGTGCAGACCACGCTCGGCGACTTCGACGACCAGTGGGCGGAGCTGGCCCCGCAGGCGCAGGCGATGTGGCCGGGGCAGGCCGCGCGCACCGCCATGCTGGCGGCGAAGTTCGGCATCGCCCCCATCACCGCCATCACCCTCGGGCCGCCGGCCCCGGACGTGGTCTGGTACGACCCGGAGAATCCGGACGTGTCGGTGCCCGGCACCTGGAGGTTCCCGGTGTCGGTCAGCTTCGCCAACCCGGGCGGCCTCAGCCCCCCCGGCGTCGCCCCCCTCTACTCCATGCTCTCGATCTCGGCGGAATACGATCCCGCCACCGGGGTGGCGCTGGTGGTGGACGAGGGGCCTGCCTCGATGGACGCCCCGGTCATCGTCCCCGGCCACATCACCGCCCGGCAGGTGAACGTCCCCATCTTCATGTACCACGAGATCCAGCCCGTCCCGCCGCAGAGCGAAGCGGCGCAGCTGGGCGTCTACGGCTGGCAGGTCGAGGTGGGGCTGACCACCCTGCCCAGCCAGTTCCAGGCGGAGATGGCATACGCGCACAGCATCGGGGCGACCAGCATCTCCCTGCAGCACCTGGCGGACGCCCTGCTCTACGGGCTGGCGCTGCCACCCCACTCCTTCGTCATCACCTTTGACGACGGACGCCTGTCGCAGTGGACCACGGCCGCGCCGATCCTCGAGAAGTACGGCTTCACGGCCGTCTTCTTCCCCTGCACGGCGCTGATCGGCGCCACCAACGGGCCCCAGGTCTACATGTCGTCGGCGCAGATCCAGAGCCTCGACGACACGGGCTTCTCGGTCGGCGATCACACGCTGAAGGACAACGTCTCGCTGTGGAACGCGTCGGTGTCCACGCTGAACACGCTGACGGAGCAGAGCAAGCAGCTGCTGGAGAATCTCACCGGGCAGCCCATCCAGTTCATCGCCTACAGCGGCCCCTACCCGTGGGACACGGCCTCGCAGGGAGGCACGCAGGAGGCGCCGATGTTCGCGACACTGCACAGCTTCGGCTATGTTGGCGGGCTGCTCGACCTGCGTGTCAACAGCGACGTCGACCTGAGCACGGCGCTCTGGCAACTGCCACGCGTCCGCATCGGCCTGGGGACCACCACGGCCGGCTTCGCCGCCTGGCTGGGCTGAGCGGAGGCAGGGCTTCCGGCCGGCGGCCGACGGCCGCCGAAGGCACCGCGGCGGGGCACACCACAGCGCAGTCGTAGTGCAAACGTCTCCCCACCGGGAGATACATCTGCGCCATCCGATGGCGGAATGGGGATGCCCGCGGAACGGTGAGCGCCAAACCGGATACCGAATCGCCCGCAATGAGGGACATCGGTGTCTTGTTGCGGTGAGCCGACCTCTCGACGATGGAAGGGCAGGCAGCAAGGCCTCCACGCCGAGCCGGCTCCTCTCTCGGAGGTGCCGGACAGCCGGGGTGGGCGCCACACCGGAGAACGGCATGTCCTACAACGGCTGGGGCTGATCCACAGATTCTCCTCATCCCCGAGGCGGGCGCCCCGGCTGACCACCGGGGGCCCGCCTCCCTGGCACCTCCTGGGAGGTCCTCCGTGATCACCGCCTCTTCCGCCGGGCCGGCGGGGCCCCCCGTGGCGGTTCTCCTCTCCGAACCGGAACCGCCCCAGAGCCTCCTCGGGCAACCCGCGTCGCGTTTCCTGGCCGGCCGTGCAGTCTCCAACTGCGGCGACTGGCTCACCACCATTGCCGTCGCCGTCGCCCTCTACAGCCTGACCGGCAGTCTCGCCGCGCCCGCCGTGGCCATGGTGCTGCGGGTCGCCCCGCGTCCCTTCGGCGGGCTGGCCGGGGGACACCTCGCCGACCGCTTCGGGCCGATGCCCACCCTGGTGATCCTCAACCTCGGCCGCGCCGCCGCCACCGGTCTCCTCGCCGTCGCCCTGGAGGCCCGCGCCATCCCGGCCGTCCTGACCCTGCTCGTGGTGAGTCAGGCGGGAGGCGGCGCCGCTCAGCCCGCCGGCCAGGCGGCCGTCCCGCGCCTGGTGCCCGCCGCGGCGGTGGGCCGCCTCACCGCCAGGATCGGCGTCATCGATTCGCTGTCCCTCGTCGTCGGCCCCGGCATCGCCACGGCGCTGCTCGGCGCGGCCGGGGGCGACTGGGTCTGGCTGGTGGCAGCGGACGCCATCTCCTTCCTCGCGCTCGCCGGGGTCCTCGCCACCCTGCCCGCCAACCACTCCCGGGTCCCGGCCGCGCCGCCGCAGCGGGCGGGGATGTGGAGCGGCATCGCCCTGATCCTGAGCCGGCCATTCCCGCGCCAGCTCGCCCTCGCCCAGTTCGGCATCTTCGCCGGCATCACCGCCCTGCAGGCGGTGCTCCCCGCGGCGGCCGCGGCGCGCTTCGGCAACCCGGATGCGATCGGCTGGGTGTACGCCGGGGTCGGGGCCGGCAACGTCCTCGGCGGGCTGTGTCTGCTGAGGACCTGCCGCCGCGGCATCGGGCGGCGGGCCATGGGGACGCTGACCCTGCTCGAACTGCTCCCGCTGGCCGCCTTCGCCCTGGTCGGGCCGGCCTGGGTCGACATCGCCCTGGTGGTGATGAGCGGCGTCGCCTCGGCGCCGTACGAGATCCTGGCCGCCACCCAGATGGCCCGGATGATGCCGGCCGGCCGCCTCGGGCAGGCGAGTGCGGCGGTGTGGCTGTTCGGCTACGCCGGCATGCTGGTCGGGGGCCTGGCCGCCGCTCTGCTCGCCGACCGGCTCGGCTGGTCCGGCCTGCTGCTGGCGGTGTGCGCGGGCGGAGCCGCGGTGCTCGTCGCCGGGTGGCGCACCCCACGCCGGGCGATCGTGGATGCCACCTGCGAGGCCCGTCGGTGACAGCGCCGTCCCGAACTCCGGCGAGATGGAGACCGAGCGTACTGCTCCGGGGCCGACCGGCATATTCTCTACCCAGCACGATGACCGACCTCACACCCGACGCACAGCAGGAGGCCTCTGAGCACCAGCCCATCCGGGCGCTCATCGTCGAGGACCATCAGATGTTCGCCGAGGCGCTGGCGCGGGCGCTGCAGGACGAGCCCGACGTGCGCGTCGACGGCATCTGCAGCAGGCTGGCCGACGCCCGGGAGTTCCTGCGCCGGGTGCACGTCGACGTGGTGCTGATGGACTACCGGCTCCCCGACGGCGACGGCATCGTCGCCGCCCGCTACGTCCGGGTGGAGCACCCCCGGACCAAGGTCATCATCGTGACCGCCAACGAGGAGCGGGAGGCCCTCAACGAGGCCCTGGAGGCGGGCTGCAGCGGCTTCATCACCAAGTCCGAGAGCCTGATCCATCTCCCCGCCGCCATCCGCGGTGCCATGGTCGGCAACACTGCGATCTCCCCCTCCATGGTGGCCAAGCTCATCGACCAGGACAGCCCCCGCCGCAGTTACGGGGACGGGCTGACCCCCCGGGAGGTGGATGTCCTTCAGCTGCTCGCCCAGGGCTGCGGCAACGCCGCCATCCGCGAGCAGCTCTTCATGAGCGAGCACACGCTGCGCAACTACGTGGCCCGCATCAACTCCAAGCTGGGCACCCACTCCAAGCTGGAGGCGGCCACCACGGCGCTGCGCATGGGCCTGGTGGCGCTGGACTCGGAGGAGACCTCCGACGGACCGCAGCTCGTCGCCGTCCCCCGGCCACCCGGGTAACCGCGGGCGTCTCGGGCGAGACCGGCGATGATGACGCCGACGACCGACCGGCGGGGCACCGCCGGCCCCCACCGGGGCATGGCCGGGCTGCTGCGCTGGCTCCCCGGCGAGCCGCCCTCCATGCCCGTCGCCTATTCGCGGCCGCTGATCGCCTACGTCAGCCTGATCGCCGCAGCGGCGGTGGCGGCCGCGGCGTTGACGGTGCGTCCAGCCGGCGACGCCCTGATCCTGGTCCTGGGCGGCGCCGTCACCCTGCTCATGGCGAGCACCGCCGTGCGGGTCCTCTCCGGCATCGACAGCAACTGGTCGGTGTCGATCTTCGCCCACCTCTGCCTGAGCCTGGTGGCCGGCCCCATGGGGGCGCTGGTGGCGGCGGCCAGCGAGGCCGGCGGAGAGGCGCTGCGGTTCCGCTCCGGCTGGTTCCGTTCCGGCTACAACGTCACCGCCAGCTTCCTCAGCGACCTCGCCGCCTGGGGGACCTTCCACGCCATCGCCGGCGGCCACCTGGACTTCGGCATCGGCGTCGGCGCCGGCATCTGCGCCGGCGCCGCCCAGTACGTCGTCAACATAGCCCTGCTGGTCGGCGTGCAGAAGATCCACCACCGCGATCTCGCCGTGTGGGACTACCTGCGAAACAACGTCACCGCCGTCCTCCCCTACCACCTGGGGGCGGGGGCGACGGCGTTCGGCGCCGTGATCCTGGTCGACGCGGAGGGGGCGGGGGGCTTCCTGCTGATCCTCGTCCCGGTTCTGCTGCTCCAGATGTTCCTCCTCGTGCTCGCCTCCCGCAGCCGGGCCGCCGACGCCCAGCGCATCGCCCACGCCCGGGAGCGCGAGCGGCTCCACCAGGAGACCCTGGAGGCGTCCGAGGCCGAGCGCCGGAGGATCGCCCGCAACCTTCACGACGGTGTGGTCCAGGACCTGGCGGCGATCGCCATGGGCCTGCGCCGGGAGGCCCGCTACGGTGACGGCGGCGAGGCGGTGGCCATGGTCCGTGCCGCCGACGCCACCACCGAGGCCATCGAGGAGCTCCGGACGCTGCTCCATGAGATCGCCCCTCCCGACCTCGAGGAGGTCGGACTCACCGCCGCCCTCGACGACCTCGCCGAGCCGCTGCGCGAGGCCGGGCTCGCCGTCCACATCGGGGTCGCGGCCGGCGCCGGCGCCGTCCAGGGCGCGGCGCTCGTCGCCGTCTACCGGATCGCACGCGAGGCACTGCGCAACGTCGCCCAGCACGCCCAGGCGAGCCACGTCCAGGTCGCGGTCTGGCGCCGGGACGGACACCTGGGCCTCGACGTCACCGACGACGGGCTGGGGTTCTCGGCGGACCAGCGCCGGCGCCAGGCCCAGGCCGGCCACCTCGGCCTCAGCCTGATCGGCGACCTCGCCCGGCAGGCGGGAGGGGTCCTGGAGGTCGATTCCGGACCGCGCCGCGGCACCGCGGTCCACGCCCGGGTCCCGGTGGACGCGGCGCCGCAGGGGGAGCCGGACGGGGCGGCACCGCGGCCGGCCGGGGCCGGCGATGCCGCCGCGAGCCCAGCGGATGGATTCCGCGACGTCGCGGAGGACGCTGCGGGCTCAGGCCTGGGGTGAGACGGGGACGGCGGGGAGGCGACCGGCGCCCGCGGTCTCGGCGACCGGGCCGCGGTTCAGCGTCTCCTCGTACAGGCTGAGCAGCCCGGTGACGTAGGCGTCCAGGCTGTACCTCTCGACGGCCCGCCGGCGGGCGGCGGCGCCGAGGCGCCGGCGGCGCCCCGGATCGGCCCGCAGGCTCTCCAGCGCCTCGCCCAGGGCCGGCTCCAGCGGGTTGGTGGGGACGAGGACACCGGCGCCGTCGAGGACGCCGGCGTGCTCGCCCGCAGCGGTGCCGATGATCGGGCACCCGGCGGCCATGGCCTCGAGGAGCGCCAGGGACAGCCCCTCGGCCGTCGAGGGCAGCACGAAGATGTCCGTCGCCCGCAGCAGGTCGAGGCGGTCCTCGTCGCTGATCACGCCGAGGATGCGCACCCCGGAGCCGCGGTCGGCGAGGGCGCGAAGCCTCCGGTCCTGGCTGCCGTGGCCGGCGACGAGCAGCAGATGGTCGTCCGGCCAGCGACGGGCGAGGAAGGACTGGATCAGTTCCTCCACCCGCTTCTCCGGGTCGAGCCGTCCCAGGTAGCTCACCAGGAGGGCCGCGCCGAGCTTCTCGCGGAGCGCGGACGGGCCGGGGGAGATGCGGCGGGCGTCCACGGCGGTGGGCATGATGACGATCCGCTCCGCCGGAAGCCCGGTCCCGACCAGCAGGTCGCGCTGGCCCTCGGAGAGGGCGATGCAGCGGTCGAACTGGCGCAGGCGTGGGGTGTGGTACCGGTAGATGCCCCGCATGGTGCGGCCGCGGATGCTGTGCTCCGCCGCATAGGGCAGATGGCAGGTGACCACAGTCGCGGCACCCAGGCGCCGCGCCGTCCGCGCCACGGCCCCGTCGATCACGGAGACGCTGAGGGAGAGATGAACCACGTCGGGATGGAACTCGGCAAGCGACCTCTCGATGGCGGCGCGGGTGCGGGGCACGGGGATGGTGACCGTCTTGAACCGGACGCCGTCGAGGGCGACGGCGTCGTCCACCGGCGTCCGGTCGCCGTCCATCTCATGGTGGAAGAACCGCACCGTGCAGCCGGCGGCGACGAGGGCCGCGACGGTCTGGGCGCTGTAGGCGCTGAGACCGTCGGCGCGGCGCCCGCCGGCATGGCCGAACCAGGCCACCCGCAACCCCACCGATGGACCTCCAAGCTCGATGATCCCGACGGGCCCGACCGTGCCACACGCGGGGATGCAGCGGGCGCACAGCGTCCCCGGGGGCCATAGCCTACTCTCGCGCGGCTCCGTCCCCCCCGCTTGGCCCGCGGGCCCCCCGGCTATCATCTCGACGGCGCCGATCAGGGCGCGGAAAGGCGGACGGCCATCGAGACACCAGCGGACGACGTCGATCGGATCAGCGGCCCCGAGCCCGGCGGCCGGACGGCCGCTCCCGTGGCGGCGGCCATCGGTGCCCCCATCGCCAGCGCCAAGCCTCCACCGCGAGCGGTGCGCGCCGCCTGGACGGGCATGAGCCGCACCGCGCACGCCCTGGGCATGCACCGATTCCTCCTCCCCGACGCCGCCGCCGTCATCGGCTGCCTGAGCCGCCCGGGGCGGGTCGCCGCCTGCGCCGCGCGCCACCGGCGGGCCGACCCCGGCCTCTCCGTGGCCGCCTCCAAGAGGCGGGCTCGAGCCTCGTACCGCGAGTACTACCGGACCTGCGTGGATCTCGCCTGGGCCCACGACCTAGACCCGGAGGAGGTCCGACGCCGCCACCCCATCGACCAGCTCGAGATCATCCGCGAGGTGCAGCGGGAGCACGGGGGCGGTCTCCTCTGCCTGGCCCACTTCGGCAACTGGGACATGGCGGCGACCATGGCCCTCTCGCACGGCCTGGCGCTGACCACGGTGATGCGGGAGTTCCACCCCGAGGTGCTCAACGAGACGGTGATCTGGGCGCGGGAGCGCAGGGGGCTGGAGGTCTTCACCCCCGACGACGCCGCCAAGGGACTGCTGGCCGCGCTCCGCCGGGGACGCCTCCTGGCCCTGCTGGTCGACCTTCCCGAGGGCGGGCCGACCATCCAGGTCCGCTTCCGCCGCGGTCCCGTCCTCTTCAGTGCCGCACCGGCCGTCCTGGCGCGCCGCAGCGGCTGCCCGATCATCCCCGTCGCCTGCTTCCGCGACGGCGACCACTACCGGATCGTCGTCGACCGGGCGATCGACCCGCGGGGCCGCATCGAGGCGATGACCCAGGAGCTGGCCGACCGGCTCGACGCCCTCATGGCCCATGCGCCGGCCCAGTGGTACCCCTTCAACCAGGTCTGGACCGACGAGGCGCCGCGGCCCGGCAGCGCCGGGCGGGGCGTCTGAGGGCTCGCGGGCGGGGTCCTACGGGTCCGTCCGGTGACCCACCAGGGGCCGGCCGGGCCGGCGGTCGTGCAGCACCCGGTCCAGCACCAGGTGACGCATCCCCCCGAAGTTCGAGACGTCGCCGGACAGCCCCTCCAGCCGCCGGGCCAGGATGAGGACGAGGAAGACGGCGAAGCCCAGCGCCAGCAGGTCGGCGCGCAGCGCCACCGCCAGAGGTGGCAGGACGATGAAGCCGCAGAGAACGCCTTCGGCGATGTGGCCCCGCAGCCCTCCGATGGCGAAACAGGCGAGAAGCGCCACCGGGAAGACGAGGTCGATGCCGAGCAGCATGACGCCGAGGGCCACGATCACCCCGGTGGAGACGGCCACGCCGCGGCCTCCGTCGAAGGCCAGGAACAGGGACCAACCGTTGCCGACGATGGCGGCGACCGCGACCAGCACCAGACCGCCGGTGCCGACGCCGCCCACCAGGTGGGCCAGGAGCACCGGGATCAGCCCCTGGCAGAACTGGATGGGGCCGACCACGAGCGCGAGGCCGAAGCCGGCGTGACGGTAGAGGTTGGCGGTGCCCACGTTGCCCGATCCGTAGCCGCGCAGGTCGAGGCCGAGCCGTCGCCAGCGCGCTGCCCAGAACCCCACAGGGAGGCTGCCGATGACATACCCGGCGACGCAGAAGGTGACCACGACCCAGCCGGCGCTCATGCCTCGCGTCCACCCCCCTGGGGACGTGTCAAGTTGGTTCCCCGAATCACGGCTATCATCTTAGGCAGCAGCTTCGGAGACGGTCTGCCGCCGCGTGTGCGAGAGCCTGGAGGCTAGCAGTGGAGCGCTTCCCCGCCGCGGCGGCTTCGACCCCGCCGTCCGCCGGTGCCCCGGAGGGCACGGCGGCTGTTCCCTGCGCCGTCGTCACCGGCAGCGGCGCGCTGCTCCCCCCGGCGATGGCGTCGATGGTGACGGTGGTTGAGCTCCCGGTCCGCATCGGCGACGAGGCTGTCCTCGCCGGCACGGCGGCTGAGCTGCACGCCTTCTACGACCGCCTGCGCGCCGGCGCCCAGCCCGACACCTCGACGACCCCCCCCGGGACATTCCTGGAGGCGTTCCGAAAGTCGCCGGCAGAGAACATCATCTGCCTCACCATGCCGGCCGGGTGGAGCGGTATGGACGGCAGCGCCCGGCTGGCGGCGCGGATGCTCGCCGCCGAGGAGGGGCGGGAGCGGGTGACGGTCGTCGACTGCGCGACCGCCGCCGCAGGGCTCGGCCTGATCGCCCGCGTCACCGCCTTGCTCTGCGCCCGAGGTGCGGCCTTCCCCGAGGTCATGGAGCGCACCCGGTCGGCGATCCGCGACGTCCGGATGTTCGGGGCCCTGGAGACCCTGGAGTACGTGGCCCGCAGCGGCAGGATCAACAGCCTCCTCGCGGGCATCTCCGACTCCCTCCACGTCCGCCCCGTCTTCCGCCTCAGCAACAACCAGACCGGCCGGGTCGCCCTGGTGCGGACCCACTCGGGGGTCCTGTCGGCACTGGAGAAGACGGCGCGGGAGATGCCGGGCCGGCTCTGGGTGCTCGTCTTCCACGCCGAGGCGGGCGAGCTGGCCGAGCAACTGGGCGCACGGCTCGGCGAGGCCTGCGATGTCGTCCGCCTCGAGATCGTTGCGCTGGATCCGATCATCGGCACGCACACCGGCCCGGGGGTGGTCGGCTATGCGGCCCTGCCCCTGGTGGCGGGCGAGATGGACGGGGACCGGGACGAGCTCGGCGTGCCGCCAATTCCCGCACCGGCCGGCCGCCGGCCACCCAGCCAGCCTCCCGACAACGCGTGAGCCGGGAATTGAGCGACTGAGCCGATGAGCAGAGCCCACCGGGTGCGACTGATCATCCAGACGGCGGTGACCGTCGGCATCCTGGTGGCACTCATCATCATCCTGCGCCCCGGCGACCTGCTCGGCGACCTGGGGCGCTTCCCCCCCATCCTCATCCCGGCGTTGGTGGGGCTCACCGCCTGCTTCTACCTCAGCAAGGCACTCCGCTGGCACCAGTTGCTGCGCAGCGAGTCGGTGCCGGTCACCCCCCGGGACTCCGTGCTGTTCACCGTCAGCGGCGAGGCCTTCGGCCTGCTGCCGTTCGGCGAGCTGGCACGGGCCGAACTGGCCACCGAGGCGACCGGCGCCCCGCTCGGCGCCACCATGGCCACGGTGACGGTCCAGGAGCTGCTCTACACGCTGGTCATCGTCGGCGTCTCGGTGCCCGGTTCGCTCGCCTACACAGCAGGGATCTCGGGGATCGCCGTGGCCCTCGCCTCCATCGTCGTCATCCTGGTGATCCTCACCGTCAACCCCATCTTCCACGCCATGCTCAAGCTGGTCGGGATCATCCCCGGGGTGCGAAGGGCCTCGACACAGCTGGAGGTCCTCCACGAACAGACGGTGCAGCTGCTGCGCCGGCCCGGGACCTGGCTCTGGATCATCCTCAGCGTGCTCAGCGCCCTCCTCGAGGTGACCCTCTTCTGGCTGGTGGTGCGGGGTGTCATCAACCAGCCGATCAGTTGGGGGGCAACCACCTTCATCTACGGGGCGGCCTACCTCTCCGGGGCGGTGACGAGCCCCGGCGGTGGCGTCGGCGGCTTCGAGAGCACGGTGATCGCGCTGCTGACCGCCAAGGGCGTGCCCGGCGACGCCGCCGTGGCCGCCGCCCTCCTGATGCGCGCCTCCGACAAGGGGCTGATCACCGTCACCGGTCTCTTCACCTGGTTCTGGGTGCGCCGCCGCCTCGCCAAGCGCCGCGGTCTCCTCCTGGGAGGGGTCGTGGAGGTTCCCGACCCCCAGGCCGCCCCGTTACCGGTGGCGGATGCCGCCAGCGCCATCACCCCTGGGCGCCCGTTTGACGCCCCGCTCCCCGACCGGGCGGCTGGCGGCCCGTCCCCCGGCGAAGCTCAGACCGGCGGCGCCTCCGCGGGGGCCGCCGACACCGCGTAGCGCACGTACAGGTGGTCGCCGCACTGGCGCAGCGACCGCAGCGCCAGCCGCGGCGTCGATCCCGGGGTGAAGGCCACCCCGGTCACGAGTCCGGGTCGGACGGCCGCCTTGGACCGTCCCGCGATGTGGGGGGCGAGGGTGAGGAACAGCTCGTCGACGCGGCCGGCGGCGACCAGCTTGCCGAAGAGGCGTGCCCCTCCCTCGCAGAGGACCGTGGTCCCGCCCAGCTGGTACCGGATCGAGTCGAGGATGGCGTCGACGGGGATGCCGCCGCTGGCGCGGAGGGGGACGACGCGGACCGACGGGTGCAGGCGGGGCAGCCGCGCCTCCCCCGCCTCGGTGGTGAGCACGAGGACCCGGGCGTCCGGCCGCACGAGAGCGGGATGTCCCTCCGGCAGCAGGCCGGTGGAGGTGACCACGACCAGTGCGGCCGGGCCGTCCTGACCGGTGAGGCGGTGGCGGTGGGCGGCCAGCTCGGCGGCCAGACCGGGCATGACCGTGGCCGGTGTCCACTGGTGGCGGGTGTCGTCACGCAGGGTACCCGCACCGATGAGGACGCAGTCGGCGGCGCTGCGCAGCAGGGCCATCACGTAGCGGTCCGCGGCGGAATGGAGGCTCACCGCCCCGGCCCCCTCTCCCCCGCCGCTGCCGAAGGCCGTCACGCCATCGGCGGTCATGACGAAGTTGGCGACGACGCTGGGGGACGGCCGGCGAATGCCCAGATGTCCGCCGTACACGCCGAGGAGGGGATCGCCGGGCGCCGGGCCCTCGTCGTCCAGGTGGACGCGGAAAGGGTTCTCCTCGGCGAACCGCCGGAGCTCCGGGCTGGTCACCTCCATGCGTACGGCATGTTGCCATCGCAAGGGGGAGGGGCGCAGCGGGCCGATGGGGCGGCCCGTCGCTCCGGTCTCCCCGGGTTCCCCGGGCACCTGCGATAATGGCGCCCCCGTTGGCCCGGCCCGCCTGAGGTCGCCTGCGCGCCGACGTAGCTCAGTGGTAGAGCAGCGATTTCGTAAACCGCATACGCTGAGCTCAGATCGCTTCACTCCGACCACGGTTACACCTCGATTACGCCACTCGTTCCCGCCGAACCACCCCATCACGAGTTCGGATCCCTCTCCCGGGGGGCGGTACACTCCAGGGCCACGCCGACGTAGCTCAGTGGTAGAGCAGCCGCCTCGTAAGCGGCAGGCCGGGAGTTCGAGTCTCCCCGTCGGCTCCACCCCCCTTGTATGGATCCGGCTGACCCTTGACGAAAGGGCTCCGGCTGATCCTTGACGGGGCCTTCGGGTGATGGCTGACAGCTACCAACGCCCTCTCCATGGCGCTGAACAATCGAACGCCCACAACCAGCACGGTGATCCACTCCGACCACGGCAGCCAGTTCACCTGCTGGAGCTTCACTGAACGGGTACGTCAGGCCGGTCTGGCGCCCTCCATGGGCACCGTTGGGGATGCTTACGGCAACGCGGTCATCGAGTCATTCTGGGGCCGGCTGCAGATCGAGTTGCTCAACCGCCAGAAGTGGCGCACCCGGATCGAGCTGTCCTCCGCACTCTTCGAGTACCTGGAGATACTCCACTACCTCACCCGAAGGCACGGCTCCCTCGGGATGCTCACGCCCGTAGAGTACGAGGACCTCCATCCGGGGTCCGCCAGGGTTGCCTGACTCTCATTCAGCGGGACCAGCAGACGGGGCCCAGACCACGTGGACCAGTTCCGGGGGGTCAGGTCAGCCTCGGCGCTCCTGTGAGAGGGTGGCCACCCAGCCCCCTGACCCGGGCGCTCGGAACGGGTCGCCACCGCTGATGTCGGGTTCATGTTTGGCGTATGCTGCCGCGCAGCCGCCGTCCGCGCGGTCGTAGTCAGTCGCGCAGAACAGCCGGCGGGGGAGGCTTTCCATGAGACTGAGCCGCTCGATCTTCGTCACTGTTCCTGCGGCCATCGCCGCTCTTTCCATCGCCATGGCGGTCCCGGTGGGCGCAGATGGCGTGGGGTCCGCGACCTGGAGCACGGCCGGGGTGTACACATTCACCGTCCCGGCCGGCGTGGTCGGGGTCACCGCAGACCTCTCCGGCGCCGGTGGTGGCGCCGGATTGCATGTCGTAAGCGCCGAGCAAGTGCCGCTCGCGGGTGGGCTCGGCGGCCGGGTCGTGGCGGCGTTCTCCACCACCCCGGGAGCGAACCTCGACGTGGTGGTTGGTGGGGCGGGTGGCGACGGGAACGCAAGCGGGACCGGCGGGGCCCCCGGATACAACGGCGGCGGCGCCGCCTCGACCGGGAGCGGCAACTGGAGTGGCGGGGGCGGGGGCGCCACCGACATCCGCACCGGGTCCGCCCTCGCCGACCGTGTCCTCGTCGCCGGCGGCGGCGGGGGGACTGGCGGCGGGCGAATTGAGGCGGGCGCGGGCGGCTCGGGGGGTGGCCTTACCGGCAATGCCGGAACCTCCCTCACCGAGGACACG
>Ga0181520_10001374_pt1 | contig 49641 bp, 38 predicted proteins | sample PEATcosm2014_Bin_29_FD_132451 | JGI IMG/M metagenome (GOLD analysis project Ga0181520, IMG submission 132451) | Peatland microbial communities from MTU Mesocosm Facility, Houghton, MI, USA - PEATcosm2014_Bin02_30_metaG | ecosystem: Environmental > Terrestrial > Soil > Wetlands > Peat | place... | reverse complement strand
TCGTGCTTCGGGTAGAAAACGAAGTGCATCGTCGGCCATTCCGTGGCAAAAGCGATCGATGCACGAATCCTACCCTCCTACCGGGGATGGCGCAATAGGGGTTGGGAAGCTATACTGTTACGGAAAAAGGGGAAACGGGGAAGAAGGAAAACCTGAAGAAGGAAAGATTGACGGGCACTCCGAGTAACGCAGGCTCGCTCCCCCGTCGGTTCTCTCTACTTTTTGGTCGTCTTCCCCTTTCTCCTCTTTCCCATTTTTCCTTCTTACACTGACGCCTCCGCCTTCCATGTCGCCCCCCGGTACCGCCTTAAGGAACAATACACCTTGTCTACTCGCCGAAAGCTCCTGTTCTTCTTGGCAGTCGTGATAGCCCTCCGGCCGACGCTCGGTTTTTGTGGCGAGGAAGCTGCCCCGGTCGCCGCACATCAACCTGGATTGGTGGCCTATTACTCGTTCGATGAAGGGAAAGGCAATCTGGTCAAAGACCTTTCCGGAAATGGCAACGATGGCACGGTCTCGCCCAATGCCACATGGGTCAAGCTAACCGATCCTTTCGCCGTCCAACTGTTCGGATATGCGCTGGAGATGAACGCCGCGGTGAATTGCGGAAGCCGACCGACGTTGGACTTGGCTGGCAGACGCCTGACGCTGGAAGCCTGGTTCAAAACCGGTGGCCGAAACCGGGCCTATCCCTTGATCAACAAATTTGCAACGGATTGGAAAACCTATCATCGCGGTTACGTTTTGAACGTGGAAAAGAACAACAGCCTTCGCCTATGGCTGGGATTCGGCGCTGAGGCCAAGAACTTCGACACCGAAAGCATTCTCGATCCCCACACGTTCTATCACGTCATCGCCACGTATGACGGCCAGTTTGTCAAAATCTACCTCAACGGCCGGCTGGCGGCCTCCCGGCCCGAACCCCGCGCGGCGGCTAGCGGGCTCAAGGATCCGCTTTACATCGGTGAACCGGGGATTGCCGAAACCAGCCTGATCGATCAGGTGAAGATTTTCAACCGGACGTTGTCCGCCGCCGAAATCGCCGCCAGTTACGCCGCCGACAAACCCCGCGGCCAATACAAAGTGGCGGACGGCGCCGGCGGCATCGCCGCCAGCGTTTCGCCAAACCTGTTGATCAACAGCACGTTCAAGCGATGCTCCAACCCGGGCGTGCCAGACTGGTGGGGCACGGCGCTGGCCGCCAGCATCAAGGACTGGGAGGGCGTTTACGGCGTCGACGAGGCTATGACGCCGCCGGTGCCCGGCGTGAAATGTCTGCGTGTGAAAAATCCGTGGCCGCCAAAGTCCAGCTTCTGGATCAACTCGACCTTCACTTGCCTGCCCGGCAAAACGGCGTATACGTTTTCCGTCTATCTCAAAACAGATAGTCCAGGAGTCGTCGCCGGTATCGACGGCGTCACGACCTGCAAGCAGATCACGTTGACGAAGGACTGGCAGCGTTGCGTGGTGAGCGGCTTCCGGGAAGACCCCTCAGCGATGAGCTCGCTTAGCATCAGCATGACTGGCCGCGGCACGGTTTGGATCGCGGCGCCGCAACTGGAATTCGGTTTGAAGGTTACGCCTTATCTTCCGGCAGACAGCGAGCACATCACCAGCGACAACCAGGCGGCGACGGGCTTGCCCGGCGCCGAGCCTTCCCGGCCTGAAACGCCGCCGCGGGCGAGAAAGACCGTTCGTCCGACGCTGCACGCGATGCTGGAATACGATTACTACACGAACGACACAACCGCGTGGATCTCGGCGAATTGGTCCGGCAGTCGCCCGGCGGAGCTGGAACTCGGCCTGAAGGCCATGGCGACGGGCCAGGCGATTCAATTGCCACAAAACCACGTGAAAGTGGCGGCCGCGTCGTGCAATCGTATTCAGGTGCCATTGCAGGATGTGGCCACTGGGGATTATGAACTGACCGTCAAGGCACTGGTGGATGGTCAGGTCGCCGCGGTCGCGACGGATCGCTTTTCCAAGTTGCCGCCCCGGCCGGTGGAAGTGCGGATGAACAAGCCGGGGCGGTATCTGGTCGTCGACGGCAAGCCGTTCCTGGCTTTTGGCCCGACCTTTTCCTTTCATTGGATGCGTTCGGCCAAGGGAGGCGACAACATTCCGGCCAACGTGTTGGATGCGGACAATTGGCAGACAGACGACATCAAGAACCACAACTTCAACAGTCTGTGGGTAGACTTTTCGCTGGCGACTCTGGCCGACTTGGATCGTCACACCGCGGAATACCGGGGCTTTCTCGATGAATGTCAGCGCAAGGGCTTGAAAGTGCTGTTCTTCATGGGGCTTTCGCCGTCCAGCTACGGCGCGCGCAAAGCTCTGACGTTGGAAGTCGTCCGGCGGTTCAAGGATCATCCTGCGATATTAGCGTGGAATTTCGTGGATGAACCGGACCTGTGGTGGGAGAACAAGACTGAGGGGAGAAAGGAAAGCGATTTACTGGACCTTTATCGGGCGATCAAGGTGGCCGACCCCTATCGGCCCGCCTTCATCAACTGGTGTTTCTGGAAATGGCCGCCTTACGGCACGTTGGAGGCCAGCGACATCGCTTCCGTGGACCGCTATCCGCTCCGCTATAGCACGCTGGCTTTCGCCCCCGAAATCGTCTCGGAGTTGGCGGCCGAGATCAATCGCGATGCCCGGCCGACGCACAAACCGACGCTGTTCTTCATGCAGCTTCAAGGATTCTGGGACATGGCTCGCGAGCCGATTCCGGCCGAGGCGCGCTGGATGAGTTACGTCAATTTCATCGGCAGCACTCGCCTGTTGCAGTATTTTTCCTACAAGCCCATGTCGCCACGGCTCTGGGAATCGATGCGGCCATTGGGAGCCGAATTGCAGCAGTTGTTTCGCTTGACCAGCTCGCCCGACGCCTGTGAGCTGGCAAATGGCTCGCAAGGCTCATTGATCTATTCGCTGTGGCGCAACCAGGGCAAACACTATTTCCTCTTTGCCAATGCGGCCACGAAACCGATCGTCGCCGATCTCGACCTGCACGAACTGACGGCAACGGAACCGCGCTCAATAACCCCACTGTTTGAAAGCTCGGCCGTAACAGTCTCTCGGGGCCGCCTTACGTTTTCCCTGCAGCCGCTCGAATGCGGTGCTTACCATCTCCAGTGATTAAGGCAACACGTTTCGGGGAGTAAATGGGCGGGGGCTGAAAGGCTTGTCCTTGCCCACATTTTGCGACTTTGGATACCGCGGAAATTGCGAAGATTTCGACCCGGAGGGTCGCTTGAGAATAGCCCAGCGATTCATCGCTGGGTCCCGAAGTCGACCAAGAACCAATTTGTCCCGGAGGGACAATTGAAAACGGGCTTCGAAATACGGTTTCAACCGTCCCTCCGGGACGGAAAACCTTCCTAGATCGCCAGTCTCCCCAGCACTGAAGTGCTGGGCTACTCTCAAACGTCCCTCCAGGACGGACAATTGCGTACAACTCGTCTGTGTAACAACGAGGTGTACGCCGCGGATGAAATGGCACAATTCTTGCCCTAGACGAATGGCGTCCCCGCGCGCATCATGGTGTCGGCGAATTGTCGAAACGCCGCCGAGGACGGAAGCCTGAGGGCGCGGAAATTGGAAAAACACGAGGCTGCTGACCAACTCGATCGGGACTTGGATGTTCGTGTAAGGAGGAAAAAGGGGAAACGGGGGAAAAGGGAAACCTGAAAAAACGAGCGGTTGACGACTACTCCGAGTAACGCAGCCGCGCTCCCACATCAGTTCTCTCCACTTTTTGGTCGTCTTCCCCTCTTTCCTCTTTCCCATTTTTCCGTCGTACACTGACGCCTCCGCCTTTCTTGTATCCCTTTGCCGACCAATGAACGTTTTCGAGTTGACCTTGCTGATCTGGGCGGGCTCGCTGCCGGCCGGGTTCCTGGGCGCACTGACGGGACTGGGCGGCGGCGTGGTGATCGTCCCCTTGCTGAGCCTGGTCTTCGGCATCGACATCCGTTACGCCATCGGCGCCTCGCTCGTCTCGGTGATCGCCACTTCCTCCGGCGCGGCTGCGGCCTACGTGCGGGAAGGGTATACCGACGCCCGCTACGCCAGCATCGCCCGGAACTGGCCGAACAGGTAGTTGCTGTCGTGCGGGCCGGCCGAGGCCTCGGGATGGTACTGCACGCTAAAGGCTGGCAGCTTTCGGTGCCGCATGCCCTCGATCGTGTTGTCGTTGAGGTTCAGATGCGTCACTTCCAAGTCCTCGGGCAAGCTATCGGCTGCGACGGCAAAACCGTGGTTTTGCGTGGTGATCTCCACCCGGCCGCTCTGCTGGTTGAGCACGGGCTGGTTCGCGCCGCGGTGGCCGAACTTCAGCTTGTACGTCTTCGCCCCACAGGCCAAGGCGAGAAGCTGATGTCCCAAGCAGATGCCGAAGATCGGCTTCTTGCCCAGCAGACCGCGGATGGTTTGTTGGGCGTAATCGAGCGGCTCGGGATCGCCCGGCCCGTTCGAGAGAAAGACGCCGTCGGGCTGCTGGGCCAAAACGTCCTCGGCCGTGGCGGTGCCCGGCAGGACCGTCACCCGGCAACCCATGCTGAACAGGTGGCGCGCGATGTTCCACTTCATGCCGTAGTCCAAGGCCACGACGTGCGGACTGCCCGCCACGGGCTCGGGATATTCGACCGCGTGCAACTTGGCCCAATGGCTCAATGGCGTGGTCCACGCCGCGGCGTTTTCGGGAATGACCTCGCGGACCAGGTCGCGGCCGACCAGGCCCGGGCTGGCCTTGGCTTTGGCCACCAGCCGGGCGTCGTCGAGATCGGCGGACGACAGCACGCCTTTCATGGCCCCTTGGATCCGCAGCCGGCGCACGAGCGCCCGGGTGTCGATCCCTTCCATGCCGACGATGCCCCACTTGCGGAGATAGCCGTCCAAATCGCCGTCGGCGCGAAAGTTACTCACGCGCCGGCTCTTTTCGCGGACGATGAACCCGGCCAGGTGCGGCTTATGGCTTTCGACGTCTTCGGCGTTCACCCCGTAATTGCCGATTTGGGTGTAGGTCATCGTCACGATCTGTCCGCGGTAGCTGGGATCGGTGAGGATTTCCTGGTACCCGGTCATCGACGTGTTGAAGCAAACCTCGCCCTCGACTTCACCGTCGGCGCCAAAGGCCGTGCCGGTGAAAACGGTGCCGTCCTCGAGGGCAAGTTTTGTGGGTCGTGGCATAGTGGAGTCCCTGAAGAGCTGTAAAGTCTGATAGCACACCGATCCGATAGAGCTTCTAACGGCTGCGGGTCTCCGGGTTGGCAATCCTCACCGATTGCGAAGTCCGGGCAGCCTCAAGTGAGGGTTCCTGTACCGGCGAGCAAGGACCCTCATTTTTTATGCGCGGACGCGCACCGCTGCATTCTACCGCCAGCCGCAGCGGCCGACTAGTTGCACTGGGTTCGACGGGCGCCGGCTCGGTGGCGCCGCCACTCCACCACAGAGGGGTGACGGGCCGCAAACCATTTTCCGACCCGTCTTCCCGTTGCCGTTCCGATGTGATAAAGTAGGGAGTTCTACGGAAAACTTGGAACCCCCTGGGAGTCTCTTGAATGGCGAAGCCCCACCGCATTGTGAAGAAGGCCAATCACGGCAAACGTCCCTCCAACGCCAAGGGCCGTAAGGCGAAGCGTCGCACCGTTCGCACCTGATCCGTCGTGGAGGAGTTCGTCGTGGCCAGAAGAGAATTGATCCTCGATTTTTCCGAGTACGATGTGAACCGCGTGGTGGCGGACATCGAGGAAATTCGTAGCCACAACCCCCAGCGCTTCGAGATGGAGCAACTCACGGCGATTTGCCATGAGGACCATGAGAAGAACGTTTGTGTTGGCTACAAGGATCTTAGTCCCAACGAGTTTTGGGTCCGGGGACACATGCCGGGCTTGCCGCTGATGCCCGGCGTGATTATGTGCGAGGCGGCCGCCCAGTTGGCTAGCTACTACAGCCACAAGTTCAAGCTGATGTCAGGCATCATCGGCTTCGGCGGGCTGGAGGAGGTTCGCTTCCGCGGCGTGGTCCGCCCCGGCGACCGTTTCGTGATCGTCAGCCGCCTGTTGAAGCTTCGCCGCTCGATCATGACCTGCGAATTTCAGTGCTTCGTCAAGCAAAGCCTGGTCTGCGAAGGCATTCTCAAGGGCGTTGCCCTGCCCTCCGAACAGATCACCGGCGAGCAGCCGTCCGCCTGACGGATCGAAGCTTGTCGAGCCGCTTGCTGAGGGCCTATAAGACGATCACTTGGTGAAATTCACGCAAGTGTGGCACGCCCTGAGCGAAGCGAAGGGCGTGATTCGGCCGTCCACCATGCCCTTTGTTCCTCAGGGCGTGCCACCCAAATTCCACAACTCTCGTTTGCAGGCGCTCAGGGCACCGGTGGCGGTGGCGGCGTGACGGGGGTCGCCGGCGGAGCAGGCAACGGCGGCGGCGCCGCTTGAGCTGGCGCCGGCTGGGCATAGGCTGGCGCCGGTTGGGCGTACACCGGCGTCGGCTGGGCGTAGACCGGTGCCGGCTGCGGATAAACCACGGCTGCCGGAGGCGGCGCTACATAGACCGGGGCCGGAGCCACATAAACCGGCGGCGGCGCCACGTACACGCGATACGGATAGGGATAGTAGCGATACGGATAATAGGGACGGTAGACAGGAACCCCAATTCCCACGCCGATCCGCACCTGCGCCTGGGCCATCGCGCACGTCGCCACCAAACCCACCAAGATGCTCGCTATCAAGACGATCTTTCCCATCGCCGTTCCTCCTCTGCTTGGCAATCGCCTACCGAGGGAAAAAGGGAACTGTCCCCTCTCACTTGAACCAGTAGTATCGGCAAAGTTTGCCTAATCGATCCAATCGTTTTGATACGATTTTGCGGCCTGCGGCATAAGCTTCTGCGTCATCCGCCGGCAGGCGATGGAAGCGGCGTAAACGAGGAGTCTCCCGCAATTTCGCCGTGCGCAGCCCCGTGGCGCGCCGGGGAGGCTGACACACTCGCCGCCTTGTGGTAAGATAATACGTCAGAAGAGGACCGCTCGACCCGGGAGGCGACAAGCGTGGCCCGACGGCTAAGAATCGCCCTGCTGATCGAATCCACCTCGGCCATCGGCCGCGCGCTGCAACGCGGCATCGCCGCCTATGCCCGCGCGCATGGGCCTTGGTCGTTCTATCAGCAGTTGCGGGCCATGCACGACACGTTGCCCGACTGGTTGAAGCGGCAAGATTGCCAGGGCATTCTCGCGCGGATCGAGAGCCCCAAGCTGATCGACCAGATCCGCACGGTGGACCTTCCCACGGTGGACCTTTTGGGGATCCACGAGCTGAAAGGCATTCCCACCGTCAGTTCCGACCATGAAGCCGTGGCCAACGCGGCCGCCGACGAACTGCTCGGCCGGGCGTTCCGCCGCTTCGCCTTTTGCGGGTATCCCGGGCTGGAACATTCGGACCAGCGGTGCCACTATTTTGTCGCGCGAATGGCGGCCGAGGGTTGCCAAACCAGCGTTTACCAGCCGTCGCGCTTCCGGCGGCCTGCGAACATTTCCGCCACGCTCAATCGCGGCCTCTTGGACGAGGAGGACGTGGCAGCCTGGCTGACGTCGCTGCCGAAGCCGGTGGGCCTGATGGCGCCCAACGACGTGCGGGCGCAACAGGTGCTCAACGCCTGCGCGCGGTGCGGGATCGCCGTGCCCGACGAAGTGGCCGTCATCGGCGTGGATAATGATGAAGTGCTCTGCGAGTTGAGCGACCCGCCGCTGTCGAGCGTGGATCTGGGCGGTCAAGAGATCGGCCGTCAGGCGGCGATGGTGCTCGACCAGATGATCAATGGCCAGGCCGCGCCCACCGGCCACATCCGCGTCAAGCCCCGCGGTGTCGTCGCCCGCCAGTCGACCGACGTGCTGGCCATCGCCGACCCGACGGTGGCGCGGGCCGAGCATTTCATCCGCCTCCATGCCTGCGACGGGATCGGCGTGGAGCCGGTTCTCGAACACGTGGGCCTTTCGCGGCGGACCCTGGAACGCCGTTTCCGCAAAGCCCTCAGCCGCTCGCCGAGCGACGAGATTACGCGCATCCGGCTGAACCGCATCAAAGAGCTGTTGCAAACGACCGACTTCGCGCTGGCCAAGATTGCCGAACTGGCCGGTTTCCGCTACGTCGAGTCGATGCACTACTTTTTCAAGGAAAACATGGGCCAGACACCGGGGCAGTACCGCAAACGGGAGTCGCATGCACCATGACGTCGGCCTGGAAGTGGTGGATCGCGATCGTCCTGTTCCTGGCCACCGTGCTCACCTATCTCGATCGCCAGACCCTGTCGCTCTGCGGGCCGATGATCTGCCAGGAGTTCCAGCTCTCGAACGAGGAGTATGGGCGGCTCGTGGCCGCCTTCCGTTGGGCCTACGCGTTCGTCCACTTGCCGGCCGGCTACCTGGCCGACCGCGTTTCCCTGCGGCTGATCTATGCGGCCGCGGTCGGCCTGTGGTCGACGGCGGGAGCGGCGGCCGCCTTCATCTGCGGCGGCCGGCAACTGCTGGCCACCCGGGCCGTGCTGGGCGTCGGCGAGGCCTTTAACTGGCCCTGCGCCACGCGCATCATCGCCGATCTGCTGCCGCCGGAGGATCGCGGGCTGGGGAGCGGCATTTTCAACAGCGGCGCCGCCGTGGGATCGCTGATCGCCCCTTTGCTCATCACGCCGCTGGCCATCCACTTCGGCTGGCGGACGGCTTTTTTCACCATCGGGGCCATCGGTTTCTTGTGGGTCCTCCTCTGGCTGGCGGTAACCCGCAAGGCGTCCGTCCGGCAGGCGCTGGTGGCCAGCCGGCCGTCGGGCGGGCCGCGGCCTTTCCCGCAGCCGGGCGTCCTCCGCCGCCTTGGCCAATGGGCCCGCGAGGTGCTGCTGCATCCGGCTTTCTGGATGTTGCTGGTGATGGGCCTGTCGGTCAATCCCTGCTGGTACTTCTTGAACGAATGGATTCCCAAGTACATGCACGATCAGCGCCACCTGGGCTATCTCACGGCCGGCCTGGTCACCATCCCCATCTTCGTGGGCGCCGATCTGGGCAACTTGCTGAGCGGCGGGCTGATCAAATTGCTTACGCTCCGCGGCTGGTCGCTGCGGAGGGCCCGCGGAACTACCTTGACCCTGGCCGCCCTGTTGATCGCCCCCACCGCGCTCTTGGGACTGGCCGACGACATCTGGCTGGTGGTGGCCATTTTGGGATTGGCGGGGATGGGCATCACCTCGTTCGTGGCCAACTATACGGCCTGCTCGCAAGACTTCTCCTTCGCCAACGTCGGCATCGTCTCGGGGATCATGGGAATGAGCTGCAACGTGTTCGCGGCCAGTGTCAATCCCTGGATCGGACGCTATGTCGACGCGACCGGCAAGTACACCCTGATCTTTATCCTCATGGGGATATTGCCCGTGGTGAGCCTCGCTGCGGTGCTGTTGTTCGATGCCACGATTTACCGGAAGGCCGCATCATGAGGGACGCCCAGACGAGCGCCGCGCCGCCCCGGGAGCTGCCCGCCGTGCTCGCTGCTTTTGGGCTCGGCGCTGCCCGCGAAGTTCGCGCCCTGGGCGGCACGGGCACGCGAAAATGGGACGTCGCCACGGCCGGCGGCCGGTTCGTGGTCCGCCTGCGCGCGGCCGAGTTTGCCGATCTCGACGCCACCCGCTTCCAGCATGAGGTGTTGCGCCGTCTCGACCAGGCCGGCTTCCCTGTCCCCGCGCCCCTGATCGGCAAGGCGGCCACGAGTTGGTTCGTGCAGGACGGCAACGTGTACGAGGTTCTCTCCTGGATCGAAGGCGAGCCGTTCGCGGAAAGCGACGCGGCCGCCGTGGAGAACTTGGGCATCTTGCTGGCCCGCATGCACCGCCTTTTCGCCGAAGACCCACCCCCCGCGAAAAAGACCGAGTTACGGGAAGATCACCCCGACCTGATGCGACCCTACCTGGCCAGGCTGCGGCCGCTCGCCCGCGATGCCCGGCAACAGGACGCATTGGCCGTGTTGGGCCGGCAGTTGGACCAGGTGGCGGCGAAACTCGACACCGCGTTGTACGCCTCGTTGCCGCAGAGTCTGATTCATGGGGACGTACACCGCGGCAACCTCCGTTTCCGCCACTCCCGCGTGGCCGCCATGTATGATTTCGATTATCTCGACATTCAGGCCCGGGCTCGCGATCTGACCGACGCACTAATCTCGTTTGCATCACGCCGCGGCGAGCCGTTCGATCCGGATGTCATCCATAGCCTGGTCCAGCCGTTTGTGCCGGATGGGCCGCGCTGCCGGTTGCTGCTGCGGGGTTACCAAAGCGTGGCTCCCTTGACGGACGTGGAATGGCAAGCGTTACCGTGGCTGGTTCGCTCGCGTTGGGTTCAGATGCGGCTGCGCGGCGCCCGGAAGTTGCCCGAGCCTCGGCGAATCGATTTCGTGCTGCACCGCTTTCGTGAAGTTGTCGACTGGCTGGACCGCGAGGCGGCCGATTTTTTTGCGGGGCTCAAACGGGATCTGTGATGTCTGGCAACCGAGCAATTCGCCTGGGGGTCATCGGCTGCGGCCAATTCATGAGCCGGCAGCACATTCAGACCATCGCCCGCAGCCCGCATTTGCAGTTACAGCATCTGGCCGACCTCGACGAGCAAAAGCTGGCCCGCGTGGCCGAACGTTATCGGCCCGTCCGCCGATCGACGCGCTGGCAGGACGTGGTGGCCGACCCGGAGGTCGACGCGGTAGTGATCGGCGTCGTGCCGCGGTTTCACGCGGAAATGGCCCGTGCGGCGCTCGAATATGGCAAGCCCGTCTACGTGGAAAAACCGTTGGCCCTTACGCCGGAAGAGTGTGGGGCCATCGAGCGGTTGGCCCGCGAACGCCGGCTGCCGGTGGCGGTGGGTTTCAATCGCCGCTTTGCCCCGGCCACGGAACATCTGAAACGGGCGTTTCAGGCGGCCCGCTCGCCCGTCTCCGTTCTTTATCGAATCAGTGACGACGATCGCGTGCGGCCGCCCGAGCAGCAGTGGAAGAAGGAAGATCGCCTGCTGCTCGAGGTGGTGCACATCTTCGATCTACTCGGCTACCTGTTGGCCGCCGAGCCGGTCCGGATCTTCGCCTGCGAAGCGCGATTCAACGACGCCCTGGTGACGATCGGGTATGAAAACGGCAGCCGAGCGACGATCCATTCATCGTCCTATGGATCGCTGGCCCAGCCGAAGGAACACCTGGAGGCGGTCCTCGATCGCGGCGCGGTGGAAATGGACGACTTCGTGGAGATTCGCAGCTACGGCCTGCCGGCCGTGGCCCCCGTCGTGCGTTTTGCGGGCCGGGCCTACGACGGCTGCGACAACCGGCACGTGGAAGACTTCGCCCGGCGGGGACTGGCGGCCTTGCTGGAGTTCCGCGCCCGCTACACGCAAGCCATGGCGGCAGCCGGCGTGCTGGCCGAGCCGCCCGGGGCCGACGCCTGGACGCGTCTGGCCGAGTTTTTGGGCGATCCGCCGCTGCCGCAAGTGAACTATGCGCCGGACAAGGGCTGGGGGGCTGCCCTGGAGGGCTTTTGCCTCGCCGTGGCACAGGGCCAGACGCCCCGCAACGCCACGGCCATCGACGGCAATCGGGCCACGTTCTGCGCCCTATCGGCCCGCCGCTCGATCGAGTCGGGCGAGCCTGTACCGCTCGACCCGAAACTGTGGTTGGAACCGAAGTCCCCTCTCCCTCCGGGAGAGGGCTAGGGTGAGGGCGAACCAGAGCAATCGCATGCCACGCTTTCCAGGTACCATCGACGAAGACCCAGGCAGTGCTGCCATGCCGCAAATCCTCATTTTCCGATACGCAAATCCCCATTGCATTCGCAACGGGGACGCGTATCTTAAAAGGTGTGTCCAAGGTCCCGCCGTCCGTTCCTTCCTTCCGCTGTTCCGGAGCCGCAAACGATGAATACCTTCAATCGACGCGAGTTTCTTGACCGTTCCACGCAAACCGGGTTGGGCCTGGCCGCCGGCGCCACGATCCTTGCCCAGGCCCAATCGGTGCGGGCGACGCCGGCCAACAACAAGGTCGTGCTGGGCTGCATCGGTGTCGGCGGCCGCGGCAACGCCTTGTGGGACGGCTTCGTCAGTCGCGGCGATTGCCACATCGCCTGGGTGGCCGACGTCGATCTGCACCGGGCCGAGGCGGTCGCCGCCGCCGTGGCCAAAAAGCAGTCGGGCAAGCCGCCCAAGGTGGTGCAGGATTTTCGCAAGGTGCTGGACGCCAAGGGCGTCGACGCCGTGGTGATTGCCACGCCCGACCACTGGCACGCCCCGGCCACGGTGTGGGCCTGCCAGGCCGGCAAAGACGTGTACGTCGAGAAGCCGCCCACCTCCAATTGCTGGGAAGGCCGCAAGATGGTCGAGGCCGCCCGCAAGTACGAGCGGATCGTGCAAGTCGGCACGCAGAATCGCAGTGCCCCCTACAACATGGCGGCCCGCAAGTACATCGAGGACGGCAAGCTGGGCAAAATCCATTTCTGCCGCGTCTACAACCAAAAGCTGTGGGCCAACTTCCCCGCCGCGCCCGACAGCGCTCCCCCGGCGGGCTTCAACTGGGACATGTACAACGGGCCGGCGCCCGCCGCCAAGTTCAACACCAACTTCCGCTACAACTGGCACCACTTCTGGCGCTACTCCGGCGGCGACATCATCAACGACGCCATCCATCAGCTCGACTTGGCCCGCTGGCTCTTGGGCGTCGAGTATCCCAAGTCGATCTATTCCACCGGCGCGCGGTTCGAAAAGAACGGCGTGGCGGAAACGCCGGATACCCAGGTGGCCCTGTACGACTTCGACGACATGCTGGTGAGCTTCGAGCTGACCCTGTGCACTCCGTACATGCTGAAGATTTCGCCCCTCATTCGCGAGAGCGACACCGAGTTCCCCTATTGGCCGCAGTGCGCCACGCGGATCGAGATCTACGGCACCGAGGGGCTGATGATCGTCGGCCGGCATGGGGGCGGCTGGCAGGTCTTCGATCGGCCCAAACTCCACGAGGGCGTGGTCAAGGCACAGTGCAAGGGGCGATTCCCCGATCCCGAGCACAAGAAGAACTTCGTCGATTGCATCCGCTCACGGAAGCTGCCCAACGCCGACATCGAAAAGGGGCATCGCAGCACGCTGTTGTCCCACCTGGCCAACATCAGCTACCGCCTGGGCGGCCAGCGGCTCGTGTTCGACGCCGAGACGGAAAAAATCGTCGGCAACGACGCGGCCATGAAGCTCTACAAACGCCAGTACCGCAAGCCGTACGTGATTGAAGACGAAGTATAGCGTTGTTCCTCCCCTCTCCCCGGGCACCGACCGAAGGTTGGTCGCGGGAGAGGGGCCGGGGGTGAGGGCCAAGTGAAATGGCGCAGGATGCCCTCACCCTAACCCTCTCCCGGAGGGAGAGGGGACCGTTTTTGAGTTGGAACCTCACCCGACGGTATCCCGATGAAACACTGCATCTTGTGTCCCTCGCTTTCATTCTTGCTGACTGTTACCGTCTGGCCGGCTGGTGCCTCTGATACCGCGACGGCCGACGCGATGACGCTCAATCCCCGCAGCCGGGTCGAGTCGCGGCTCGTGAGCGGCCAGTTCGACATCGTCCAGAAGTCGGTTTCCTGGGACCCCAAGCAGACGGCCGTCATCCTTTGCGACATGTGGAACGGGCATTATTGCAAAGGGGCCGCCGCCCGCGTGGCCGAAATGGCGCCCCGGGCGAACCAGTTCGTCACCGCCGCTCGGCAACGCGGGGCACTGATCATTCATGCCCCCAGCGGTTGCATGGGATTCTACGCCGGCCATCCGGCCCGCCGGCGGGCCCAAAACGCCCCCAAGACCGAGCTGCCCAAGTTTCTCGCCAGCCAGTGCCTGAAAATGGATACGGAAAAGAACGCCGCCTGGCCGCTCGACCAGTCAGACGGCGGATGCGATTGCACGCCGCCGTGTCCCGTACGCGTGCCCTTCAATCGCCAAATCGATACGATCAAAATCGCCGACGAAGACGCGATCAGCGACTCGGGCGTGGAAGTCGGCAACCTCTTCGCCCAGCGCGGCATCCAGAACGTCATCCTGCTCGGCGTGCATACGAACATGTGCGTCGTCGGCCGGCCGTTCGGCCTGCGGAACCTCGTTCGCCTCGGCAAGAACGTGGTGCTCGTCCGCGACTTGACCGACACCATGTACAACCACCGCAAGGCGCCGTATGTGAGCCACTTCCGCGGCACCGAGCTGATGATCGAGTACATCGAGAAGTACATTTGCCCCACCGTGACCAGCACCGATTTGCTGGGCGGGGCGGCCTTCCGCTTCCAGGCCAACCGGCGGCCGCACGTGGTGCTCATCAGCTACGAAGATGAGTACCATTCGGCCGAAACGCTGCCCTGCTTCGCCCACGAGCTGAGCGACCGGTTCGGCTGCTATTGCAGCTTCCTGCTGGGCGAGGAGCCGACGGGCATTCGCGGTTTGGAGGAGCTGGCGACGGCCGACGCCTTGGTGCTTTTCGTGCGGCGCCACGCGCTGCCCAAGGAGCAGATGGCGATGATCCACCGTTACCTGGACTGCAAGAAGCCGCTGGTTGGGCTGCGGACCGCCTGCCACGCCTTCGACATTAAGAAGGCGCCGCCGCCGGGCATGGAGACCTGGCCCACCTTTGATCCCGACGTGCTCGGCGGCCACTATCGCGGTCACACCCATCCCGACCGGCGGACTGAGATCGTCGTGGCCAAAGGGGCGGCGGACCATCCGATCCTGGCCGGTCTGCCGGCGGGCCAGTGGATGAGCACGGCCACGCTGTACAACGTCTCTCCCATCGATCCCAGCGCCAAAGTGCTCCTGTTGGGCAAGTACAAAGAGCAGATCGAGCCGGTCGCCTGGACCCGGGACTATCACGGCGGCCGGGTGTTCTTCACGTCGCTGGGGCACGTGGACGATTTCCAGACGCCGCGGTTTCAGACGCTGTTGGTCAACGCGGTGTTTTGGGCGATGGACCGGCCGGTGCCGAAGGCGCGGCGAGCGGGCGAATGATGGGACCAATGGCACAGATGGGACTCATCGGACCTATATGTCCCATTGGTCTCATTGGTCCCATTCTAATCACCGCTTCTCCACCTGCGTCGTCGCCAGCACGCGGTCCTTCTGACCGGCCATCAGTGCGTCGACATTGGCCTTGGTCACGCCGGCCACGCAGCCGACTTCGGTGGCGGCCGAGGCGCCGAGGGCCTGACCCCATAATAGGGCCTCCGTCAGGCCCTCGGCGTCCATCGGGCCAATGCGCTGCCCCGTCCGCATAAGCGAATAAATGACCCCCGCGCAAAACGCGTCGCCGCAGCCGGAGGGCTCGACAAACCGGATGTCGAACGCCCCCTGGGCGACGCGATAGCGAGGGGTCACGATCTCGGCTCCCATGCCTTCCTTGGTCAGCAGCACGGCCCGCGGTCCCAGGGCGAGGATCTTTGCGGTGGCCTGGGCGAAATCGTCCGCGCCACTGGCGCGAATGATTTCTTTATGATTGCCGTGCACGGCATCCACATGAGGAAGCAAATCGAGATAGTAGCTCCACGGCTTTTGATACGGTGCGCACAAGTCCAAGAGCAGAAAGGCGTCCCGCAGCGGCCCCTGGCGGAGCCGGGCCAGCAGATCGGCCATGCTCGTGTCCAGATTGGTGTAGCCGGGACGGAAGGTGAAGAACTCGGGCGTGGTCCGCGTGAGGACCTCTTCCAGGTGTTCGAGCGACATGTGCATGCAGGCGGCCGGATCGAGATGGCACAGGCGATCGTGCCCCTCGACGCTGAGGATCAGCGTCTTGCCCGTGCCGCCCTTGACCCGGCGGACGAGGGCCTCGAAACCATAGGGGGCGACTTGCCGCAGCAGAAAATCGCCGAACATGTCGTTGCCGATGGTGCTGACGAAGCCGATTTCGTTCGCCGCGACGCCGATCTGGGCCAGATCGATCACCAGGTCGACGGGATGGCCCCCCAAGCGCATCTCGATGGGCTGGGTGAGATACTCGATCACCCCGGGCTCGGCCACCTTGCTGAGCCCCGAGGCGATGATGTCGCACATGAACGTCCCCCACGACAGGACCCGTTTTCTCACTACGTTCTCCTTGGTTCGCCGGTAAGAAGCCTGCAAGGGCGTTACTTGCGAAGCCGCAAGCGGCGGTTCAACGGCGTTCTAACTTCTTCTTGATTTCCAGCGCCTGGTTTCCGGCCTCCTCCATATTGGGACCGAAGGACAAAAACCCGTGCTTCTTCATGATCAGGAACGGCCGGTCATTGAGGATCGCCATCACCTGGGCGAGCAACTCCGGCGTTCCCGGCGGCCGAAACTCCTGCGTCTCCGGCACGTCCAACAGCGAAGCCTGGGCCGTGATCTCCTGGTCGTGACCGTGGAAAATGGCGGCCACGTCCGGGCGCCGCTTGTAGATCTCGAAGTGCATCAGGCTTTCGCTCGACGGGTCGCGTTTTCCCGCCGCGTACACGGTGCGGCGCTCCAGGTCGCAGCGGAACACGGTGACGAAGTCAGCCGGCGTGAGATCCTGCTTCGACATCAGCGTAGAGGCCGTGATGACAAAGGCCGGATCGTCCGGGCGGAGGCGGAAGCTCAGGTTGCCCAGCGAGCGGCCCACGCCCTCGAAGGGCGGCGTCAGGCCGCTGTGGTCGAAGCGAACGCACCACTCGCGCAACTGGCCGACCCGCTCGTCGTCCGGCGCGTCGTGCGAGAGGAACTCGACCCTGAACTTGACGATGGAAGGCGGAACCATGCCCGGCGTCGCTCCTATGCTTTTTTAATCTCGGTCGCGGTCCAAACCCAAGAGCCAGCGCGGATTGCCTTTGATCATTTGCACGATGTCGGGTTTCGAGATGTTGCAGGCCAGCAGGATGCGGATGAACAAGCGCATGCCCTCCACCGGATGCACGTTGACGGCCGTGCCCAAGTCGGTGGCCACCACGGTGCGCTGCGGAGTGACCTGCTTGATGATCTGGATCATCTCCATGGGGTCGCATTGCGGGTTGTTGAAGTTGGGCACGGCGCCGTACATGAACAGCCCGATGTAGGCCCCCATGCGGCCCATCTCGGCCTGCTGCTCGATCGTGGCCTTGGTGACGTTCCAATCGGGGTGCGTGATGATGAAGCGTTTGACGCCCGCCTTCTTGGCCTCCTCGATCACGACGAACCGTTCCCTGGTGCCGGCATGGCAGGGGTCGAGGATCAGATCGTGCTCGGCGACCAGAGAGAAGATTTCCCGCAACGGCTTCACCGGCTCGCCGTTGTCGTCCAGCAGGCGAATGCCGCCTTCCTGCCCCATCACTCGGCGATGATGCGCCGAATGATGGCTGGGGAGCCAGACCACCTTGCCGCCCAGCTTGATGGCCATTTCGACCGACGCCGGATTCAAGCCACCCACGTAATTGTTGAGCACGATGCCGCCGTAGACGCGGGCCGGCTCCTTGCCGATCGACTTGGCATAGTCGTCGATCACCTGCTGCACCAGCGGGGCGGTGGCGGCCGTGGGGAAGGTGTGGGCCTTATAGACCACCCCGCCCATGCCGGCCTCGGTCGCCCGCTTGGCGATGTTGATCTGGTCCCAGCCGGTGTCGATCTCCGGGTCGGGGAAGGCGTGCACGTGCATGTCGATCGCACCGCTGAGGAGGTCGTCGACTTCGCATTCCGTGATGGTCATGATGCGGTCGCCCATCTCGAGGATCGTCGAGTAGGCGCGGCGGGCGTCGTCCCGCCACAGCGGTTCCAGCGACAGTTCGAACGTGTCTTCTTTGTTGGCCATGGATCAGTCTCCCTTGATTCGATTTCCCAACGCGATGCGCACATGATCGCCGCCCCCCCGGCGGCGACGGAACGTGGTAACGGCCGATCGTCACGCCTGCCAGCCGGCCGCGTTCACGGCCGCGTCGGCGGGGATTGGCCCCAGGTATTTATAGCCCGTGTCGTCGAAATGGGTGACTTCGGGATAGAAGCCCACCACTTCGATATTCTCCGTCGGATGCGTGTTCTTCATCCAGTGGGAAATGCCCTTGGGAACGCAGAACGCGCAGCCCGGCTCGATCTGGTAGATCTTTCCGGCAGTACCCCAAATGCCGTGACCGGACATGATGTAAACGAGCTCGTCGCACTTGGTGTGGATATGGTCGGCGTGATAGCCGCCGGGCGAAAACGTGGCGCGGAAGAGGCACCATCCCGAGGTGGGCAGGCCGCCCCGGCCCAACAGGATGCGGGCCAAATTCTTGGCGAAGTCCTCGCGATGCTCCAAGGGCAAGGGCTTCACATCCTGATACCGCACCATGTAGCTTTCCGCCATGTCGTTGCTCCTTTCAACTGAGGCCAAGTAGATTCACGGCGTTGCCACCGAGAATGGCGTCTTTCTGTTGCGCGCTGAAGAAATCGAATCGCCGCACGAGGAACTCCTGCGAGAGGGTGTAATTTTCCGGGCCGTGCCGGCCGTAGAGCGGCAGGTCCATGTACGGGCCCTCGGTGCCCCACAGCAGCCGCTCCGCCCCCACCAGCGCGGCCAGGCTTCGCAGCGTCTCTTCCGTCAGCCCCGGCCGGCGGAAGGTCCGCTCCAGGTAGTCCATAAAGCTGATGTCCACCCAGATGTTCGGGTTGGAATGGGCCACGCAGAGAAACTCGTCGACCCAGGGGAAACCGCCGTGGCACATGACCACTTTCAGGTCCGGAAAGTTGGTGGCCACGTCGTCCACGTAGATGGGCCGATTGTACTTCATCCACTGCCAGCGAACCGCCTTGATGCCCGTATGGATGACCACCGGAACACCGAGGTCCGCGCACAGCCGGTAGACGCAATTCAGGCGCGGGTCGTTGGGATAGAAGCCCGAATGGGGATAGATCTTGATGCCGCGGAGGCCCAGCTCCTTGACGGCCCGCTCCACCTTTCGTTCGGGCTGATAGCGGTCGGGATGGATCGAGCCGAAGCCGATGAGCCGATCGGGAAACTGGCGGCAGAAGGCGGCGACGTCATCGTCGTCGAGCCCGGCCGCCACGCCCATCACGCTCGGATCGGCCCACGCCGGCCTGGTTCCCGCGTCGCTCTGATCGCCGCCCAATACGACCGACTTGCCGATGCGGCCCCGATCCATGGCGGCGACGAACTCGGCCGCCGTGTAGCGGGTGCCGTCGGATTTGTACTCGATGTGCGTATGAAAATCGACGATCATCGAACGTCTCCACAGTTCGGGTGCTACTGGCTTGTCCAGCAGCGCCGAAGCACGGGTGGGCAAGCCACACGCAGCCACGTCATCCTGAGCGCAGCGAAGGATCTCTGCGGGGAATCAGCCGGAGATTCTTCACTGCGCTCTGAATGACTGCCGCAAGAATCGAACACTTGGTTCCTTTATGAGCCATTAAGGCACGAACACTACCTTGAGGCTCTCCGGGTCAAACGAGTGGTCCATCGCCGTTTTTCCCTCGTCCAGCTTGTAGCGATGGGTGATAAGCTTCTCGAACGGATACTCTTTCTGGTACTTCCCCATCATGTGCAGGGCCTGATAGTAGCCGGTGTGCGGATGATTGGAATTGCCGATCACCAGCACGTTCTTCGCCGCGATGTGGCGATGGACGTTGATGCTCACCTCGCCCGTATCGACGAAGCTGCCGGTTTCGATATAGGTGCCGCCGCGGCGGGTATATTCGAGCCCTTCGACGAAGGCCAGCGCGGTGCCGGCCGTCTCGACGACGACGTCGGCGCCCCGGCCCTCGGTCAGGTCCTTGATGATCTTCACCCGCTCCGGTTGGGACACGTTCCGCACGTTAATCGTCACATCGGCCCCGAATTCCTTGGCCAGCTTCAGTTTTTGATCCGACTCGTCGAGGACGATAATCTGGCCCGCGCCCAGCATGCGAGCCTTGGCGACGTGCATGCAGCCCATGGCGCCGGCCCCTTGGACGGCCACCGTGTCGGCAAAGCCGAAACCGCGGGCTTCCAACCGCGAAAACTCTTTGGCGCGATCCAGCGTCGCGGTCACCACGAAAATCTCGCTCAGGGCCGCCAATTCATCGGGCAAGCCCTCCGGAATCTTGTAGACCCACGCCTTGGGCGGCACGAACATGTATTCGGCCCAACCGCCGGCCACGTAGGGCGGCCGATCGCTGCGGAACGACAGGCCGATCGTCGTGTTGTGGGCGCAGAAGGGATAGGCGAAGATGTGCCGGCAATAATAGCAGTGCCCGCAAATGATGTTCGGGCACATGGTCACGCGGTCGCCCTCTTTGAGTTCCTGCCCGTGATATTCGATCAGATGCCGATCGGCGGGATCGATTTCCACGACGGTGCCGACGTTCTCGTGGCCGTGTACGGCGGGATACACGATTTCCTGCTCGGCCTCGGTGCCGCCGTAGAGGACCTTCTCGCCCTTATAGGCGTGTTTATCGGTGCCGCAGATGCCCGACATCTGCATCTTGAGAATCAAGGCCCCGCGTTCGAGCTTGGGATAAGGAAGCTCTTGAACTTCGATTTTACCGGGGGCCGTCATTACCACGGCCTTTACCTGTTTTGGCATGTTGGTGTCCTTAGATGAACCAAAGTGATCGAGGCATTCTGGGCATTGAGTCGTTCTCAGCGCCGCGAAAAACCTCCTGCTAATTTCCGGCGAGATCCTTCGCTGCGCTCAGGATGACCGCCGCATCGACGCTAAAACGGCTTCCACAGGCGGAAGGGGTTGAGAAAGCCCGGCTCGCCCGGCTTCTTCAGATAGCCTTCCACTTCTTCTTGCTTGAACAGCGTCACTTCCTCGATGGGCGGCAGCACCCCGGGCGGGAAAGTGGCGAGGATGTCATCGTGCAAGAGGGTGAGGTAGCTCAAAGCCGCCGCCACCGGGCGTTTGGCCTTGGCGGCCGTGGCGATCGTCGCTCGGCCCACGATCCCTTCCGGCGTGCCCACAAACTCCACCGGCCCGTTGTGCCGCACGCTCCACCACAAGTTCGGCCGGGAGGCCATCTGGTTGGCCGACTTGTTGAAGTGTCCGTCGGGCAGATAACCGCGCGGTTTCGTGTCCACGGCGTGCTTCATGTCGACCATTTCCGGGGCCAACAGCAGCATCAGCGAGGTCTCCGGCTCGTCGGCGTGAATGAAATCGTCCTCGAACGGCCCGCCCTGCGCCTTGGTCTGGAAGAACTGCCACACCGCCGCGCACCAATCGAAGGCCACGGCATAAAACGGCAGCATCGGATAACGGAGGGCGAAGGTGTCGATGGCCGCCGTGATGATCCAGTGCTGAGCGTGGTTGTTGACGAAAATGAACTTCCGATAGCCGTCGGCCCACAGCCCGAACATCACGTCGACCAGCAGCTTCTCCAGCACCGACGGGCTGATGGGCATGGTGCCCAGCATGCCCACGTGGTGCTTGGGATGGTTCCCGTAGGCCCACGGCGACATGGTCAGATTGACTTCCCTCCCCTGCCGGGCGGTGAACCGTCGCATGGCCTCGCAGAGGCGTCCCGCCTGCAGCGTATCCTGGCTGCTGGCGCAGTGCAGGCCGTGAACCTCGGTCGAGCCGAGGGGGATAAACACGATGTCGTTGTTTTTCTTCTTCTCTTCCTGCACCGCCCGCACGGTGTTTTGGATGTAACATCCCGGCCGGTCCATCTCGCCCGGCGACGGGATTTCATAGCTCGCCAAAATGCTATCGATTTCCGCGTCGTTGGCGTCCCACACCCGTTGCTGCAACTGGCCGACGCGGTTGTTTTCAAAACAGCCCTTCATGGATGCTCCTCGTTTCGTTAGGAAAAACGTTTCACGACGTTCATGGAAGTTCGCGTCAAGAAGATTGTGATCTCTGTCCCCCGCAGGAACCGCGAACGATGAGTTGGGTCGGCAAGACGACCTGGCGGAATCGCTCGGCCGATCCATCGTGGTTCATGCCGTCGATTTCCCCGATCAAAATCTCCGCCGCGGTTCGGCCGGTCTCGAAGGCCGGCTGCGCCACGGTCGTCAGATCCAGATCGGACGCATAGCGAAGGTCGTCGAAACCCACCAGGGCAACGTCGTCGGGAACCTCTAAACCGGCTTCCCGAATCGCCCGCATCGCCCCCACGGCCAGCCGATCGCTGACGGCGAAAATTGCGCTCGGCCGGTTGGGCGACTGCAACAATTTCTTCATCTCCTGATAGCCGCCGCTGGCCGGTTCCACGTCGGCAATATTCTGCCGGTGCTCGTCCAGAATGCCGCGTACCAAGGTCTCGTCATAAGGGATGCCGTGCCGGCCGAGCGCCAAGCGGTATCCTTGTAAACGGTCCTCGACCGCGGTGCACTCGACCCAGCCGATGCAGCCGATGCGGCGGTGCTTCAGGCGAATCAAGTGCTCGACCGCCTCGCACGCGCCGGCGCAGTTGTCGGCGATCACGTAATGGGTTTGGATGTCGCGGAAGCAGCGGTTCACCAGCACAAAGGGGAACTTCCGCCGCTTCAACTCGAAAATCTCTTCGGCGTTCGCCCGCCCCCAGTTCGGAAAAATGATTGCGCCATGCTCTGACCGCTCGCCCAAGCTGCGGATGTTTTCCCGCTCCTTCTTGATCTCGCGATCGGAACTGAGGATGGACACGGCAAAGCCGGCCCGGCGGGCCACGTCGGCCAGGCCGCGGTAGATTTCCGAGAGGAACAGGTCCTCGATGTCGGGAACGATCAGCGCCAGGGTCTTCGCCCGCGGTTTGGCGTCCGGCCGCTCGATCTTCCGCGGCGAGACGAACGTCCCCTTGCGCTTGATACGGACCACGAGGCCTTCGTGGGCCAGGTCGCGCAGGGCCCGCTTCACGGTGACGCTACTGACGGCGTATTGCTCCGTCAGGGCACGCTCCAAGAGCAGCCGATCTCCCGGCGCGAGTCGGCCCGATTCAATCTGGCTACGGATGTCCTCGCGGACCTGGATATAGAGCGGAAGAGGATTTGTCCGATCGGCTTGCACTGTAAATTACTCCAGACCCCCGCCACTTGGCCCAGCAACGGAGTCTTATACCGGCTTTTAATGTGCTTTATTTAGGCCAATATGTCAAGTACCCCGAGCGAGGTTCCCAGGAAACTAACCCTATCTGGTGGTTTCCATCTGCGGAAGACCTGGCCGGTGCGCTGGACGTCGGGGGCCTTCACCCGCTAATATGTCACTGCGAAGCCGTGGCCCGGCCAGCGGCTCCGTGGGTCTGTGTTCGATACGATAACCTCTACCTTTGTCCCTTCCCACATCATGGCGCAACTCTCCGTCGACGTTCCCCACGTACTGGGCCAAGACGAGGCCGCACGGCGGTTCAAGGAGCGGCTCGCGGCTGCACGTACAGAATATCACGACCAGTTGAGCGAGTTCCAGGAACAGTGGCAGGATCACACGCTTTCCTTCGCTTTTCGTGCAATGGGCCTGGCCATCTCCGGCAAGTTGGCCGTGGAAGCCAACACGGTCAGGCTGCGGGCCAGTCTTCCACTGGCGATCCTGATGTTCAAGGGCGCCATCGAGAAGCGGGTTCGTGAGGAAGTCGGGACGCTGCTCGCGGTTTCTCCCGGCGCCGCCGGCTAACGATTCTTTAGCGCTACTGCGCTGTAATGGAAACGGGCCGCTGGGCCGTTGCACATCTCGGCGTACGGCCCAGCGCGGGCCTCGTCTCGCCGGAGGGCCGTCTGGCCCCCGATCGGCAACAACCCCTCTGTGGATGTAATGCTCGTAATTGACTGGCGGGTGGATTGACACATTCGTCTCAATAAAGCATATTTAAATCTGGTATAAGACCTCCCTCATCATCGCTATACAGGAGATGCAGTACATGTCCGGCAGTAATGGTTCCATTCGTTGTTTTACCGCCAAAGATGCCCCGAAAGACGCGCTTCGCGGCGAGCGCATCGCCGTGCTAGGTTACGGCAACTTGGGACGCACGTTTGCCCTGAACTTGCGCGACTCGATTGCCGACCCGCCGGTGATTGGCAATATCGAGGATTCGTACGCCAAGCAGGCGCGGGCCGAAGGCTTTTCGGTAAAATCGATCGCCGATGCGGTGGCCAACGCCGACGTTATTCTGGTGTTGTTGCCGGATGAAGTGATTCCGGAGGTGTTCGCAACCGACATCGGCCCGCACTTGGCGCCGGGCTCGGCGATTCTGTTCGGTTCGGGCTACCCATTGGCTTACAATCAGATCACGGTACCGCCGAAGGTGGACGTGCTCATGCTCGCGCCGCGGATGGCAGGCGAAACGGCGCGGCAGCGGTTTGTGGAAAAACGCGGCTTCTATGCCTTCGTGTCGGTCGAGACAGATGCCAGCGGCAAGGGCTGGAAGCGGTTGTTGGGGGTCGCTGAGGGCGTCGGCATTCTTCGCGCTGGGGCCCTCGAGCTCGACGCCCACCAGGAAGCCTACCTCGACTTGCTCGTCGAACAAACCGTGGGCGCCGCGCTGGGCATGGCGATGATGTCGGCCTTCAGTTTGGGCGTGGAAAGCGGTTTGCCGCCGGAATCCCTGGTGTTGGAAATGTACATGTCGGAAGAAATGGAAATGGTCTTCCGTTCCTTCCGCGAGCAAGGCTTCTTCAACGCCTCGAGCGTGCACGGACCGACGGCCCTGTTTGGCGGATACCTGCGAACCATGGAACTGATGGGTTCCAATCTGACGGACATCTTTCAGCGCACGTTCGAAGAGATTCGCAACGGCGAGTTCGAACGGAAGTTCGAGGCCGAACGGCAAGCCGGCTATCCGCAACTCAAAATGGCCGGAGAGCTCAGCAGCGACGACAACCCGCAGGGGCAAGCGGAGCTTCGCCTGCGGGCGTTGCTGGCCGGCCAGCAGAGCCCCTCGTAGTTCACCTCGGCTGGGAAAGAAGGGGAAGGGGCAGTCCCCTTTTGTGCGAAGCACACCACGGGCCGTTCCGGCGGGCACCGACCGATGGTTGGCCGGGACTGCGCCCTTTACCCCGCGACCCAAGAAACAGCACCATTTCCCTACTTCGCGGGCCGAAAAGCCCTGCCCCGGCGACGCCGCACCGAAGTTGCTGGCGACAAGCGCTCGCCGATGGTTTGGCTCGATTCTACGGGTGAGAGCGCGAAGCGCGCCCCCTCTGCGGACGGGCCGTGCCTCCGGTCAGCCTAATATAGTAAGGTTGTATTGGAACCTGCATAGCAATTTGACGGGTAGGCAGGCGCGTAATTATAATCGGGGCTGGTAGGTTGCGGTAGACGCAAAGACCCTGACGGTCGCGAGCGTCTAGCGTAAAGCTGCCGCACTGTTCGTCGGGCGGCAACGAACCGGCCGCTGTGCCCGCCAGCGAAACGATTATCCGGAGCGCCTGAGAAGCCTGCTATGCATCGTCGCCGCTCCTTATCGAAGACCATCTATTCACACCGGAAAAGCAAGACATGAACACAAAGTTGCAGTTGGTGGCCGCCGTAGCGGTGATTCTCGGCGTGGGCTGCGGCTCCGCGTACTGGTTTCTGGGAAGTGGCCGCGAGGGGGCGGAAGGGCAAATCCGCGTTTCCGGCAACATCGAAACCACCGAAGCCCAGGTCGCCTTCAAGATTCCCGGCCGCGTGGAAAAGCGGTTGACGGATGAAGGCCGCATGGTCAAAGAGGGCGAGCCCATCGCGCTGTTGGATAGCGCCGATCTGCGCTGCAACGTGGCGGCGCGCCGGGCCGAAGTGCAGAGCGCCCAGGCCATGCTGGCCGAATTGCTGGCCGGCTCGCGGGCGGAAGACATCGCCACGGCGAAAGCGACCATGGAGAAGGCGGCCTATGGGCTGGCCGACCTCGAGGCCGGCTCCCGGCCGCAGGAGATTGCCTCCGCCGTGGCCGGGGTGGGCATGGCCGATGCCGAGATGAAGCGGGCCGAGGCCGATCTCCACCGCGTCGAGAAATTGTTCAAGAGCAAAGACAAGTCGCGCGAGGAATTGGACACCGCGCAGGCCATGTACAAGATGGCCGAGAATAAGTGGCGTCAGGCCGTCCAGCAGATGATGCTGGCCAAGGAAGGCGCCCGCAAAGGGCAAATCGACGTCGCCCGCGCGGCACTGGCCCAAGCCAAGGCGCAGTACGATCTGGCCCTGGCGGGGCCGCGCAAAGAAGCCATCGCGCAGGGGCGGGCCCACCTGGAACAGGCCCGCGCCGCGCTCAATTCGGCGGAGACGCAGTTGAGCTATGCCACGATCGTTTCGCCGCTGACGGGCGTCGTGCTCTCGAAGAACATCGAAGCCGGCGAATGCGTCGCTCCCGGCACCGCCGTGGTCACCGTCGGCGACCTGGTGAACGTCTGGCTGCGGGCCTACATCGCCGAGGATAGCTTGAGCTCCGTAAAGGTCGGTCAACGAGCCTGGGTGACCACCGACGCCCGGCCCGGCAAGAAATATGAAGGCCGGGTCTCGTTCATTTCTTCGGAGGCCGAATTCACGCCCAAGAACGTGCAAACGCCGAAGGAGCGGGTGAAACTCGTCTACCGGATCAAGATCAACATCAAGAATCCGAGCATGGAGCTCAAGCCGGGCATGCCGGCCGACGCTGTGATCGAGGCGGGAGAATAGCGATCGTCGCCCGTTCCCGGCACGCTCCACCGCGAAGAGCTCATTATGCCCGCCATCCAGACGAACCGGTTGACGAAACGCTTCGGCAAGCTGACCGCGGTGGACGAGCTAACGCTCGCCGTGGACGAGGGCGAGATCTTCGGACTCGTCGGACCCGACGGCGCCGGCAAGACCACCATCATGCGGTTGCTGACCGCCATCATGGTGCCCGACGGCGGCGAGGCCTGGGTGGCCGGACGGCATACCGTCCGCGAGGCCGAAAGGATCAAGGAAAACATCGGCTACATGAGCCAGCGCTTCGGTCTCTATCCCGACCTGACTGTGATGGAGAACATAAACTTTTATGCCGACGTCTACAGCGAGCCGCACCGCGGCCGGCAAGAGCGCGTCGAGCGGTTGCTGGCCTTCAGCAACCTGACGCCTTTCAAACGCCGCAGGGCGGGCGACTTGTCGGGCGGCATGAAGCAGAAGCTCGGGCTGGCCTGTGCCCTGATTCACACCCCCAAGGTGCTGTTTCTGGATGAGCCGACCAACGGCGTCGACCCGGTCTCGCGGCGGGACTTTTGGCGGATCCTCTACCAACTGCTGCGGGAGAAAGTGACCATCTTCGTCACCACGGCGTACCTGGACGAGGCCGAGCGCTGCAACCGCGTGGGACTGATCCACAACGGCCGGCTCCTGGCCTGCGGCTCGCCCGAGGAAGTCAAGAAGCTCATGCGCGGCACGATCCTGGAAATCCGCGCGCAGGACCCGCGGCAAGCCGTCAACGTGCTCAAGGGGCGGTTGTCCGAGGGGTCCGTTGGTTTGTTCGGCGATCGCGTACACGTGGTGAGCATGGAGCACGAACGGGCCAGCGCCGAAGCGCAAGCCGCGCTGGCCCATGCCGGCCTGGAGGTGATCGGCATCCGGCCGATCGCCCCCTCGCTCGAAGACGTGTTCATCTCCGTGCTGGCAGAGACGAGGAGCGCCGACGGAAAGGCATAGCGTAAACGTGGTCAACGGAGGCGTGCGGCAGTCATTCTGAGCGCAGCGAAGAATCTCCGCCCGATTTGCGGCCGGGTCCTTCGCTGCGCTCAGGATGACAGGATGACAGATCGGGTTCGATTGCCAGGTGGTGGGTCAGCGCTCCGCTTGACCCATCCCATTACAACTGAGGAGCGGCATGGATACTAGCGCTTCCAACGGCCACGCGGTGGTGGTCGACAAGCTGGAAAAGCGATTTGGCGACTTCGTGGCCGTCAATCGCGTCAGCTTTCAGGTCCGCAAGGGCGAGGTGTTCGGCTTCCTGGGCCCCAACGGCGCGGGCAAGACGACCGCCATCCGCATGCTCTGCGGCATCCTCACCCCCAGCGGCGGCCAGGGGACGGTGGCCGGCTTCGACGTCCGCACACAGCCCGAGCAGATCAAGGCCCACATCGGTTACATGAGCCAGCGGTTCTCGCTCTACCAGGACCTCACGGTCGAGGAGAACATCGATTTCTATAGCGGCGTGTACCGCATCCCGGCAGAAAAGAAGCGGCAGCGGAAGCAATGGGTGATCGAGATGTCGGGGCTGGCCCAGCACCGTCACCACCTGGCGGGCATTCTTTCCGGGGGCTGGCGGCAGCGGCTGGCCCTGGGTTGTGCTATCCTCCACGAGCCGCCTATCGTATTTCTCGACGAGCCCACCTCGGGCGTCGATCCCATCAGCCGCCGCCAGTTCTGGGACCTGATCTATATGCTTTCCGGCCAGGGAGTGACGATTTTCGTCACCACGCACTACATGGACGAAGTGGAGTATTGCAACCGGTTGGGTCTGATCTACCGCGGCGAGTTGATCGCCTTGGGCACGCCTCACGCCCTAAAAACCGATATGATGCACGAGGACGTGTTGGAGGTGCTCTGCCAGGGAGCCGAGGACGCGCTGGCCGAAATTGCCAGGCTGCCGGCGGTGAAGGAGGCGGCCATGTTCGGCCGCGGGCTGCACGTGGTGGCGACCGACGGCAAACAGGCCGAGGCGGAAGTCCGCCGCTTGCTCGATGGTCGGGGGCAGGCGATCGAGCGGATCGAGAAGATCAGCCCGTCGCTCGAGGACGTGTTCGTCTCTCTGATCGAGGCCCGGGACCGTGCGGAACAACCGCAAGAGGAGGTGCGGCGATGAAATGGCGGCGGACGTGGGCCGTGGCCCGCAAAGAGTTTGTTCACGTGTGGCGCGATCCGGGTAGCCTGGCGATGGCGCTGGCGATGCCCGTGTGCTTGCTCATGCTCGTCGGCTATGCGATGACACTGGACGTGGATAACGTGCCGCTGGTCGTGTGGGACCAGAGCGGCACGGAGCGGAGCCGCGAGTTGATCAGCCGCTTCGCCGGTTCGCGCTACTTTTCCGTCCGCTACCGCGCGAACAATTATGCCGACCTCGTGTACGGGATCGATCAGGGGCAAGTGATCATGGGCCTGGTCGTGCCCCGCGACTTCGCCCAGCAGGTGGGCGCCGGCCGCAACGCCCCCGTGCAAATGATCGTCGACGGCACGGATTCGAACACGGCCACCATCGCGCTGGGCTATGCCGACGTGATTGCCCAAATCTACGGGCTCGACCTGAGCGTGGAGCAGAGCCAGCGCCACGGCGGCGCGCGGCCGGCTATTCCCTTGGACGTGCGGCCGCGGGTGTGGTTCAACGAGGACCTCAACTCCCGCAACTATCTCGTTCCCGGTCTGATCGCCGTGATCATGATGGTGATTTCCGCGATGCTGACCTCGTTGACGGTGGCGCGGGAGTGGGAACGGGGAACGATGGAGCAGTTGATCTCCACGCCGGTGAAGGTGTCGGAGGTGATCGTGGGCAAGCTGGTGCCCTACTTTGCCGTGGGTGCCGTCAGCGTCGTGCTCGCCATGGTGATGGGCGCATTCGTGTTTCACGTCCCGCTGCGCGGCAGCGTGGCGTTGGTGCTGGGCACCTCGGCGCTGTTCCTGGTGGGGTCGCTCAGCATGGGCATCCTCATCAGCATCGTCACCAAGAACCAGTTGCTGGCCAACCAACTGGCCGGCGTGGCCACCTTCCTGCCCGCCTTCCTGCTCTCCGGGTTCATCTACAATATCGGCAACATGCCGCAGGTGATCCAATGGGTGACGTATCTCGTGCCGGCCCGGTACTTCGTGGGGCTGCTGAAAGCGATCTATCTGAAAGGAGTGGGCCTGGAAATTCTCGCCGGCGACATCCTTTTGCTGCTGATCTTCGCCGCCGTGATGCTGCTGTTGGCGCACTTCACCTTCCACAAAAGGCTGGAATAGCCGATGTTCGAGCGCATCAAGCACATGCTGATCAAAGAGTTCATCCAGGTCTTTCGCGACCCGCGGATGCAGTTCGTGATTTTCCTGCTTCCCTGCGTGCAGGTGCTGGTGATCGGCTACGCGGTGACCTTCGACGTGAAACACGTGCGGACGGCCATTTACGACCTGGACAACAGCCAGGTGAGCCGCGAGTTGACCGCGCGCTTCATCGGCTCGGGCTATTTCGACGTCGTGGCGACCGTCGGCGACGAGGCGACCGTCCGTAATCTGCTCGATCGCGGCGATGCCGCCGCCGTGCTGCGGTTCAACCATGGCTTCGCCGATAACGTGCGTAACGGCCGGACCGCCGAACTGCAAATTCTCATGGATGGCAGCGACTCGAATACGGCCAGCATCGCCATGAACTACGCGGTGAAAATCGCCACCGCGTACTCGACTCAGATCCTCGCCCAGCGCGTGGACCGCGCCATGGGCCCGGCCGGCAGGACCGGCGGGGCCGAGATGCGCTCCCGGGCATGGTTCAACGAAAACCTGGAAAGCCGCAACTTCTTCGTCCCCGGCGTGCTGGTGATGGTCGTGGCCCTGACCACGCAGCTCTTGACCAGCATGGCCGTGGTGCGCGAGCGGGAGATCGGCACCATGGAACAGATCGTCGTGACGCCGATTACGCCGACCGAGTTCATCTTGGGCAAGACCGTCCCTTTTGCCATGATCGGTTTTGTCGACGTCTTGTTGGTCACGCTGATCGGCGTGTTTTGGTTCGAGGTGCCCATCCACGGCCATATCCCGCTCCTGCTCTTGTGCACCGCCTTGTTTTTGACGAATACCCTGGGCGTGGGGCTCTTGATCTCGACGTTCAGCCGCACCCAGCAGCAGGCGATGATGGCCACCTTCGGCTGGTTCTTTCCGGCCATGCTGCTGTCGGGATTCGCCCTGCCGATCGCCAATATGCCGGAACCGGTGCAGTGGCTGACGCTCATCAATCCCGTCCGCTACTTCCTGGTGATCGTCCGCAGCATCTTTCTCAAGGGGGTGGGCGTGGACGTGCTCTGGCCGCAGATGATCCCGCTGCTGGTGATGGGCAGCGCCTGCTTGTTCCTGGCGGTGCGGCAGTTCCGAAAGACGCTGTGAAGCACTCCGCAGAGTTTGCCTAGGCGGCATAACGCCACCGTCGGCGCTAAAAAAAAGCGGATTGGCAAGCGCTGCGCGTCCTGTGGAATCAACTGCTTCTGCTCGATGTTCCGATGATTCTTCCAGCCGCAGACGGCAGTCGTCTGGTCCCTTTACTATGGAATCGTGGCCTATGAGACCTATTGGCATAACCCTCGTAATGGTCGTGTTTTCCGCCTGGATTTCGGCAGCCGCGCGCTGCGACGACAACCGTGCCGACGAGCCGTCGGATGTCTCCGGAGCGACGTCGTTGCGGGTAGCGGTCAACAGTGCCGTCGTCCCCACCGATACCAAAGGACGGCCCATCGGCTTCAAACCCATGCATGAATTGACGGTGAACATCGCCCCGTCGAAAGGCGAGTTGCCCCCTACGTATCCCCTGACCGCTACAGCCTTCCAGCCGCGGGCCTTCGCGCCCTGCACGTTTATGTGGGCGGCATCGGGGCTGTGTCACAAGCCCCTGTACTTCGAGGACGTACAGCTCGAGCGCTATGGCCATACCGGGTGCCCTCTCCTGCAGCCGTTTCTGTCGGGCGCCGAATTTTTCGGGACCGTACTCGTGTTGCCCTACGGGATGGGAGTCGAGCCGCCCTGCGAGAACATCTACGTGCTCGGTTACGATCGCCCCGGCAGTTGTTCACCCTACATGATCGATCCGATTCCGCTGAGTTTGCGGGGGGCGGTGTTTGAAGCGGGGGCATGGGTGGGAGGCGTCGTCGCTTTTCCCTAAGCGGCGCCGCCCGGAATGACTCGATTCGATGTGATCTCGTTCGTCTCTTGTCGTGCCTAATGCCGGCGGCATCACGCCGGCGTGGTATCAGAACTCGTCCTGCAATGCGATCCTTGTCGTTTTTTTCCCAAAAGTCGGCCCTCCGTGCCGCTCGCCGGGGCCGTTGCGAAAAGCCCGCAAAGTTTATCTAAACGGAACTCACGCTACTCGCGGCATAGCTGGCACGGACGGAAGAAGCCGTACAGCTTCACAGTCCAATTGTGAAAGTTTGCCGAGGGAATGGATTGTTCGTTGCGTCGGCCGCCCAGAATGCTCGGCAACCGCCACTTTGGTTGGTCCGGTTCGTCCGGCTATACCGACCAAACCAGTAGTACCGAGTCAACCAGGAAAACCACTAGTGCGCACCGAGCCGCGGAAAGCAATAGTATGCGACGCATCGCCTATAAGGGAATCAGGGGTACGGCCGGTTGTCAGGGACGTGACATGGCTGGCCTCGCGTTGGGCGTGATCCTGGCCGCAATGCTGGGGTGCCAACCAAGCGAGCCCTTTTACCTTCGCCATGTTGACCGCGATTTGTCCCACTACAACGCCGTCGCCAACGAGATCGAATATCCGGACGTGGAGGCCAACCGGCTCGCCGACGTCAGCGGGGCCAATCGGCCTTTCTCGCTCACCAATACCGAGCCGAAGGAAATCTGGAACCTTACGCTGGAACAGGCTGTGCAGATTGCCCTGACTAACAACCGGGTGATGCGGACCATTGGCGGCCAGGTTCAAGGCCCCCCCGAATTTCTCCTCCGCAACCCGCAACTGGTGCCCACGGTTTACGACCCCGCCTTGGCCGAGAGCAACCCGAACACGGGCGTGGAAGCGGCCCTCTCGGCCTTCGATGTGCAATTCAGCAGCAGTTTGATGTGGCAGCGGGTGGACGCCCCGAACAACTACAATCGTTGGGACGGCCTGGCGCTGCTGTTGCCCTATGACGACCGGGAAGACATCGGCACCTTTGAGGCCAAGTTGACGAAGATGACCGCCACCGGCGGCGTGTTCTCGATTTCGCACGACGTCGATTACGCGAAGACCAACTTCACCAATAACATTCTGACGGGCTATCCGGCCGACTGGAACGTGAAACTGACCGCCGAGATGCGGCAACCGTTGTTGCAAGGCGCCGGCGTCGACTTCAACCGAATCGCCGGGCCGGGGGGCAAAGTGGGACAGTACAACGGCGTGGTGCTCGCCCGCATCAACACCGACATCGCCCTGGCCGATTTCGTAATCGGCGTGCGGAATCTCATCAGCGACGTGGAAACGAATTACTGGGAATTGTACTTCGCCTACCGGAACTTCGACGCCGTGATCGCCGGCCGCGAGAGCTCCCTGTCGAGTTGGCGGAGGATCGCCAGCCTGGGCCGCATCGGCGCCCGAGGCGGCGAGGCCGAGCGAGAGGCGCAGGCGCGAGAGCAGTATTTCACCTTCCGCAGCAGCGCCGAACGATCGCTCAACGCCCTGTACGTCACGGAAGCCAAACTTCGTTATCTGCTCGGCATCGCGGCTACCGACGGCCGGCTCATCCGTCCCCAGGACGATCCCACCACCGCCAAGATCGTCTTCGATTGGAACGACATGCTCAACGAGGGCCTGGTGCGCAGCGTAGAACTCCGCGAGCAGAAATGGATCGTCAAGCGGCGGGAGCTGGAGTTGGTGGCCGCCAAGAACTTCCTCTTGCCCCGCCTCGACTTCCTGGCCCAGTATCAATGGCTGGGCATGGGCAACCAATTGGACGGCGGCAATACGCTCGATGCCTCCACCTTCACGCAATTGTCGCCGCAAGATACCAATGCCTACCGCACGTTGACCAGCGGACAATTCCAGCAATGGCAAATGGGCTTCCAGTTGAACATGCCCCTGGGATTCCGCCGCGAGATGGCCGGCGTGCGTAACGCCGAGTTGCAGTTGACCAAGGAGCGGGCCAAGCTCCAGGAAGGCGAATTGGAGTTGTCGCATCAGTTGGCGTTCGCCATTCGCGATCTGGATGCCAATTACGTGCTCAGCGAGACGAACTTCAATCGCCGCATCGCCGCCCAACATGAGGTCGAGGCCGTCAGCCGCGCCTATGAAAACGACACCGTCACCATCGACCGCGTGTTGGAGGCGCAGCGCTCGCTGGCCGCGGCCGAAAGCGAATACTACCGTTCTCTGGTCGATTACAACCGGTCGATTTCCCAGGTCCACTTCCGCAAAGGCTCGCTCTTGGAATACAACGGCGTGTACCTGGCGGAAGGCCCGTGGCCGGCCAAGGCTTGCTTTGACGCCCGCCGCCGCGCTCGGGCCCGCGAGGCCGGCCTGCACCTCGACTACGGATTCACCAAGCCGGACGTGATCAGCCGTGGGCCGATGAACCAGGAGATGGATAGCGGAGGCGCGGCTCCGGCCACTGCCGCTCCGCCGGCGCCCGCCGGCGAGCCAGTGCCGCCCGCCAACGTGCCCACTCCCCCTGGCCCGCTACCTCCGCCGCCGGTCCCCCCGGCACCCTCGGCTCCGTCGGCGCCCCCGCCGCCGCCGGCTCCCTCGGCCGGGCAGCCGCAACCGCCGGACTCGACCCCCATTGCTACGCAGGGCACCGTTGCCTCGCGACTGCCGGCGGTGCCGGACGGCAGAATGGTTGACTCGCGGGTCGACGACGCCAGTTGGGTGAACCCCGTCCGCGACGACCGCGAAGCGGCGGGGCCAAATCCCGACCTGTTCGCTCGGCCGGTCAGTGAGCAGCAACCGCTGCCCGCGCCAGCCCAGCAGTCGGCGATACCGCTACCGCCGCAGCCAGCCTCGCAGTCGCCGATCCAAGCGTCGGCCGTACCGCTACCGACGCCGGCTCAGCAGCCGCTAACGCAACTGCCCGTCCCACCGCCGGCCGCACAACCGCCGGCGCAGCAGCCGGCCACCGCAGCCGCTTCGGACGCGAACCCCCTGCGTGAAGTCGCCGAGCGGGTGGTTGGCGAGGGGCGGGGGCTACGCTAGTGAAGCGTCCGCGGACCATCCACCATCTCGGCAAAGGCTTGTTCATGGTAGCCGGCCGGACCATCAAGCTTCCGTCGAAGAAGAAATAGCGATCTGCATATTCCGCGCTGTCTCCCGGGCAACCTGCTGATGCCGGTTGGCAAGCGAGAGCAGGACAAGCAGGACGCCCAGACCGAAGAGTCGGCCCGTGCGGCACGGGGCGCAGGCCTGCGCCTTGTCGGCTTGCCGCCATCGATCGTGGGATTTTGGCATGTCCAGCCGCCGCTCTACGCACTCTCGGCGTTCCATCGCCTGGGCCGGGGCGTCGGCGGCGTTTTTCGCTGCTCGCGGCGGGGCTTTCTACGCGGCTTCTCCACGTCGTTCGCGCGCTGCGCCTCGTCTTCCTCCGCTGCCTCTCCATCCTCGTCGTCTTCCTCCGCTCTGTCCGAAGCATCGTCTTCTTCCGCCTCTTCCTCGTCCCAATCGTCTTCGCTCTGTTCGTCGTCGGAGTCCTCGAAGGCTTCATCTTCCGGTGGATCTTCGTCGAACGGCGGCTCCTCGTCCTCGGCATACGAGTCGTTGTCTTCCTCTTCCGTCACGTCCATGTCATCGACAGCCTTGACGGCCCGCATGGCGCCGGAGGCCATTTTCTGTTCGTCCGGCGTCATCATGATCTTATGGCTTCGCGGCTTGGGAGGATCGGACGCCGGCGCGGCCGCCCTGCTCGGAGTGCCATGGCCCATCTCTTCCCATTGCGCAACCGTCATCAGGATTTCCCGGGCCTGCGAGCCGTTGTAGGGGCCGACGATGCCGTCTTCGGCCATGAAGTCGATCAGCCGCGCCGCCCGGCCATAGCCGATGCCCAGCGAGCGCTGCAGGAGGGAAACGCTGCCGCGGCCCTCGCGGACCACGATGTCGATGGCCGACTCGTACAGTTCGTCGCGGTCGTTGAGTTGCTTGCCGTCGCCGCCCTGGACGGCCGTCTTCAACTGCACCAGTTCCTTGACAAATTGCGGCTCGCTGGTGGCCACGGCCCCGATGACGCGCGAAATTTCGTCGTCGTGCACATAGGTGCCTTGACCCCGCAGCAGCGTGCTGGTGCCGGGCCAGAGGAAGAGCATGTCGCCGTTGCCCAGCAGCTTGTCGGCGCCCATCTCGTCGAGCACCACGCGGCTGTCCGTGCGGCTGGCCACCTGGAAGGCGATGCGGGCGGGCAGGTTCGACTTGATCAGGCCGGTGATCACGTCCACCGTCGGTTTCTGCGTGGCCAGCACCAGGTGAATGCCCACCGCCCGGCTCTTCTGCGCCAAGCGGATGATGTGCCCTTCCACTTCCTTGGCCGCGGTCATCATCAAGTCGGCCAACTCGTCGGCCACGATGACGATGAAGGGCATGTGGCTGGGTATCTGCTTCCGGTCTTCCTCGTCCTCCGGCTGCATCCGCTCCATCAGCTCCTCTTCGCCCAACTGGTTGTAGAGGCTGATGTGCCGCACGCCGGCGCGGGCCAGCAGATGATAGCGCTCCTCCATTTTCTCCACGGCCCAGCCCAAAATCGCCTCCGCCTTGCGCATGTCCGTGACCACCGGGTGCATCAAGTGCGGCAGGCACTTGTAGGGGCTCAGCTCGACCATCTTGGGGTCGATCATCAACATCCGCACGTCGTCGGGCCGCCGCGTCATCAACATCGAAATGATGATCGAGTTCAGGCACACGCTCTTGCCCGTGCCGGTGCGGCCGGCGATCAGCAAGTGCGGCAGCGTCGTGAGATCGACGATCAAGGGGGCGCCGGCCACGTCCTTGCCCAGGTAAATGGGAATCCGCATCTTCTGGGCCTTCCCGTTGGCCTCTTCCATCACCTCGCGCAGGCGGACGATCTGCCGCTGATTGTTGGGCACCTCGATGCCGACCGTGTTCTTGCCCGGCAGCGGCGCGACAATCCGCACGCTGGGCACGCGCAGGGCAATGGCCAGATCGTCGGCCAGGCCGGTGATGCGGCTCAGTCGCAAGCCGGCCTCCAGCTCCACCTCGAACTGGGCAATCACCGGACCGGTCTGGATCTCTACCACCCGGATGTTGAAACCGAAGTCCAGGAAGGTCTTCTCCAGCACCTTCGCCTTCCGCCGCACCTCCTTCTCTTGCGCGTCGTAGCTCACGGTTTCGCCGGCCAAGAGCAAGTCCAGCGGGGGCAGCTCGTACTCCGACGCACTCTGCCCCAAGTCGGTTTCGTCCATCTCTTCCAGGACCGGTTCTGGCTCTTTCCGTTTCGGCCGGCTGATGCCGACCCGCGCGCCGAAGGTCTTCCGATCGCCTTGCGAAGCAGCCGCTTCGTCCGGTTCGTCTTTGCTCTCCTCGGCGCTCTTGCTCGGCTCCTCCTTCTCGGCTTTCGTTTCCGCGTCGGCGGGCCGGCCCGACATGCGGACGGCCACCTTATCGCCGTCCTCGCTCACCGCAAAATCATCTAGGTCGGATCGCCGTTTGCTGGTATTGTTGAGCTTTCGCGCGTAGGCCGTGCCCACCTGCAACACGCCACGGCCCAGACCGCGGGTGGGCGCCGAGAGGACCCAGATCACCAGCCGCACCACGGCATAGTCGGTCGAGAGCAGCAGGCCGCCCAGAATCATGCTGACGGTGACGATGTAGGTGCCCACGTTGGCGAACTGCGTCTGGAGCAGGGCCTTGCCCATCACCCCGAGATGGCCGCCGGCGCCGATGACCGGTCCGGGGGAAAGGCCGGGCACGGCCAGGGCGGCAAACGTCGTCACGCCCGCCATCGAGACGAGCCAACCCCCGGCCCGCAGCCACGGCTGATTGACTTGTCGCCGCACGAGCAAGGCGGCGTCAAACGCGGCCAGCGAAACCAACAGATAGTAAGCACCCAGCCCGAGGGCCTCGAACAACAGCCGGCTGCTGATCGCCCCCCAATATCCGCACAGATTTGCCGGCTGGGCATGCGAGGGGAAGACGAGGTTGCCGGGCGGATCGGCCGGGTCGTGACTCAATAGCGCCGCCGCAAGAAAAATCACCGCTGCCAGCAACGCCAGTGCCAGCAGGTCAAGCTTCAGATTGCGGTTTTCGAGCATAAGGGCGTCGCTGGGACAGCCCCAGTCATTCTGAGCGAAGCGAAGAATCTATCTGCGGGTGACGGAGATCCTTCGCTTCGCTCAGGATGACCGACGAGGCAATCTCCGAGCATAAGGCGGCTACTCGTCGTCAGTATCGACGGTGGCGGCCTTCGTCGAGCAGTTCGCCTCCGCCTCCTCCTGTTACCGGCCCCAGCGAAATCTCGTGCCGAACCGTCGCCTCGCCTATAACCGGCAAGAAGTGCGCCCCACAAGTCCCCTCTCGCTTCGGGAGAGGGTTAGGGTGAGGGCAGTGCGTTCACTGACCGGTCGGCAAGTTTCGCATCGCACGCCATTGGCCACCGGCCACCGGACCGAGAATGCCAATCAGTTGCCCGGCCGGATCGATGGCGGCCAACTCGGCGGGCATCTCCTGCGGGCCGGGCGAAGCCGCCGGCGGCTCATCTTCCCTCTTCAGTACAATCGTTAGCCCGTTGCGAATCCGCGTTGCCTCCGCGACCGAAAGCTCTACCCGCGGCAGATCGATCGCCTCGAGCGGCGGCCGGAGAAACGTGCGCCAACTGTCGGGGGTCAGTTCTTGCGGACTGACGGCCTCGTGGACCGAGAAACGGCCGATGGCGGTCCGTACCAATGCCGACATCACGGCCGCCGTGCCCAGCGATTCGCCCAAATCCCGGCCCAGCGAGCGGATGTACGTGCCGCCGCCACATTCGACGTCCAGAACCAGTTCCGGGTAGCGGTACGACTGGACTTCGATGCGATAGATCTCCACCGGCCGGGGCGCGAGCGCTACCGTTTCACCACGCCGGGCAAGTTTGTACGCCGGACGCCCGCAAATCTTTAGGGCCGAAAAGGCCGGCGGCCGTTGTTCGATCCGGCCCACAAAACGCCGGGCTGCCGCCTCGATCTGCTCCCGGCTCGGCACGGGGGCGCCCCGCAGCTCGACCACCTCGCCTTCCATGTCTTCGGTGGGACTCTGTCGGCCCAGCAGAAAGGTAGCCGTATATCGCTTCCGCATCCGCTGCACATACGCGATGAAGCGCGTGGCCCCCCCAACGCACACCACCAACACGCCGGTAGCCAGCGGGTCGAGCGTGCCGGCATGGCCCGCCTTGGCCGGGCGTGCCAGGCGCTCGACGATGTTGACGACCTGCCGCGAGGTCATGCCGGACGGCTTTTTCAGGTTGAGCAGCCCGCAAGGGGGAACGGGCTGGCAAGACTGGGGTGCGGAAATCGGTAGCATTCCGTCCATTGTAGCCGCGACGCACCGGGGCGGGGAGAACCCGCCCTTCCCTGGCATCCGCCCGCCGCTCTGGTTAGACTTTAGTTGGAGCAGCAAACGGAACGTAATTTTGTTGGGGTGGCAGTTGCACTGCCACCTCCGTTTTTGCCACGATCCCTGGGGCGGCAGTACAACTGCCACCCCAACGAACAGCGTCGATACCACAAGGTGCTCGCGGCGAAGCCGCAGGCGGACCAGCACACCTTGTGGTGAGTTCGGCGCCGTGCGGACAGTTTCACACCCTGAACCCCGGCCCCTGACCCCTGGCCCCTCCCATGGAACTTGAGTGGCTTGGCCCTTACCAGATCGTCGGCAAGCTGGGCCGCGGCGGCATGGGCACGGTGTTCGAAGCCGTCCATCGCGAAACGGGCGAACCGGCCGCGCTGAAGCTGCTCTCGCCGGCATTGGCTCAGGAAGAGGGATTTCGCAGCCGCTTCGAGGCCGAGATCGAGACCCTCCGCAAGCTCAACCATCCGAACATCGTGCGCCTGTTCGGCTTCGGCGAGCAGGATGGGCAGTTGTACTATGCGATGGAACTGGTCGACGGCAACAGCCTGGAAGAGGACCTGCGCCGCGGGCGGCGTTTCGGCTGGCAGGAGGTCACGCGGATCGGCATCGAGATTTGCCGCGCCTTGCGCCACGCGCACGACCGCGGCATCATCCACCGCGACATCAAGCCGGGCAACCTGCTGATGGTGAGCGACGGACGCGTGAAGCTGTCCGACTTCGGCATCGCCCGGCTGTTCGGCAATACGCGTTTGACCAGCCCCGGCAACGTGCTCGGCACGGCGGAATACATGGCCCCCGAGCAGGCCGAAGGAGCGGCGATCGACGGCCGGGCCGATTTGTACAGTCTCGGCACGTTGATGTACGCACTGCTGGCCGGCCGGCCGGTGTTTCGCGGCAGGTCGCTCCCCGAGATGTTGCACATGCAGCGGTTCGAGCAGCCCGAGCCGCTCCGAAAGCACGTTCCCGACGCGCCGGAGGAGCTCGAACAGATCCTGGCCCAACTCTTGGAGAAGGAGCCGAGCCGGCGGGTCCCCAACGCCAACGTTCTCGGCCGCCGCCTGGAAGCGATGCTGCAAGCCCTGGGGACCAGTCCCGAGACGGCCGCCGCCGATCCGAGCTGGTTCGTGCGCTACGAACCGTTTGCGGCCGAGCAGACCGGGGGCGCGCCGAACGATGTGCTTCCCTCCCCCGAGTCCGATCGCCCGGACGACGACCTGCCCTCTACGCAAGTTTTGCCGGCGACGGCGTATGCCAATCGACCGTCGGCCGCGGCGGCGATGCAGGCACAGAAGCCCACGGTCACGGCGGGCGAGCCGCTCACCCGGGGCCGTTTCGTGCCGGTGGCCGAAGAGGAGCTGGATCAGCCCCCCAGCGAGGAGCCGCGGTCGGGGTTGCTTTCGCTCCGGACCTCGTGGCAGACATGGGTGCTGGCCGCCGCGCTGCTGGCGGTTGGGCTAACCATCCGCTGGTTCTTACAGCCGCTCAGGGCCGACGCCTTGTACCACCGCATCGACGCCCGGGCAACCGACCCTTCTCCCGATGCTCTCCCGCAGGCGGCAGCCGACATTCATGAGTTTCTCAACCGTTTTCCGAGCGATCCCCGGGCCGCCCAGTTGCGCGGCTACGAGAACGAGATTGATTTGTACTGGCTGGAAAAACGTTTCCACCAGCGCGTCAAGGGGCTGGCCGGCACGGAGCGATTGCGGCCAATCGAGCAAGCGTATCTGGAGGCCCTCAATTATCTCGATCTGGATACCGCCCGTGGCATGGCCAAGTTGCAGGCGATCGTCGATCTCTACAAGAATTCGGACGATGCCACGGGGCCGACGGCCCAATGTCTGACGCTCGTCCACCGCCGGCTGGCAGATCTCCAGGCGCAGGTCGAAAAACACGCCGCCGAGCAACTCCGACTGCTCCGCCAGCGGCTCGACACGGCCGACGTGCTGCGGCCGCACGACCCCGAACGGGCAGGGGCGATGTACCGCGCGGTGGTCGAACTCTATGGCGACAAGCTCTGGGCCGCCGATGCCGTCCGCCGGGCCCGCGAAGCGCTGGCCGAAAAGCCGTCGCAGAAGCCGTAGCGGTGCCTCCGTCATCGATTGCACGTCTTCCTCGCGCGAGCTAATATAAAGTAGCGCTATCAAACCCGGATATCAGCATGACCTTTCCCACCACGCGGCTCCGCCGCCTTCGTTATCTTCCGTCCGTTCGCCAGTTGGTCCGCGAGACGACGATCTCGCCAGGCAACCTGATCTTGCCGTTGTTTGTGCGGCCCGGCCGCGGCCTGCGCGAACCGATTGCCGCCATGCCCGGTCAATGCCAGTTGTCGCCCGACACGCTGGCCGAGGAGGTCAGACAGGCCGCCGACCTGGGACTTGGCGGGGTCATGCTCTTCGGCATTCCGGAGAAGAAGGACGCCCGGGGCAGCGACGCCACCAGCGACTCGGGCATCGTTGCCCAGGCCCTCCGCGCGGCCAAGCAGGCGGCCCCCGAGTTTCTCTTCGTCACCGACGTGTGCTGCTGCGAGTATACCGACCATGGCCATTGCGGGGCGATCGGCCGCTCGACCGGCCGGCTCGACGTGGAGAATGATGCCACGCTCGAGCTGTTGGCCCAACAGGCGGTCGTTCACGCACGGGCCGGCGCCGACATGGTGGCCCCCAGCGGCATGATCGACGGCATGGTCGGGGCGATTCGCCAGGCGTTGGACGCGGCCGGCTTCGCGCATTTGCCGATCATGAGCTATGCGGCCAAGTACGCCAGCGCCTTTTACGGCCCCTTCCGCGAGGCGGCCGAGAGCGCCCCGCAGTTCGGCGACCGCCGCGGTTACCAGATGGACCCGGCCGCGGCCGCCGGCCAGGCGATGCGGGAAATCGAGCTCGATCTGGCCGAAGGGGCCGACATCGTGATGGTCAAGCCGGCCCTGGCATATCTGGATGTCCTGGGCCAGGCCCGCCAGCGTTTTGCCGGCGTGCCGTTGGCCGCCTACAACGTGTCGGGCGAGTACAGCATGGTGAAGGCGGCCGCCCAGCGCGGCTGGCTGGATGAGAAGGCGGCCGCCTTGGAGTGTCTGACGGCCATCCGGCGTGCGGGGGCCAGCATCATTCTGACCTACTGGGCGAAGGACGCCGCCGGCTGGCTGGCCCAATGGTCGCGTTAGCGTGGGGCAGCAAGGCGTCTTGACGGCCGAGCGGCCAACGCCCAAAATGATGGTGCGTAAGTGATTACGGAGGGTAAGCGAATGGTTAGCGGCCACACTGGAAATAGACCTTGGGCGAAATAAGCAACTTGCACTAAACCTCGGGAAAAAGCGGCAAGTTCTTGTCCTTTCGCCATTTAGCCGCTGAATCGTCATCTCGCTAGCGACCGCCAACGGCACCCCACCGACAGCTAGGGACGGTGGTAGACTACGCCCCTTCAACTTTGGCGACAATCCCGCCCGCTCCACACCACGCACGGCACGCACGGCACGGCCAGATTTCTCCACCGCAACTCATCCGACCTCGCCATCGAGACCGCCGACCGCAGTTCGTCACTACGAGCCAACTCCGAGGAAACTCTGGGCCCACCCTCAGCCAACCCGTCATCGTCCGCTCGCAGGCAGTCGTGGTTCCGCCCGAGAACCCGCCACGAACGCCCCGCCGTCGTCCAGTGTGAACCCCTTGGGCGAAACCCCGATCCCGCGCCCGCCGTCCGGGACTGAACCCCGAACCCCGCCTCCCCGACAGCAGTCCAAAAGTCCGAGGGTTTTTTGGCCGAGCGCCCCCTTCCGCTCCGAGGCCAACCTCTGTATCGACACGCCGTCGTCCGCTCTCGATGCCCTTTGGGAGGAAGTGCGAGTCCATGCCTCACGCCAACATCAGGCGACCCGTCATCGTCCGCTAGAGATCAACTCCCAGTTCCTTAGGGAAGAAGAAAGCCGCCGACGCATCTCCGAGGGGGCCCTGGGCTGACCACCTTTCTGCCAGGGGAATCGGAAAATAACTCCCGGATTGACCGGAAGGGAACTTGTCCCACGACCGAGCCGACCGACTGCGCCCCGTATCCCCCGACTGGGGTTCTTTCGTGTGTGGTCAGTGTGCCGCGCAGGAAGTTATTGACGGTGACTGTTCGCCCTCTGGCGATAGTACGTTCTGGTAAGCCATCCTCGCCCAATCCGCGAATTTGTCTGACACGACGTCGCCGCTTTCGACCGTCAAGTATTTGGTCAGTCCCTTATATACGGTCCCTGGCAGCGCAGGCCCAAGTTCCTCCGCTTCGTATGCTTCGGGCAAGGCCAAGCCGATGATCAACCTCCTGTTGGTCTTCAGCCAGACGGCGGCATAAGGCTGGCTTTTCTGCACAATGCTCGCTGTAAACCTGGCATAGCCGCCGAACCACTCGCAATTCGTGTCGGAAGACACGTTCATAAGAAGCCGACCGATCTCCATGAACTGCCCGCGAAGCGGTTCCCAGGCAGGCCCGCTTACTTTGGCAATGACGTACTGCGGCAAGTCTCCCATCATGCTCCTCCATTCTCTCAGGATGCTGCTGTCCAACGGACGGGACGGGCTCGCTACACCATGTCCTTCAGACCCTTCAGGGCGACGATCTTGACGACATTCTTGGCGGGCTTCGCCTTGAAGACCATCTCTTCCTTGGTGAAGGGATTGATCCCCTTGTGCTCTTCGGTCGCGGGTTTGCGCACCACCTTGACTTGCAGCAGGCCAGGGACGGTAAAGACGCCTGGACCTTCGTTGCCCAGATTTTTGCCCATGAGCGCGGTTAGTTCATCGAACAATCCGTCGACCTGTTGCTTCGTGAGGCCCGTCGCCTCGCTCAGTGCAGCGAGGATTTCTGTCTTGTTCATGGGTTTCTTGGTAGCTTGATTCTCTTCCATGGGTGATTCCATTCAATGAAAATGGTTCCGCCAGTAGGCGTGTATCGGCGGGGCAGGTATCGCATCCTGCGGTTACGATGGGCGGCATCCGTGCTGCCCGAACCAGAATATAGCAGGAACTCCCCGCATGCCATACGTATGTTTAGTCCCCCAGAACAAGGTTTTGCTGGCAGTGCTAGCGTAAAGGCATGAGGGCCGCTGCCACGGTAGCCGGTCGGTCACCGCTGGCGAGGCCAAGGAGGGTTCTCCTCGCGTTTTCCCCGGCTCTACATGCCGTTAAGGTTGTTAGCCGTTTGATCCTTCCGACGCCGCGTCCTTGTTTCTTGTAACCACCGCTAGCCCCGCAAGTCGATACTGCTAACAGGTTTTACCTTTATGCAGTGCCCCCTGACTTTGCCTGACGGACGGCCGGGCTAAATGGAAGTGGAAGGATTTTTGTCATGCCTATCGTCCATTGTCAGCTGTTTGCAGGGGACAAGCTGCTCACCAACCGGCTTCTGGTCTCCATCGAACGGGAAGTCGGGCCCAACGAGAAGGATGCGCGGGGCGGTACATTTAGGGTTCCCCCAGACCAACTGGCAACGATCCGGGCAGACCAAGCAATGCGCCTGGAGTTCCCGGAGAAGGTTGCCCGAAGATTGAAAATCACAGAAGGGAACTCTGTGCACATCATCGCCCACCAGATTCAGGACCGCATCGCGCACTTCGAGGAGGCGTTCGCGTCAGAGGGATAGCCTGCGGCTATGCCTTGCACTGATAGGAATCTTGGTGGCGGCAACCGCCGACCATGGTTGCCCACTACGGACACCGTTGGGGAAACTCCGAGCCCACGCTTCACGCCGTCCTCAGTCGTTGCCTTTCCAGGGCCCGCCTTTTATCTCGAACTGGAACAAGGGGGCGATATTCTTCTTGTTCCACGCCTTCCACGCCTCCTTCATGTTGCCGACGATCGCCGGATGTCCTGCCGCGAGATCCTTCTCCTCTTCGATGTCAGTGGCTAGGTCATACAGCCGCGCCGGGGCATCGCCGGTCCAGACAAGCTTCCACTTTCCCATGCGTACCGCCCGATCTCGCCACACTCGCCAGAACATCGGTCGCTTGGTCCAATCGCCGGCATTGCCGGCAAAACAGTCGCGGAGGTCCGATCCGTCGTAGTCGCGATCCGCGGGAAGCTTGCCTCCGGCGGCGGCCATGCAGGTCGGTACGATGTCCAGATGGGAAACGACCGCGTCGCTCACCTTGCCCGCCCCGACCGTGCCGGGCCACTGAACGATGAACGGAACGCGAACGCCCCCTTCGTAAAGGATGCCCTTGCCGAACGACAAGGGCAAGTTCACCGAGCCGTTGGCTCCGATCGACTTCTGAAAGCACTCGGAAACCACGCGGTAACCGAGCGCCTTGCCCATTGCCGGCGGGACCATCGCCGTGCCGGCGTCGATCACGTCGAGAATTTCCGGGCGCGGCTTCCAGTAGCTCGGACCGCCGTTGTCGCTGGTGAAGAAGATCACGGTGTTCTTTTCCAGGTCATGCTCCCGCAGCTTGGCGAGAATCTCCCCCACGCCGTCGTCGATCGCGCTGAGCGCCGCCGCGTAGGTCCGGCGCTGCTTCTCGTCGGAGAGCGTAGGAAAACGGCGGAGGTACTTCTCGGTCGCCTGGACCGGTACGTGCTGCCCCGCGTGGGCCAGGTACAGGAAGAACGGGCGGTCCTTGTTCCGCTCGATGAACTGCACCGTCTCCCGGTTGAGAACGTCGGTCAAGTAACCCTGAAAACCGGCGACCCGGTCGTTCCGATACACCGGGCTGTTGGAAACGTCGATCATGTAGCGAGCCGTGTCCGCGCCGCCTACACGCTTGCACCACAATATCCAGGGGTCGGTCGGATGCGCAAGCTCTTCCGGGGTGGGATTGAGGTAGTAATGGCCCCATTGCAGGTAGCCGTAGAAGTAGTCAAAGCCCCGCTTGGTGGGAAAGTACTGCGATTGATCGCCCAGGTGCCATTTTCCCAAGGCCCCCGTGACATACCCCTGTTCTCGCAGCAGGTCGGCGAGAGTCTTTTCGCGAACGTCCAGGCCGAACTGCGTCTTGCCCGTCTTCCGATCGGGAGAAATCACCCATTCCAGGCCGTAGCGCTGCTGGTAACGCCCGGTCAAGAGCGCCGCGCGGGCCGGGGTGCATACCGGGCAGGACGAGTAGCCGTTGGTAAACCGCGTGCCGTTGCGGGCCAGGGAGTCGATCTGCGGCGTAGGGATGTCCTTGGCCCCGTAGACGCCCACGTCGCGATAGCCCAAATCGTCGATCAGGATCACGATGAAGTTCGGCTTCGATCGGACTTGTGCCGCCTCGGCGGATGCTTCCCAGGGCCAGGCTAGCAGTCCAAGAAGGCCCGCTGCGACGATGTTCCACGGAAGACCGGCGCATTTTCGAACTCGATTTTTCGTTGGCATCGGTTCACTCCTTGTAGGCATCAGCTCGCCCGACATTTCCCGCTTACAGTTTTACAACGGCGTTCCCCCTGTGCCTATGGCTGCCACGACCTGCCGCTTGCCAGCGACAGGATGGTGCCGGAAACCGACCTCAACTGAAGCTTGCCCCGCGACCGAGCCGGCCGACCTCGCCCCATATCCCCCGATAGGGGTTTCTGGCTACCTCCCGCTTGCAAGGCGATCCGGTAGAATGACGGCTCCGGTTTCAGCACGGGATCGAAGCGAGGCCCGATCATGCAGTCCCTCGCTTCCGGCATCGCGTCGAGGCGATCGTCGAGAGGTTCTCCGACATTCACGAGGACCTTGAGAAGGAGCGCAAGACGATGACACGGCTGTGGGCCAAGCGGGAGGAGCAGATCGCAGATCCGTTGCGTGATCGAGTCCACCGCCGGGAAGTACGGCGACCTGCAAGGGATCGCCGGGAAGACGCTACGCGAGATCGAGGAGCTCGAAGTGAAGCTGCTGACGGGAGACGGCTGTCCCGAGTAGATGGTCGATGTCCGGAGCGAGGGTCGTGACGAATGCCGTACCTGGACCGACACCATGCGGCTCCCCATTTCGCGGGAGAACCAGGGGGAAGTCTTGACGGAGTGGGTAGCGGACTTGAAGGAGGCGATGGTGAAGGGGTCGTGACAGGAGGGTGTCGTATTCTCCCGGCTATGCCGGTTTCGCATGAAACGTAAGTCCCTTTACGATCTTGCGCATGTCTGCACGCTCGTGCTCGTGCCGGGCGTGACGGCGTGGATATCCGGGTTGCCCTTGATCTTCCCGAGCTTGGGGCCGTCCGCCTTCGCCCTCGTTCTGGACGAGAACGAGGACCGCGCATGGCGGGTGATCGGGGGGCACCTGATCGGTGTCGTGAGCGGGCTTCTCGCCTACCATTTGCTGGCACACGGGCTCAGTCTCGCTGCTCTGGCTCCGGCGCTTTCGGCGGACGGGCTGCGCGTCGTGGCGAGCGGGGTGGTCTCGGTCGGCCTGACCACGGCGGTGATGTCGGCTGCCCGCGCCAACCACGCCCCTGCGTGCGCGACGACCCTTCATCGTCTCGCTTGGCGTGTTGCCGGGTGTCGCGGACGGGGCCCTGATGATGGTCGCCGTGATCGGCATGTTCCTGACGCACCGCCTGGTGATGTTGATGCGGAAGTGACCCGGTGCTGGAGAATCGTCCGCAAACGGATTCTGCCGGCAGTTGTCTTCCTGGTTAGCCGAGTTGTTCTTGGGGCCGCGTTCTTGCGACAGGTCCTCCCCCGCTGCATCGGGATGCCGTCCTCTGGAATCCTGATTGCCGACTGCCGATGCCGTCCGTCTTATACAGGAATACTTGGCCGCCTGATCGTCACCGCCTCCTCGGCGACGACCGCTGTTTCGAGGGAGAGCTTGTGCTGGGAACGAGGGCGATTAACAACTCCTGTTACGTTTTTACTTCTGCTGCCACGACACGGCCATTGCACTCCCCGCCCGAAGAAGTAGAATGACCGCTATTCGGCATGACTGGCCGGCTGCGGGCGGCGGTCGCCTTCATCCGCCTTTCGGCGACTCGTCCGCGGCTTCGGCCCGAGCAACAATCCTCGGGAGTCTTACCGCCATGCAAACAAAAAGAACCCAGGAATCCCAACGTCATCTGAAGGACCTGTTGACCCGAGACCACAGCCTGAACGGGGGCATCTTGTTTGGGCTCGACGGAAATCTTATCGAAGTTCAATCGCGGGCGATGAAGGTTCTCAAGGGACCGATCTCGTGGACTGACGCCACCGACGTGTCCGGCATGGCTGGTTGGGCAGTGAAGGAGGCGACTACCAGGATTGCGGGTGCCCTGGCAAAGCTTCGTGTCCCCGAGCCCGAAGTCACGATCCAAATCAACCTAACGCCAGCTAGCGTGATCAAGGAAGGCTCGTGGCTGGACCTTCCGATGGCGATCGTCATGCTACAGGCGGCGGGAGTCCTGCCCGAATTGCCCGAACATGTCAAAGGCGATTTCATCCTCATCGGCGAGGTCGGCTTGCACGGAGAAGTACGGCGGGTTCCCGGCGCTCTTTCCATCGCTTACCTTGCCAAGCCTGGTCAATCGTTGATCGTGCCGAGCGGCAACGAGAAGGAGTGCGCCTTGATAACGGCGAGACCCGGCTACAAGGGTTGCCGCGTGTGCCCAGTATCGACGATCGACGAAGTGGTCGATTTCTTTGCTGGGAAACGAAAACTGGAGAATGCCCTGCAGCAGGAGATCCATTTCGAGTCGGTTATTCCCGAAGCGGCGGATTTTGGCAAGATCCACGGGCAAGAAAAGGCGAAGGAGGCAGCAGTCATCGCCGCTGCGGGAGCGCACAACTTGCTGTTGATAGGTCCTCCGGGAGAAGGGAAATCGATGCTTGCCAGCGCGATGGTCGGCGTCCTGCCGCACCTGTCCGACGAAGAAAAGGTGGAACTTACCAAGATATACTCGGCCTACGGCGAACTCCTCCACGACGGGCAAGCGGTCACGCGTCGTCCGTTCCGTGAGGTGCACCATACGGTGTCTAAAGAGGCGCTGGTAGGTGGAGGCGCAAAGATACCACGCCCTGGAGAGATAACTCTGGCTCACGACGGGGTCCTCTTCCTGGACGAACTTCCGCAGTTTAGCCGCGGCGCGCTGGAGGCGTTGCGGCAGCCGATGGAGAACGGCGAAATCTCGATTTCCCGAGTGGGAGCAACTCTGAACTACCCATGTCGTTTTACGCTAGTGGCAGCCATGAATCCGTGCCCTTGCGGATATTACGGCACGGACCGATGCACGTGCACGGAGCATGCCGTCCTTACCTATCAGCAAGAGCTTAGTGGCCCCTTGCTCGACCGAATCGACCTGCAGGTCGAACTACGGCATCTTTCGATTGACGAGCAGTTTGCCGAAACCCACAACGACGAGTCGATACATATTCGGGCTAGCGTGGAGGCCGCCCGAGACCGCCAACGGAAGCGATTTGAAGGAACCGGTATTCCGCACAACGCGGCAATGCCAGGCGGGGACGTGCGTGAGTATTGCCGATTTTCCCCATCGGCACTGGAAACGTACAAGGAATTGGTGGCCAAGAACTCCCTTTCGACCCGTTCGATGGATCGTCTGGCAAACAGCAATTCCCGGCGGAGAACTGTTTTGGACCTTGGCCAGCCCGCCGAGAGCAATTGGGGCGGTGTCACGGCGGACTTGCTGGCAGAACGTGAGAGTGGGGAAGGCGGCGAATTTGCAGATC
>Ga0181520_10001372_pt1 | contig 49660 bp, 40 predicted proteins | sample PEATcosm2014_Bin_29_FD_132451 | JGI IMG/M metagenome (GOLD analysis project Ga0181520, IMG submission 132451) | Peatland microbial communities from MTU Mesocosm Facility, Houghton, MI, USA - PEATcosm2014_Bin02_30_metaG | ecosystem: Environmental > Terrestrial > Soil > Wetlands > Peat | place... | reverse complement strand
GTTTGTTGTTTGCTTCGCTCATCGCTTCAAATGCTTCGCGGCCTGAACCGCCGCCTCGTAAATCGTTTTCACCGGCACTTTTTTCTGCGCCGCCAGTTTTCTGGCCGGCTCGAATTCGGGCGCAGACTGAATCACCTTACCACCAAGACGGCCGATTTTCACGGTCACTTTGCCGAAAGCGGTTTTCACTTCGGCAAATTCCCGGCGCAGCTTGCGGCGCTCCGCGAAAGTTTTCCGCACGCCGAACGCGGTGGTTTCGCACAAAATCAATTCGCAGAATTTGTCCGCGTCGGCGTCCGCGCACAAAACCGTGAGCAGCACGCTGGGCCGGTTTTTTTTCATCTGGATCGGCGTGTGAAACACGTCCAGCGCGCCGGCGGCCAGGGCCGTTTCGACAAAGCTGCCGAGAATTTCCCCGGTGCAATCGTCCAGATTCGTCTCCAGCACGGCAATCCGGTCGGTTTCCCAATCAAGGCCGGTTGCAGGTTGAGGCGCGCCACCGACCTTGGACTTTGGACTTTGGACTTTGGACTGGGTTCCCAGCACCGTCCGCAGCACATTCGGCCGCGTGACATTTTCCCGCGTGCCGAGGCCAAAGCCGATTTTTTCGGCGACCAGATTTTCCATCGTGCCGAAGCTTTCGACGAATTCCGCCAGCAGCGCCGCGCCGGTGGGCGTGACGAGTTCGTGCGGTTCGTCGCATTGCGTGAGACTGATGCCGCGCGCGCCGAGAATCGCCAGCGTGGCCGGTGCGGGCACGGGAAACCGTCCATGCGCGCAATCAATCCAGCCGGTGCCTTCGATTATCGGCGAGGCGAACACGCGCGGTTTGCCGAGCAGTTCCAGCACGATGGCCGCGCCGACGATGTCCACGATGGAATCCACCGCGCCGACTTCGTGGAAGTGGACTTCGCCGGGCGGGCGGCCGTGAATTTTTCCTTCCGCATCCGCGATGCGCTGGAAGACGGCGATGGATTTTCGCTTCACCCACGCTGACAGCTTGCTGCGCGAAATCAATTGCTTGATTTCTAAAAAATTCCGCTGGTCATCATGCGGATGATCATGCTGGTGTTCGTGGTCGTGGTGATGATGGCCGCCGTCGTGGACGTGTTCGTGAAAGCGGATGCCGCAGGCGCTTTCGTGTGCGGATTCATGGTCGTGTTCATGGGTGAGGTGAACGTCAAATTTCACGCCGTCAATCGCAGACTTTTGCCGGCGCGAAATGTGGAGGCGGTAGCCGTCGAGCTTGAGCTTTTTCAGCTCGCGTTCGAGCTTGTGAGCGTCCACACCGAGATCGAGCAGCGCGCCGATGAACATGTCGCCGGCGATGCCGCTGAAAAGGTCGAGATAAAGAATCTTCATTTTTGGGAAACCAGCGCGTTGATCTGGCTCGCGGCGTAACCGGCGCCGAAACCGTTGTCAATGTTCACGACGGTGATGCCGCTGGCACAACTGTTCAACATGGCGAGCAGTGCGGCAATGCCGCCGAAGCTTGCGCCATAGCCGACGCTCGTCGGCACGGCGATGACGGGCCTGGCGACGAGGCCGGCGACCACGCTCGGCAGCGCGCCTTCCATGCCGGCCACGGCGACGATGACGCTGGCTTTTTGAAGAGTCTCCATCCGCGCCAGCATCCGGTGCAGGCCGGCGACGCCGACGTCTTGAATTCTTTCCACGCGGTTGCCCATGATTTCGGCGGTGACGGCGGCTTCCTCGGCCACCGGTAAATCGCTCGTGCCGGCGCAAATGACGGCGATGAAGCCGGGGCGCTTGGGCAGGGGGTTGGTCTCGATGGTCACGCAGCGGGCAAGCGCATGATGCACCGCGCGCCTGAATTTTTTCCGCAACGCGCGGGCGTGTTCGGCGGCCACCCGGGTGACAAGCACCGGCTGGCCAAGCTCCAAAAGCTTGGCGGCGATTTTGACGACCTGTTCCGGCGTTTTGCCGGCGCCAAAAATGACTTCGGGGAAATTTTTGCGGAGCGCGCGGTGCGTGTCCACCTGCGCAAAGCCGAGGTCGGCCACCGGCGCGGACTGGAAGGCGCGCAGGACTTTTTCGCCCGGAATTTTTCCGGCGCGAAATTGTTCCAGCAGGCGGGCGGCCTCGGTCGTTGTCATCGCAGGACAATGCCTCACGAGACGCCTGCTGTCACGCGGGAAAACCTGGGGCGGCGGCTTTATGCGACCAAGCTCGCACTTTGCCGGTGAATTTGGAACCGCCGGATAAAACGCCGGTCATCCCCTGCCCTTCCGCGCCGTTCAGCGGCGAAACAAAAATCCAGGCGGCAACTTTCAAAGATTTTTCACCTTCCTTTTTCAACGGGCAAAAGCGGCTCCAAGGCCTGGGCGAAAATTTCGGCCTGGCGCATGAAGCCGAGGTCGTTCGGATGCGAACCGTCCGTGCTGCCTTCGCCGTCATCGCCAAACAGATGTTCGCCGGGGATGTAAAACAGATTTTTCACGCCAGCTTTTTTCAGCCGTGTATAGGCGGCCTTCAATTCGGCGCGGTCTTTCAAGTGATACCATTCCATGCGGCCGGCGATGAGGAAGGAATCCTGCATCGTGCGGTCTTCGACGAGCACAATCGGCACGTCGGGATGCGCGGCGCGCAATTGTTTCACGAACGGCCCGACGCGCTCCTTGATCTCGGCGGCAACCATGTTGGGCAGGCAGTCGAGGACGTAGATGGATGGATCGAGTTCGGCGAGCAGGCCGGCCATTTCAGGCTCCATTTTGCCGTTTCCGGAAAAACCGAGATTGATCGTCGGCCAGTTGAATCTCCGGCCGAGAATCGCGCTGTGAACCATGCCGGGGCGCGACGCCGAAAGGCCCTGCAAAATTGAAGTGCCGTAAAAGACGACCGGCTTGCGTTCGCCCGCGCCCCACGCCGGGGCCTTTTCAATGACGGCGCTGGCGGGAATTCCGAGTTCGACGAATTTCGTTCCGTTGTAAAGCGGCAGATACAAAATGTATTCGCGTTTGCCGGGCAAAAGATTTTCCACGAGCCGCACGTCGTTTGTTTGCGCGGTGGGCTGGCCGACGGCGAGCCAGCGCCAGCCGTTTTCCATTTTGACATACAAGTCCAGGCCGCTGTTGCCGATGGCGGTTTCGTTGGGCAGATAGAGCCACGAATTGAGCAGCGCCCAGCGGGCGCGCAGGGTCGTGGCATCCGTCACAAACCGCACGCACATCCCGGCGGAATCGTGGCTCAAATCCCAGACGGCCTGGCGCACGACGCCTTCAGCTTTCGCGGGCAGACGGTCGTAAAAACTTTTCGTGTCGTCCCAGCCGCGGCCTTCGACGCCGAGCTGACGGAGGTCGGTCCAGAAAATGTTCGTGGCGGCGGCATCGGGGCTGGTCCCGGCGGCGGTCACGTTTAAGGCAATCATCCGCAGCAGCGCCAGGGCGGCGATGACGCTGGCGGGTTTGCGGGCAAGCATGTTCTGGCACATTTAAGTCTGGCTGGTTTCGCGCAAAATGGCATAAACCAGCCGGCGCAGCTTGTCCTCACTTTACGGGACATTACGGCGGACGGCGCCCGGGCTATGTTAAGAATAATTGAACCCGATAATTAGCTGCCACGCAGCATCGAAATTAACCGGCATGGAAAATTTTCTCGGCAACAAAAGCGCGGCGGCTCAATCCCGGCTGTTTGTTTGTCTCGCGCTCATCACCGGCGCGCCGGCTTTTGACGGCTGCAGCAGGAAACCGGCGCCCCAGGCCGCACCTCCAAATGCACCGGTTGCGGAATCGTCCGCCGCCACGGCTGTCCAGCCGGACATGAACGCGGTTCTCGGACAACTGACGCAGGCTTTGCGCAAATTCAGTTTTGAACACCGGCATGCGCCCGGTTCGTTCAGCGAGTTTGTCGCCGCAGCCAGCTTGGAACCAATCCCGACGGCGCCGGCCGGTAAAAAATTCGCGATTGATCCAAAAGCCGTGCAGGTGATTTTGGTGAATCAATAAGCCTCGATGAAGGTGAACCGACAACCGATTTGCCGCCGCGCGTTCACGCTGATTGAACTGCTGGTGGTCATTGCCATCATTGCCATCCTGGCGGCCTTGCTGCTGCCGGCGCTGGCCGCTGCCAAGCAAAAGGCGTTTCGGATTCAATGCACCTCGCAGATGAAACAGATTGGTCTGGGTTTCACCCTGTTTACGGGCGACCACGAGGATAAATATCCGCCGGCGGCGTATTCCACCGGAGCCTATCAATACCAACTGACTTGGGATGATTACTTGAACCGCTACATCGGCGGCTCTGATTCTGATGCCGACCTGATGCTGGGCGCTTCCAGCGCCGGCATTCCAGCCATCTTGAAATGTCCGGCCGACCGGATTGAAATCACCATTGCCTGGGCAACTTTCGGCCAGCGCAGAACCTATTCCATGAATGGCGCCGATCAGATTGAAATCGGCGCCAACGGCAGCGTGGCCTTGCCGGCCAAACCGACGCACGGCGTGGGCGCTTACCTTTATAAAAGTGACGGGGCGTTGCCGCCGTGGGAGCCGCCGGGCTACAAAAACAACATTGTGGCCGATCCGGCGGGAACCATCCTGCTGGCGGAGCAGCCGGAAGGCGGAAACATCGCCGGCAATGATTATCCGTCTTTTTGCATGGGACCGACCGGGCCGGCCATCGCCGGCGACCAGACGCCTTACCAGATTGTGACTGGCGGATCTCAGGCTTATGGGAGTTCTGCCTACGGCCTGCACAGCCACCGGTTCAATTATTTGTTCCATGACGGTCATGTGGAAACCCTCAAAATCGAGCAGACCACCGGCATCGGCACCGTCACCGCTCCCAAAGGGATGTGGACCGTGACGGCGGGCGATTAATTCGGGTTGCCTTAAAAAACCAGTTTGCGCAAAAATTTTGGAAAAACGTCAAGTCGGTGCAGCCGAACAGTGAATTGAGACCTCGGCAAAACCGGTTTCAAGTGGTAGTGGCGGTCGGTGACCGCCGTGGGTTCCGGCCTTTTCACCTCTCCTCGGCGCTCGGTGAGCGCCGCTACAGTGGTTTTGCAGAGGTTTTGATAAATATATGCAGGGAGGGTGAAGACGTAAGGTGGCGCGTGATACAAACTATTTGGTGGCCGACTGCAAGAATTCCCCGAAACCGGACTTTGCGTGTTGAACCCCTGAACCGGCGCAGAGGTAGCGCTGCCGTCCCCGGCTGCGGGTGCTGACGGCGTCTCGCTGCCAGTTCCATCGCCGGGCGAGACGCCCGGCCAACCCGCCGGCGGGACGCCTGCGCTACGCGGTTCATGGGGAAGACTGGCCGGGCGCAAGGATCGGGGCAAAAACGCATGGCCGGGCCGGGGCCGGATTGGCCAGCCCGGTCCAACTCACTACATCAACACCCGATAAAACCACGCGGGCGCAACCATGCCTGCCGGATCAAGAAATTGATATGGACTCACCAGCAGATTGGAAAAAGTTTGCAGCGGCATCCAGTTGGTGCCGGCCAAATCCGGGCTGTATTGCACCATGAAATTGTTGTTCAACATCCCGTTCAAGTTCAGCAGCGGGTAACGCGCCGTCAATTGCAAGGCCAGCGACGGCGGCACCAGCACCACCAGCAACCTTGCAGCGTCTTCCCGCATACTTGCAGAACATTCCCGCAAACCTGCAACGTCTTCCCGCAAACCTGCAACGTCTTCCCGCATACCTGTAGAACGCTCTCGCAAACCTGCAGGGTCTTCCCGCATACCTGCAGAACGCTCCCGCTAACCTGCGGGGCCTTCCCGCTTACCTGCAGAACGCTCCCGCTAACCTGCGGGGTCTTCCCGCTTACCTGCAGAACGCTCCCGCTAACCTGCGGAGCCTTCCCGCTAACTTGCAGAACGCTCCCGCTAACCTGCGGGGTCTTCCCGTAGGTTTGCGGGAAGGCTCTGCAAGCTGGTAAAATGTCCCATCTGGGGACAGTCCGCATTCAAAAACAGGACAGTGCATTTTTGCCGTGGGCTGGCTGTGGGTTGGCGGCTCATGGAAGCCGGGCCTGCGTCCGGGCGATGATTGCTTCGCGGTCCGGGTGGAGACAATATAGGCGGCATCATCGAAAAAACTGGCGTGTTTGCAATCGCGGGGGCGGTCAGCCAGACACGCAACCATGCCCGGTCCGTCGGCGCGCAAAGCACGGCAAATGGCAGCATCAGGCAGCTTGGGGGCCGATTCTGAAGCGTCATCGTTGTCCGCTCCAAATAACATGCGGACATTATACAAACTTACCTTTGTTTGCGCTCTCGCATGAATTAGGGACACGATTAAAACTAAAGCCAGGACGCCGTTGTCGGCTGGAAGCAGCCGGATTCACCTGGGCGGCCGGCCAAACTGGACTCCGAAGACAAAACCGGGCAACACGACAATATAATCCTTAATGAGGGCTTGTCCTCAATTTTGACGACATGCAGAAACGAATGCGCGTGCTACATTGTCAATGTTGAAGCCCGACTATTTTCGTTTTTGACAGCAAACATTTGCCGTCAAAATTGAAATCAAAAATAATTACAATTAACAATTTGCCTGACCAATTAAACCGTGGCACCAAAAAAAAATCGAGTTTCCTCCAGCCCGTGAAACAAAAATGAACATCAGCTTGATTGTAAAGCGAACAGCTTGAGCCTCGTCAAGCATGCAAAATTCACAGTAAACCAACTAAAAAATGAAAATAAACTTGTTAAAAAAATACATCGGCTTGGGCGCAGCCGCGCTGGCACTCGGCAGTGCGGGCACGGCGTTTGCGCAAACCGCCGACCTCACGATCAACACCTTTGATAACGATGCCAACAACACTGGCCACGAGTGGGGATCGGGAACGCAAGCTTGGGATGGATCCAATGGCAATCCTCCCGGCTCGCTCTTGGTCACGGCTGACTTCAGCAACTCATCTGATACTCCCTGCACAACATATTTCTGCCTTAACGGAAATCCGTGGTATGTGGGCACCGCGATTAATTTTTCCCAATACAAGGCCATTGAATTCGACATCAAGTGGGACAACACCTCGGATATCACCATTGGTCAGTTCAATGACCTTTCGACCGTTCCCCTGACGGCTACGAATAGTTCCGGAGCCACCATTCTTAACGCCCAACTGAATGCAGGCCAAACGACCGGACTCGACATAGATCTTTGCGGCGGGCCGGGCGGTCAAATGGCCCCTTTCATCATCAATACGAATATTCCCTCCGCCGCCTCAAATGGCTGGGTGCATGTGGTGATTCCCATAAGTCAGACCATAGCCAATTTGGACGGGTGCAGCGGATTTGTCTTTCATAAATGGGTCAGTCAATACAACAACCAAATTGCCAATGATTTCCAAGGCCGGTTCTGGATTGACAATGTCATCCTTGAAGGAACCGCCGGTCCGCCGCCGCCGCCGACCGTCAAAGTTCCCACCAAGGCCACCCAGGGTCTGAATGTTTTTGCCAACACGGCTGGACTCTATGACCGTGAGGAAGCGGTATTGCGCCAAGAAACCGGCTTGGGCTGGGTTGGCGTGGCCACGCCGGCCAATCCGGTCACCTATTCCTTCACCATTGCGGGTTATCCCCACTCGGAGAATTGCGAAGCCTATTTGTTTTTGAATCCAAACGCGAATTATCTGGACGGCGCACCCGACTGGAATGAAAGCAATAGCGTCGTTATCTACCTTCAGGGAGATCCCAACAATGCGACCCTGCACTTCCAATACAAGGTCAATGATCCAAACGACAATGCGATGCTGGGCGGCGGCGGCAGCTACACGAACGCACCGGGAAGCTGGGATGGGGTCACTGCCGGCTACAAAGAAAGTGGCAACTTGGGTTCGGTCACTAATAACAGCGTCTTTGGCACTTGGAGCGTCAAGTTCACGTCCGATTCCAACGTGACTCTGATCGCCCCGGATGGCAACAGCACCAACTTGACCATTCCGTCCTATAATACCGGCGCTTTTGCCGAGAATGACGGATCCGCCATTCCCTTCACTGTCTATTTGGGCATGCAGGCAAATAACGCGGATGCACAGAACCAAGCGGTCGTCTATTCCAATTTCGCCATCACCGGCAACGGGCAGCCTTTCAGTGAAAACTTCCTGACAGATCCCGTGCTGGACACAACCAACCTCTGGAATACCGGCCCGACCACCAGTCCCCAAGGCGTGTTCGTCGCCACCGCCAGCGCGGCTTCTTGGGTGTCTTGGACGCTGCCCGATACAGGCTTTAGTTTACAAGTCGCGCCTGAGTTGAATAATCCGCTCGGCTGGGCCTCGCCGACCACCGGCCCGATTGTCCCGATGGTTGGCATGCGTTCACAGCTCCTGGCCAGCAATGAAATACCAGCAGGCGACACGGCGTTCTTCCAGCTCATCAAGCGCCAGTTCACGCAACTGCAGGTGTTGTTCCCAGGCGAGACCAACGCGCCCAACACTCTGACCGGCAAGACCGGGACCCCGACGCCGGCGAGTCTTTACGGCGAAGTGGACGTGACGATCAACGCGGTTGATAATACATATCACGTCGTCAACGCCACGGATGCGCTGAATCTGACCACCACCGACACTCAGGCCACGGTGACGACGCCAACTCCCACACTGGCAAATGGAACGGTTACGGTGCCGATTTATTATGGCACTGCCGGCAGTTGGACGGTGACGGCCACGGACACGACAAGCACGAACATTCCGGCGGCAACCAGTTCAGCCATAACGGTGCAATGAAACGCGGTGCTTTCAAGTGAAAAATCGCAGCAGGCGCCAGCCAGATCTGGCGCCTGCTTTTTCGCCGTGAAACAATTGAGCGGCACAACTGATAATCGAAGCCGATGAAGATCCAATCCAATCCTCGAAAGGCTGTCGCCTGCCACTCCGGCTTCACCCTGATTGAGCTGCTGGTGGTGATCGCGATCATCGCCATTCTGGCGGCCATGCTGCTGCCCGCGCTCACGAAGGCCAAACAAAGGGCGCAGAGCATTTCCTGCATGAGCAACACCAAGCAGATCATGCTCGCTTGGAACATGTATGCCAATGACAACAATGATTTCGTGCCCCCCAATGATTATCCTTATCTCACCGCCTACTTTGGCGCCGGGGCAAACCAGATCAAAATGAAGAACTGGGTGGTCGGCACCATGGAGCAGCCCGCCGATGCAAACGATCTCCAGAGCAAGACGGGCGTCAGCGAGCTGTTGGATCCCAACACGCTGCTTTCCCCCTACCTACAAAGCAAACCTGTTTATCATTGTCCGGCCGACAATTACATAGACACCTACGCGGGGAACCAGGTCCATGTGCGCAGTTATTCCATGAACTCTGCGGTCGGCACCACTTGGTCCGCCTTCTACCAATATGGTTCACCGACCATCGGCTCCCCGGTTCAAGGCGGCTGGCTGCCTGGAAGTGTCTATAATTCAAGTCAGACAACCTGGCTGACCTACGGGAAAATGACCTCTTTTACCCGGCCGGGGCCGGTCAACACCTGGGTAATTATGGACGAGAACCCCTTGACCATTAACGATGGCTCATTCGCGGTGTCAGCCTTGGCGACTGCGGGAACCACCTATCTCATTGACTATCCGACCGGCCTCCACGGCGGTGCCGGCGGACTGGCTTTTGCGGATGGTCATTCCATCGTGCATAAATGGCAGGACCAGAGCACCTATACTCCCCCTGCCAGCATGCATGGCCAGGGCGGCGGCGGGTCAACTTCAGAGTCGCCCGGCAACCCCGATCTTCTTTATCTGGCTCCGCTGACTTCGGCAGCACGCTAATGCCGCCGGAGTCCAGGACTTGAAACCGCAAACCTCCAGTCGCCACGGGACACGGACTGGAGGTTTCTGTTAACATACTTCACCATGCAAACTGATTTCCGTTGGGGCCGCGTGGTCCTGTGCGCAGCCCTGATTGCCGGGTTGAACCATGCGAAAGCACAGACCGATTTGTCCATTTATTCCGACCAGTTGGACAACGGCTTTCAAAACTGGAGCTGGGGCGCGAATAATTTCAGCAGCCCCGCGCCGGTGCATTCCGGAACCAATGCCATCAGCTTCAGCGGTGTGGCGTGGCAGGCGATCTCGTTCTGGCATCAGGATTTCAATCCTGCGCCTTTCACCAATCTGACTTTTTGGGCAGACGGCGGAGCCGCCGGCGGGCAGGTTTTGCAGGCATATTGGCAGTATGACGGCAGCACTAACAGCGGGCCCGGTTATCAACTGCCGCCGTTGCCGGCTAATAGTTGGCGGCAGTTTAATCTTCCGCTAAGCGCATTCGGCGTCGCGGGCGCAACCAATCTTAGCCGGCTGAATTTTCAACTGACCGCATCCGGCACGACCAACACGTTATTCCTGGATGATATAAGTCTGACCGGCATGGTGCCCCTTTACATCAACGTCAACGCCAGCCAGGCGCTCCGCGCCGCCGACGCCCGCTGGTTCGGCTTGAACACCGCCGTCTGGGATGGTTATCTCGACACCACTTATACTTCCAACGCCCTGTGCGAACTTGGCACACAAATCTTGCGTTTCCCCGGCGGCTCGCTTTCGGACGATTATCATTGGGCCACCGGCACGACGGACACAAACACCTGGCCGTGGGGCACCGGCTTCAAAAATTACCTTCACATCGCCACCAACGCCGGCGCGGAGGCGATGATCACCGTCAACTACGGCTCAGGCACGCCGCAGGAGGCCGCCGCCTGGGTGCGCAGTGCGAACGTCACTAATCACTTAAACCTGAAAAACTGGGAGGTCGGCAACGAGTGTTATGGCACCTGGGAAACCGACACGAATGTCTGTCCGCACGATCCTTACACCTATGCCGCCCGCGCCGCGCAATATATCACGCAGATGAAAACGGTTGATTCCACGATCAAAATTGGCGTGCCGGTCGTCCCCGGCGAGGATAACAACGCCAACGGCTACACCAATCATCCGATTTACAATGCCCGCACCGGCACCACCCACTATGGCTGGACGCCCGTGGTGCTGGCGACCTTGAAGTCGCTCGGCGTCACACCCGATTTTCTCGTGCATCATGTTTATCCGGAGTATCAGAACGACAACGACCAGAATTTGTTGCAGGCGGCCACCAACTGGGCGGGCGACGCCGCCAACCTGCGCCAGCAAATCAGCGATTACTTTGGCACCGGCGGAACGAACATCGAACTTTTCTGCACGGAAAACAACGCTGACGCCGGCAATCAAGGCCGCCAATCCACCAGCATCGTGAACGGGCTTTATCTCGCCGACAGCCTCGCGCAGTTGATGAAGACCGAGTTCAACAGTTTTATCTGGTGGGATCTGCGGAACGGATCAGACACCAACGGTGACTTCAATGCCTCGCTCTACGGCTGGCGCACGAACGGCGACCTTGGCATCATCGGCGCTGCCAGCACACGCTACCCCACGTTTTACGGCTTCAAACTCATGCAATACTTTGCCCGCCCCGGTGACACCGTGCTGAATGCCACCAGCGATTATTTTCTGCTTTCCAGCTATGCGGCGCGCAAGGCTGACGGCGCGCTTGCGCTCCTCGTCATCAACAAAAACAGCACGGCAAATCTGACCGCCCAGGTCACGCTCACCAATTTTTCCCCATGGTCCGCCGCCACCGTGCGCGCCTTCGGCATTGCGCAGGACGAAGCCACGCGCACCAACGGGCCCGCCGCCGCGCAGGACATCGCCACTAACAATTTCACGGGTGTCAGCACCAATTTCGCAGCGACGTTTCCACCGTATTCATTGACGCTTTTCACCTTCGCGCCTGCCGCGCCAAAAATGCCGGCCCTCGCCGCCACCGGTGGTAAATTCATTTTCCAACTGCAAGGCCAGGCCGGCGTGCCGTATCAAATTCAAACCTCGACGAATCTGCTTTCGTGGGCTTCCAACGCCACCATCATGCTTGCCGGCCCGGTCTGGAACCTCACCAACAATGTTTGTTCCAGCGCAAAATTCTGGCGGGCCGTCTGGCTGCCGTGAACCGCGCAGCCTGACCCAGGCGCGCAGCCACAACGGCTCGCCGCTTGACGAGCGTTCTTGTTACGGTTCAAACTTCCCCACCATGAACATGTCATTCCCAAAGCTCAGCCGCCTGGTTTTGCTGACCGCAGTTTTTGCCGCGTTGAATGCGGCCGGTCTGCCCGCCGCTGAATTCGAGGCCAAGCCGGACAACGCCTATTTTGCCAGGTTTGCGCCGGTGAAAGCGCCTGCGCCAACCGGCTTGCTGCTTCAGCCCGGCGACCGCCTGGCCATCATCGGCGATTCCATCACCGAGCAAAAAATGTATTCGCGCCTCATCGAAACTTATCTCATCGTCTGTGTGCCGGAACTCAAAATCACCGCGCGCCAGTTCGGCTGGAGCGGCGAGACCGCCGAGGGTTTTTTGCAGCGCATGACAAATGACTGCCTGCGCTTCCAGCCGACCGTTGCGACGCTGTGCTACGGCATGAACGACCATCGCTACCGCGCCTACGACGAGCCGAATGGCCAGTGGTATAGCAACAATTACTCGGCGGTGGCGGCCTCATTAAAAGACTCCGGCGCGCGCGTCGTGCTGGGCTCGCCGGGCTGCGTTGGCAAAGTTCCGAGCTGGGTTGGCGACCAGAAAGCGTCCGTCGAAGATTTGAATTTAAACCTCTGCCACTTTCGGAACATTGACATTGAAATCGCCGCGAAGGAAAAAATCAATTTCGCAGACGTGTTCTGGCCCTTGTTCACCACCGGCTTCACCGCGCATCAAAAATACGGCGCGGACTACGCCGTGTCCGGCCATGACGGCGTGCATCCCGGCTGGGCCGGGCATTTGATCATGGCCTACGCGTTTCTGAAAGCGATGGGACTCGACGGCGACCTCGGCACGTTCACGGTGGATCTTGGATCAGGCGCGGCCACGGCAAGTTCCGGCCACACGGTGGACAGTTTTACCAACAACACCTTGACCGTCACGAGCAGCCGGTATCCATTCTGCGCCGCCGGGGCTGCGGACCAGGACAATTCCCTCCGTTCCGGCATGACGCTCGTGCCGTTCAACGCGGAATTGAACCGGCTCAAATTAGTCGTCACCGGCGGCGCCGCGCAAAATTATGCCGTGACGTGGGGTGATGAAACTCATGATTATTCCGCCGCGCAACTTGCCGCCGGCGTGAATCTCGCGGAGGATTTTGCGGTGAACCCGTTTTCCGCCGCGTTCGCCAGAGTGGATGCCGCCGTCGCCGAAAAACAAAATTATGAAACGCGGCAGATCAAGGATCTTTTCCACGGACCGGAAGGCAAGGCCGACGCCGACGCCACGGCAGCCTTGACCGAGAAAGCCCGCCGGCCGCTGGCGGATGCCATCGCCGCCGCATTTGTGCCGGTAACGCACGCAATCAAGATTCAGCCAAAATAAAAAATCCCGGCTCGTGATTTCCAGGCAGGTGGACGCGCAGTTTTGAGGCGGACATTCTCGCGATTGTGTGGATGGCAACACCGGCAGGCACAGCAATCACGGCACCATCAACGAGAACGAGCCCGACAAAGCGTCTCCCTGCGTCCGTTTAACGGCGAGCATCCGTCTCCGGCAAGCGGCGACACGACGATTCATAAATTTCGCCTTTTGCTTTCGCACGGCGCGCTTTAACTTGCACACTGCCAATGGCCCTGAAACTGTTCAACACCTTGACGCGCTCCGTTCAGGAGTTCGCGCCGCTCGATCCCGCCGGCAAAAAAGTCGGGCTGTATTGCTGCGGCCCGACCGTCTATGACTTCGCCCACATCGGCAACTGGCGCACGTTTGTTTTCGCCGACCTCGTCCGCCGCACGCTCGAATTCTCCGGCTACGAGGTGAAGCACGTCATGAACATCACCGACGTGGAGGACAAGATCATCAAGGGCGTGCGGGAACATAAAGTTTCGCTGCGCGAATTCACCGGCAAATTTGAAACCGCCTTTCTCGACGATTTGAAGGCGCTCGGCTGCCTTGAGCCGCATGTGAAACCGCGCGCCACGGAACACATTCCCGAAATCATCGCGCTCATTCAAAAACTCGTCGCGCGCCGCGTCGCCTACCAGGCGAACGACGGCTCGGTCTATTTTTCCATTGAGAAATATCGCGGCGGCGGCGGCAACTACGGCCAGCTGCAAAAATTGAATTTCGACGAAATGCGCACCGGCAAACGCGTCTCCACCGATGAATACGAAAAGGAAGCCGTTGCCGACTTCGCGCTGTGGAAGGCGCGCGTGCCGGAGGACGGCGGCGTGTTCTGGCCGAGTCCGTTCGGCGAAGGCCGGCCCGGCTGGCACGTTGAATGTTCCGCCATGAGCCTTCAGGCGCTCGGCGAAAGCTTTGACCTGCATCTCGGCGGCGAGGATTTGAAATTTCCGCATCACGAGGACGAAATCGCGCAGAGCGAAGGCGCGACCGGCAAGCCGTTTGTCAAATACTGGCTGCACGGCGCGCATCTTTTGCTTGAGGGCAAGAAGATGAGCAAGTCGCTTGGAAACTTTTTTACGCTGCGTGATCTGCTGGCGAAAGGTTTCACCGGCCGTGAAGTGCGCTACCTGCTGCTCACGGCGCATTACCGCGAGACGTTCAACTTCACGCTCGAAGGTCTGGCCGGCGCGAAGACGGCGCTGGCGCGCATTGACGAATGTGTCGGCAAGCTGCGCGAAATAGAAAAAAGTGGGAGTTGGACTTCTGCTCCTCCCGACCCTGTTATTCTGAAAAAATTCTCGGACGCATTGGACGATGATCTCAATGTTTCAGCAGCTTGGGCCGCAGTTTTTGATTGGGTGCGAGAAATCAATCGGCGAACTGCGGCGGGCACCTTAACCACAAGTGAAGCCGCCACGGCTTTCGCAACTTGGGCAAATTTTAACAGAGTTCTTGGTTTGGAACTTCGTTATAGTGATAATTTGCCCGAAGAAATTATAGCCTTGGCGGAAGCGCGCACCGCGGCGAAGAAGGCCAGGGACTTCAAGCGCGCCGATGCCATCCGCAGTGAATTGAAAGCCAAAGGCTGGGTCATCGAAGACACGCCAAAGGGAGTTAAATTGAAAAAATTATGAAACCAGGCGTGTTCATTTCATTCGAGGGATTGGAAGGCTGCGGCAAATCCACGCAGATTGAACTGCTCGCGCGGCAGTTGCACGCGATCGGCCATCGTGTGCGCACGTTGCGCGAGCCGGGCGGCACGCCCATCGGCGAGGAAATCCGCCACACGCTCAAGCACAGCGAAAACAATCACGCAATGACCGCCGAGGCCGAACTGCTCCTGATGAACGCCAGCCGCGCGCAGCTCGTCCGCGAGGTCATCCGCCCGGCGCTGGCCGCCGGCGAAGTCGTGGTGTGCGACCGTTTTTATGATTCCACGACCGCGTATCAGGGCTACGGACGCCAACTGGATCTGGCGATGGTCAAGTCGGTCATAGCCATTGCCGTCGGAAACACGCGGCCGGATTTGACGCTGCTGCTCACCGTGACGCCGGAGATCAGCGAGTTTCGCCGCGCGATGCGCCAGTCCACCCTGCCGTTCATGCGCGACCGCATCGAGGAGGCCGACCGGAAATTTTTTGAGCGGGTGGACCGGGGCTTTGCCGCCATCGCCGCCGCCGAACCGCAGCGCGTGCGCGTGGTGGAAGCCTCCGCCTCGGTTGACGTCGTTTCCGCCCGGGTCTGGGAGCTGGTCCGGCCCGTCCTGCCCAAGATCGGGCGCTGGTGATTTTGTTTGCCGGATTCAAAACGCAGGTTAAGTTTGCTGCAGACCATGATCGAAACCACCATCAGCGAAATTGAGGCGAAAATCAGCGGCGCGGAATCCGTGAGCGCCGAGCGCAAGCAGGAATTGTTGCGGCTGCTCGGCACGTTGAAGACGGAAGTCGCCAAGCTCTCCCAAACCAACAGCGAACAGGCTGACAGCATCGCCGGGTTCGCCCAGCTTTCCGCGCACGAAGCCATGCGCGCCAAGCAAAACCCCCGGTTGCGCGAACTCTCGCTGCAAGGGCTGCGCTCATCCGTCGTAGACCTCGAACATTCACATCCGCGCCTGGCCCAGATCGTCAACAGCATCAGCAAGACGCTGTCGGACCTGGGGATTTGATCTTCAACTTGTTCCTGTCGGTGTCATTCTCGATTGCGAGAACATGGGGACGAGGACGTGTTTTTAATCCGCGCGTGGTTCCAGCTTCGCAATCGCCGCCATGATTTCATCCGCGACCTGCTGGTAAATTTCCTTCAGCCGGGGTTTGTCACAGACTTTCGCCTCCGCGCGCAGCGTGGCAAAATCCAACGGCCGGCCGTATTTCACCATCACCCGGCGCGGCCGCGGAAATTTAATGTGCCGCCCGTAAGCCTCGAACGTCCCGAACACACGCACCGGCACCACCGGCGCGGCGGATTTGATGACGGTCAGCCCGATGCCCGAACGCGCCGGCTGCAATTTGCCGTCCTTCGTCCGCGTGCCTTCGGGAAACAAAATGATCGCGCCGCCGGCGAGCAGCCGGCCGAGAATCGCCTTCAAGCCGCGCGCGCCACCGCCCTCGCGGTCCACCGGCACGGAATTCCACGAACGCAACAGCGCGCCGATGCCGGGAAAGCGGAAAAGCGATTCGCGCGCCAGATAATTGATTTCGCGCTTCAAGCCCGCGCCGACCAGCGGCGGATCTAGAAAACTGGCATGGTTCGAGGCGAGAATCACGCCGCCTGTCAGCGGCACGTTCTCCGCGCCGAAAACACGCCAGCGAAAACAGGCTGCGTAAGCCGCGCGAAATAAAATCCAGCCGATCCTGTAGCTCAAATTCATTTTTCAACCACGAAGGCGTGAAACCACCATGGTTTAGAAAAGGAAAAATCCGCTGCGTGTCTTTGCTTCCTGGTGGTTCATTTTTTTGCCGGCAGCATTTTGTGGATTTCTTCCAGCAGCCGCTTGCTGGTCTGCTCCGAAGTCATGGCGGAGTTGTTGATGACCTTGGCTCCCAGCGCGATCATCAGCGGGGCGACCGCGCGCTGGCTGTCGCGCTGGTCGCGGGCGGCGAGATTTTCATTCACGCCGTCGGCGGCGCGGCGGGCGGAGCGCTCGGCCAGCGAGGCATCAAGGTAAAATTTGAAGTCCGTTTCTGGAAAAACATTTGTGCCGATGTCGCGGCCCTCCATCACGAGGTCGCCAAACTGAAGGCACTCGCGCTGTTTTTTCTTCATCCAGTCGCGGACCTTCGGCACGGCGGCGACGTGCGAGACGGCGGCGGCGGTCTCCGGCGTGCGGATTTCTTTTTCGGGAAAATACCCGTCCACCAGCAGATGCACCGCGCGCAGATGATTTTTCTCGACGCACTCCGTGGTCGTCTTCCATTTGCGGCAAAGCGCGGCGATGGCCTTGTCGTTGTCCACGTCCACCTTTTTCTGGAGGCAATACCACGCGAGCGTGCGATACATCGCGCCGGTGTCCACATAGACATAGCCGAGCGCCTTGGCCACGAGCTTGGCATTCGTGCTCTTGCCGCTGGCGCTCGTGCCGTCAATGGCAATGACAATGGGCTGTTTTTTCAAAGCTTGATCCTTCTCGTAATCTTAATCCTAATCCGCAAACAAATCTTCGCCGCTCAATTGCCGCGTGCGCCGGCCGTTTTTAATCTCCCAGATCTCCGCGCCCAGGCCGTGCGGCGGCGGCGCGGCGAGCTTCTGGAAAAAATTCGGGAACGTCTTTTTAACGCAGGCGGGATTTTTAATTCTTATGCCGGGAACTTTCAATCCCAGAATCGCAAAGCACATCGCCATGCGATGGTCGTTGTAAGTTTCAATCTCCGCGCCGTGCAGCGGCGACGGCCAGACCGTCAGCGTATCTCCCTTCTCGACCACTTTCGCGCCGCACTTGGTCAACTCCGTCCGCAACGCGACGACGCGCTCGCATTCTTGGACACGCAAGCGAGCTAAATCTGTAAAAAAAGTCGAATATGGTTCAGGTGACTTAACCACGGTCGTTTTTGGAGGCGCGTCAAAGGGCTTCAAGACAATTGCAGTCATTATAGAATCACCTAAATCAGTCTTTCTCGAAAGTTTTTTCGGAAAACCAAAATAGTCTGAAAATTTAGCGTCAATCTGCCAGCCGGAAGTTGGCCAATGCCTGACAATACATTGATTAATATCCGAATTCACACAAGCCAGCCAAACCAACCATGCCGCACCCCAAAAATAACTTCCGCTGCTTGCATCCGGCTCGATTTGAAAAGTTCCGCCGTTTTTCGGAAACGCTTCTATCAATTTCGAAGTCATCACCACATACGGTGATTCCTCCGCGTTCTCGCCGACGATTTCAATTTCCCAGCCGCCAATTTTGGAAGACAGCAGCAGCGCCGACGCAAACTGCGAGCTGTCTTCGATGCTGACCTTACAATGCTTCGTCGCAACCGACGTGAGGAGGCTCTGAACTTTTTTAGTTTGAGCCTCGTCACCTCGGCTGCCACCGCCAAAAATTCTCACCGGCAGCTTGTCGTTGCCCTTTTCCGATTCCACGCGATAGCCGAGTTCGCGCAGCGCCGAAAACAGCGCCGCCTGCGGACGTTCGTGCATCCGCGGCACGCCGTGCAGACGGTAAACACCGCTGCCCAGACACAGGAACGGGGCCAGAAACCGCGCCGCCGTGCCCGCATTGCCGACAAACAAATCCAGCGGCTGCGCCGCCGGGCCGCCGCGCGGCACCATGCCGCCCTTGCCATAGACCGTGATGGTGCGGTTGCAAGATTCTGCCGGATCGGTCTCCACATTCACCATGAAGCCAAGCTCTTGCAAACACTCGACCATGATTTGTGTGTCCTCGCTCCAGAGCGCGCCGCGCAAAATCGTCTCGCCGTCCGCCAGCGCGGCGAGAACCAGCGCGCGGTTCGTGATGCTTTTCGAGCCGGGCACGGTGATTTCCGCCTGCGCCGGCTTGTCCAGCGGCACAATTTCGATGAGGTCGGGAAGCGGCATCGGAAAATTATTCCGGCGAGGTTGAAGCCAAACAGGCGCACCAGTTGTCGCGCCGCTGCCTGGCCGTCTTGAAAAAAAATTCCACGGCCTCGGCGTCGTTTTGTTTGAGCGCGGACTGGAATTCTTTCAAATCATTCATAAACGCATCAACGGCGCGGGAGAGGTTTTTGCGGTTGGCCAGCGCGATGTCGCGCCACATCTCCGGCGAGCCGGACGCGATGCGCGTCGCGTCGCGGAAACCGGTCGCGCACAAACCGGCCTGGGTTTGCGGATTCGCCGGATGCAAAACCAGGTTCGTCAATGCGGCCGAGACGACGTGCGGCAGGTGGCTGGAACGGCTGACGAGCAGATCGTGTTGCGCCGCATCCAGCCGCCGCGTCCGCGCACCAAGTGATTTCCAAAACTGCTCCAGCTCGCGAATGGCGTTCGGATTGGATTTTTTCGTCGGCGTGACAACGCAGACCGCATTTGCATACAGGTCCGCCCTGGCCGCCCGCACGCCCATTTTTTCGCCGCCCGCCATTGGATGGCTGCCGACAAAATGCGCGCCGGATTTTCGGACGAGCGATTCCAGTTCGCGCACCACATCGGCCTTCACGCTGCCGACATCGGTGACAATCGCGCCAGCTTTTAGCGCGGGCAAAAATTGCTGCACGAGCGGCCGCATCTGCGCGAGCGGCGTGCAAAGGATGACAAGGTCGGCGTTGGAAACTGCTGCAAGCAGATCGGTCGTGGCATAATCCACCGCGCCAGCCTGCTCGCAGTCCTTCAAACTGGCCGCGCGCCGGACGAAACCGGCGACTTCGCGCGCGAGCTTTCGGCGTTTGACGGCCAGCCCGATGGAGCCGCCGAGCAGGCCGACGCCGATGATGGTGATTTTCCGAAATTGCACGGGCGGGAAGATAGCGAATGAAAGTTCATTCGTGAACCGTTAAATCATGAACCGTGAAACCGGCTTGCAACCGCTCCGAAACGGCGTTTTAGCGGCTCACAATTTCACGGGGCCGCCGCGCCGCGCGGCTTTGTGGCAGGCATCCAGAACTTTCTGGGTTTTCAGCGACCACATCGGCCAGTCGTCGTTCAGACTGCCGGAGAAAACCTGGTCCGCAAAATTGCGCCACATCCGCGCGTCCTGCGCCGTCGCGTGGCCCGGTCTCGCAGCGTCGGCGCCCGGCGGACATTTTACCTTGGCCTCGCAGCGGATCATTTTTGCGTTCACCTCGAACACCGGCTCGTAGCTGTCAAACGGATGCACGAAATCCGGCAGGAGCAGCCAGCCTTTTTGTCCGCTGACGTGAACCCATTGCTGGCCGGCGGCGAGGAATGAAGCGTAAAATTCCACGGAAACACCGCCGGCATAAAACAGTTCGGCGGAAAATTCCGTCGGCGAGGACGGACGATTCGGCAGCTTCTCGGACTGTGAAAGAATCCGGCCGGTGACTTCGCGCGGCAGCTGCCAGTTCATCGTCCACAGCGCGAAGCGGATGCAATACCAGCCGAGATCGCCAAGGCTGCCGGCCGGTTCGAGAGCGCCGTTCGCGCGGATGTTGGTGTTGAAAAATTCTTCGCCGGGATAAAAGGTGAACGCGGAAGCGATGCGGCGGATCGCACCGACGCTTTTGTCGTCGTCCAGGATTTGGCGGACGCGCGCGAGGCGCGGGCTGTGCATGAACATCACGCCGTCCATCAACTGCACGGAATTCTTCTTGCACGCCGCGAGCATTGCCTCGAGCTCGGCGGTGCTGGCCGCGCAGGGTTTTTCGCAGACGACGTGCTTGCCCGCCGCGGCGGCGCGGAGCACAAATTCTTTCCGCAGGGCGGTTGGCAGCGGGATGTAAATCGCGTCAATTTCCGGCGACACGATCAATTCCTCGTAGCTGCCCAGCGCGGCGGGAACGCGGCCGAAGGGATTTTCCGCCTGACATTCACGGATATATTTGCGGCTTTTCTGCAAGTCGCGGCTGGCGACGGCGGCGACGACGCAGTTGCCGGAATTTAAGATAGCCTTCCAGTTTTTCCTGCCGATGCCGGCGGTGCTTAAGAATCCAATCCGTAGTTTTTTCATAATTTCAATTGCTGGTGACGGTGTGAGACATCTCCAACTTTTCAAGTTTGCGTCTCGTCAATAAATGTTTCTTTGATGCGTTCCAAAATCACGTCGGCCAGCAGCGGTTCGGTGCCGACGGACGGTGAATACCAGAAAAGCTTGCCGTGTTTCTCCGTCGGATTGCGCCAGGTCGGCCGGCCGGCGGCGTGACGTTCTTTTACGATGCGTTCCGGTTCGCCGAGCAGCACCGGAATATCCTCGACCACATGCAGCCCGTCGCTGATGTAAAACGGCACGACGACGCAGTAGTTTGTCTGCGCCAGCAAATGGCAGATCTCGATGCGCGGTTCTTCTTCCATGAAAACCGCGCGGACCGCCGCGTAAATTTTTTGCGCGCGGATCATTTCCGCCTGCCGTTCAATGGCCCTGCGAGAATTTTTATTTTTCTCAGTGCCGTGGCCGGCGATGAAGAGCGTGGTTTCCGCCGGCTTCGGCGCACGAGGGAATGGAAACTTCTGAGCGATCCCGGCAGCGCGCGATAAAATCACTTTCGTCATGCTGTCGTGCGTGCCGGCCGGGCGGCAGTAAAACAGTGACGAGTGACGAGTGACGAGTGACAGGTTATCCGGAAAACTGAAGCCGAGTCCCTTTGGAATGATTTCCGTGCTGAAATAGCCTTCGCTGATGAACAGCGGCGCGATGAAGATTCTGGGCGCGGAGATTTCCGCGAGAATTTTTTTGATCTGCGGCTCCTGTTTCCAGAAGGCCTCGCGCACCTCGCGGAAAATTTTCCGGCGGCGCAGTTCCGCCGCGTGCTGGTAAACCGGCGCGGCGGACTGGTCGTTCAACTCCGTGCCGTGGCCGAGGACGACGAGCACGGAACCGGAAAATTTCTCACGGTTCACGCGCCCAAGTTGGCGCAGTCGCCGCCTGACCGCAAGCCGTGTCTGCCAGACGAAGCTTTTGACGGCGGCTTAATTTCAAATGGCGGATGCGTCGCGGCGGCGCACAGCGGGGCCGCAACGCCGCGCCACCCAGCTTGCACGCCGCAAAATTTCATGCGGGCGCGCAAATTTGGGCGGGATGCAAAAAAGTTCATCTTTTGCTTGGCAAGCCGGCGGCGCAGCGGTTAGCTAGCACCATGCAACCGGTTCTCGATTACCTGAAACAGCACCAAGACCGTTTTCTCGCGGAGTTCTGCGACTACCTGCGCTTTCCCAGCATCTCGGCCCAGCCGCAACATAAAAAAGATTTGCACGCCTGCGCCGAATGGCTCGTCGCGCATTGCCGCGCCATCGGCCTGGAGGCCAGACTGTGCGCGACGGACGGCCATCCCATCGTCGTCGCCAAAACGCCGCGCGCAAAAAAATCCCGCCAGCCGCACTACCTGGTCTATGGCCATTACGACGTGCAGCCGCCGGAGCCGCTGGAACTGTGGCTGTCGCCGCCGTTCGAGCCGCGCATCTCCGGCAGAACCATTTACGCCCGCGGCAGCACGGACGACAAAGGCCAGAATTTTGCGCATCTCAAGGCGGTCGAAGCCTATTTGAAAACCGGCACGCCCCTGCCCTGCGATCTGACGTTCGTCCTGGAAGGCGAGGAGGAGGTCGGCAGCGAAAGCCTTTCCGGTTTCCTGAAAGCCAACCGGCGGGAACTCGCCTGCAAGGCGGTGGTCATCTCCGACACCGGGATGCCGGGGCTGAAACATCCGGCGCTCACCTACGCTTTGCGCGGCATCATCGCGTTTGAAATCACGCTGCACGGCCCGGCGTGCGACCTGCATTCCGGCGTTTTCGGCGGCGCGGTGGAAAACCCCGCGATGGCGCTCGCCCGCCTGCTCGCCAAGGTCCGCGACGAAAACGGCCGCGTCACCATCCCCGGCTTTTACAACGGCGTCGCGCCGCTGTCAAAATTCGAACGACAGCAGGCCGCGCGCTATCCGCTGACGGATGCGCAGTTGAAAAAACTTCTCGGCCCGCCCAAACTGTTCGGTGAACGCGGTTTTACGCCCACCGAACAACGCAGCGCGCGGCCCACATTTGAAATCAACGGGCTCACCAGCGGTTATCAAGGCGATGGCAGCAAGACCATCGTGCCGGCGTGGGCACGGGCCAAAATCACCTGCCGCCTCGTGCCGGACCAAAAGCCCGAACATGTCCGCAAAATCGTCGTCGCGCATCTCAAAAAGATTTGTCCGCCGACGGTGCGGCTGGAAATCAACGCCGGACACGGCGCGGAAGCATATCACGTCTCGCCGTCCAGCCCGCTGGCGCAGGCGTCGTTGCGGGCCTTGAAACAGGCGTTTGACGCCGAGCCGATTTTGATGCGCGAAGGCGGCTCGATTCCAATTGTTAACCAGTTCAAGAAAATCCTCGGCGCGGATTCGCTGCTGCTCGGCCTGGGGCTGCCGGACGACAACGCCCATTCGCCGAACGAGAAGTTTCACCTGGATTGTTTTGAAAAAGGCCAGCGCATGAGCGCGTATCTGTGGCAGGAACTGGCGGCCTGAAGACACCCGTCGTTGCTCCCGTTCAAACAAATTGATATTGTGGCAGCACCAGCCTCCAAACCGGCGGAACCATCGAGTCAACCGAGGTCACGGTGCCGGCAAGCAGCGCTGATTTTCCGAGAAGCTTCACGCTTCAGCCGGTCACTGGTGGAATTGTGGACAACCGGTCACTTTGACAGCCTGGTCCGGGTTGACATCTGCTGCGCCAGCATCCCGTTTCAATTGGGCTGGCATGCATTTTCCAACAACACTGCGGCTGAAAAACCAACACCGGCGCAAGCGCGGCACCATCATCATCAAGCTCGGCAACCCGCACGAGACCATGTCCAGCACTTCCGTCCATGGCTCCTCGACATCCGACCACCGACGGGCTAAACTTAAAAACCTCTCAGAAAGACGTTCAATGAAAAATCATTTTTACATCTTGATGGCCTGCGCCGCGTTGCTGCCGCCGGTGGCCGCCACGGCCCAGAGCTATACCATTGACTGGCATAAAATCGCTGGTGGCGGCGGCACCAGCACCGGCGGCGTCTATCAGCTCAGCGGCACCATCGGGCAGCACGACGCGGGCGGTCTGATGACCGGCGGGAATTATTCCCTCGCCGGCGGCTTCTGGGCGCTCTACGCCGTGCAGACGCCCGGCGCGCCAATCCTGACCATCACGCGTTCCGGCAGCGGCGTGAAAGTTTTATGGCCGTATCCTTCCACCGGCTGGACATTGCAGCAAAATGACAGTCTGACGACGACCAGTTGGTCCACCGGCGGTGGCGTCAGCAATGACGGGACTAACAATTTCATCCTCGTCTCGCCGCCGGCGGGAAATTTCTTTTTCCGTTTGAAGCAGTGAGGGTAATTCAGGCGCCCTTGACTTCGTTGTTGCTGCTCATCAACTGCGGGATCGTTTGTGGAATTGACATGGCTGCGCGGCCTCTCTAATTTCTACACGCAAAGACCCCGCCGCTTTGCCCCGGATTTCCCTCCGGGGATTTTTATTGGCAACCACCGGCGCGGCTTGCAGAACTTTTATGGCAAACACGATTCTCGTCGGCGCCCAGTGGGGCGACGAAGGCAAAGGCAAAATCATTGACGTGCTCACCGAGTCGGCGGACGTCGTCGTCCGCTACGCCGGCGGCAACAACGCCGGCCACACAGTCTGGCTGGGCAAAAAAAAATACATCCTGCACCTCGTGCCGTCCGGGATTTTGCGCCCGAAAAAGCTCTGTGTCATCGGCAACGGCGTCGTCGTGGACCCCGTCGGCCTCGTGGACGAGATCGAGGGACTGAAAAGACTTGGCGTCAAGGTCAATCCGAAGAACTTTGTGTTGAGCGAGACGGCGCACGTCGTTTTTCCCTATCACCGCGAACTCGATGCGCAGCGCGAAGTGCTCAAGGGCAAAAACAAAATCGGCACCACCAAGCGCGGCATCGGCCCGGCTTACGGCGACAAGGCGGCGCGCGTCGGTCTGCGTGTCGGCGATCTGGTTGATCCGGTTCGCCTCGAAGAAAAACTTTCAGTCCGCATCAAGGAAAACAACGTCGTGCTGAAATCACTCGGGGCGAAGCCGCTTTCATTCAAACAGGTTTTCGCCGGATACAACCAGGCCGGCCAATACCTCAAGCCGTTTGTAACGAACACCGTGGTTCTCCTGCACGACGCGATGCGCGATCAAGCGGACATTTTGTTTGAAGGCGCGCAGGGAACGTTTCTGGACATTGACCACGGCACCTATCCGTTTGTCACGTCGTCGAACACCACGGCGGGTGGCGCCTGCACCGGCTCCGGGGTGCCGCCGCACCGGATTGACCGCGTCGTCGGCGTGATGAAGGCTTACACCACGCGCGTCGGCGAAGGACCGTTGCCGACGGAGAACACCGAGATTTCCGACCTGCTGCACGGCATGGGCCGCGAATTCGGCGCGACGACCGGCCGCGCCCGCCGCTGCGGGTGGTTTGACTCCGTCGCCACGCGCCATGCGACGATGGTCAACGGCATTGACGACCTTGCCGTCACGAACCTCGACGGCCTCGACACGGTTGAGAGCATCAAGGTCTGCGTCGCCTATCGCCACGGCAAGACGCAATACGATTACGTCCCGAACGACGCACAGGTGCTCGCCGCGTGCGAACCGGTTTACGTCGAGTTCGAAGGCTGGCGCGAGCCGACGGAGAAGTGCAGGACGTTCAAACAACTGCCGCCAAAAGCCCGCGCGTATTTGAAGGCGATTGCCGAGCTGACCAATGCGAAACTGTTCATCGCTTCCGTCGGGCCGGGCCGCGAGCAGACGATTTTTGTTTAACGCAAAAACTGGCCGCAGATTTCGTGGCCGAAAACGGACTGGCCCGGAAAGAAACCCTACCGGCGGGCCAGCCGCTGCAGCAGCTTGCCGTGGATGCCGTCGAAACCGCCGTTGCTGAACACGCAGATGACCTCGCCGCCCTGGGCGTTTTGGGCCAGATGCGCGACAATGGCGGCCACGTCCGGCAGATAGGCGGCGTCCTTGCCGGCTGTCTTCAAATCCTGCATCAGTTTTTCGGGATTCAACCGCTCGTCGGCGGGCAGTTGTTCCAGCCGCGCGACGGCCGCCACCACCACGGCATCGGCGTCGGTGAACGCGGACGCCAGCTCCTCCTGGAAGACATTCCGCCGCGTCGTGTTGCTGCGCGGCTCGAAAACGGCCCAGATTTTTTCCTTCGCGTAGCGGAGGCGCAACGCGCGCAGCGTCTCGCGGATGGCCGTCGGGTGGTGGCCAAAATCGTCAATCACCGTCACGCCGCCCGCAATGCCCTTCACTTCCATGCGCCGCTTGATGCCATTGAATGTGTCGAACGCGCCCTGAATCTGCTTGTTCGACAACCCGCAATGCTTCGCCGCCGCGATGACCGCCAGCGCGTTGCGGACGTTCAATTCGCCGACCATGTTCAGGTGAAACTTGAAGCTGGGGATTTCAAACTCCGTCGCCGTGGGGCCGAACCGCAGGTTGAAGCCCTGCACGGCGTTGTCCGCCCCCAGGCCGAAGCGCTTCACCGGGCAGAACGTGACGTTGAGCAGCGGCGCGAGATTCGCGTCGTCGCCGTTGCCGAGCAGCAGGCCGTTGCGCGGCACCAGGCGGATGAAGTGCGAAAAGGTTTTTTTGTAGGCATCGAGATTTTCAAAAATGTCGGCGTGGTCGAATTCCAGGTTGTTGATGATGGCGATTTCCGGCGCGTAATGGATGAACTTGCTGCGCTTGTCGAAAAACGCGGTGTCGTATTCGTCGCCCTCGATGATGAACCACTCGCTGTCCGTGAACCGGCCGCCCTGCGAAAAATTGTTCGGGATGCCGCCGATGAGGTAGCTCGGATTGAGGCCGTTGTGCTCGAACACCCAGGCCAGCAGCGACGTGGTGGTGGTCTTGCCGTGCGTGCCGCTGACGACGATCGAGCGCTTGCCGCGGATGAAAAATTCGTGGAGCAGCGCCGGCAGCGAGCAATAGCGCAGCTTGCGGTCGAGGACGAACTCCGCCTCCGGATTGCCGCGCGAGATGGCGTTGCCGATGACGACGAGGTCGGGCTGGTGCGCCAGATTCTGTTCCGCGTAGCCGTTCATCACGGGGATTTTCTTGGCGGCAAGGAACGACGCCATCGGCTCATACAGGTTCTGGTCGGAGCCGGTGATGGCAAAGCCCCGGTCAAACATCGCGGCGGCGGCGGAAGCCATCGCCGTGCCGCCAATGCCGGTGAAATGGACGGATTTGATCTCGGATGAAAACATCTTTGAAGATTAAACCACCAGGACACCAAGGCACAAAGTTTTTTGGATTCTTGATTTGGCGCCGGAGGGGCGAAAGAAAGCAGCCTGCGGTGAAACCTTGGGATTGGCGGCCAAACATCCCGGTCGTCGTGCTGATTTATCCGACCTGATCATTTTTACCCGCGTGAAATTCACGCCCCTTGCGTGAGATTCACGCCTTTTCCGAAACGGTCATCGGCGTTTTTCTCGAAAATCACAGCGGCACGGCCCATGCTATATTCGATCCGACCATGAAAAATCCGCTTGTCCATCGCGGGACGGGGGCATTCACGCTGGTGGAATTACTGACGGTCATCGCCATCATCGGCATTCTGGCGGCGCTGCTGATGCCGGCGTTGGAGCAGGCCAAGGCCCGGGCCAGACGGATTCAATGTGTGGGCAACCAGAAGGAAATCGGCCTCGCCCTCCATTTGTTTGCCAACGACCACAGCGGAAAATTCCCGACGCAAGTCTCCACCAACGACGGCGGTTCGCTGGAATTCGTCACCGCCGGGTATCACATCCACGGGCCGTTTTATTTTTCCTTTCAACATTTCCGCCCGCTCGCCGGCACCCTTGGCACGCCAAAACTCCTCGCTTGTCCGGCAGATCTGGAACGCTGGGCGGGGACAAATTTCATCCAGTTTAACAACCGGAACTTGAGTTATGAAATCGGGCTCATCACGGATGCCGGCAACCCCGGAGTGATTCTCGCCGCTGATCGGAACGCCCCCAGCCATCCCGACCCTGCCTACAATAGTCCGGACATCAGGTTGATACCCTGCCCGCCCGGCTTAAATCATTGGGGACTGAATTTACATGAAAGAAAAGGCAATTTGCTTTTCTCGGATGGCCATGTGGAAGAATCTTACGACACAATCATCGCGTCGGAAGAAACCACGTCCGAAGATCTTGTTTATCCAGAGGTGAAGGCGTCCACCGGATACTCGCCGCCGGGCGGCCCCGGCGGAATGCCCTCCCAAAACAATCCACTGATCCCGTCGGCGCAAGTGGCGCAAACCCCGTCGCTGCCAGTAATCGTCCGTCAGGGATTTTCCAACCAGGCCAGCGCTGCAAACGCCAGCAGCCCCGCATCAGGCAATTCAACCTTCTCAAACCAGCCCGCCAGTCCGACGATGGTTGATTTCAATGCCCAGGACCACATGAGAAAATTTTTCACGGCTAGTCCGGTAACTACCCATGCAACGGTGCCGCAGACGAATCGTGCCATCGTGGCTGTTCAAGTCGCCACCAACATCGTTCCGGCAACGAACGATGCTGCGGGCATGTCTGATGCAAACCGCCGGCTGGTAAAGATTTTCCAAAAGGTGTTTGGCTGGGGTTATCTGCTGCTGCTGCTGTTTCTGCTGTGGCTCTGGTTCAAATTGCGGCGGAAATGGCGGCGGTGGCGGCAGCGGCAAAAGTGTTGAGATTCACTGCTGAATTCCGGCCGGGACGCGGAAAAACGAATGCGGGTGAACGCCCCATGAAATAATCCCGCGCCCATGGGAACGGAAAATGCCCTTCCTCCATCAGATGTGAGACTTGAACCGAAGGTTATAGGAGACAGGCTGCAAGCCTCAATAGCGGATTTTGCCGGCTTTGGCCTGCCACTCGGCAAAGACCTTCAACGCCTCGGACCGCAACAACTGGCGCATGGGGATTTTTCGCCGGGAAACCGGCCGGGCCACTTCGCGGTAAATCAAATCGTCATCAAACTGGATGCGGGCCGCGTCCTTGCGGGTGTTCGCGTAATAAACCATTTTAAGCCGCGCCCAGTAGATGGCCGCCAGGCACATCGGACACGGCTCGCAACTGGTGTAAAGCGCGCAGCCGTCCAGACGGAATGTCTTCAGTTTTTTGCACGCGGCGCGGATGGCCGTGACCTCGGCGTGTGCCGTGGGGTCGTTGGCGGACGTGACCTGGTTCCAGCCCCGGGCGATAATTTTCCCCTCGCGCACCACAACGGCCCCAAACGGCCCGCCGCAGTTCGCGCGCATCTTCGCCAGCGACAGCCAGATGGCGGCGCGCATGAATTCTTTCTGCATGATGAAATTTAGCCGCAGATGGACACGGATGAAACCCGGATTTCTCCGCTGTCCGCGCCATCCTGCCGCTTCACCGGCTGGCGTAGTATTTGGTCGTGTATTCCTTGACCATGCGGTCAGTGGTGAACTGCGGCACGAGCGTGGCCATGGCGCGGCGGACACGCTTGATCCATTCGCGCGGAATGCCGTTCACGTCGCGGTTAAAGAACATCGGCACCACCTGTTCGGTCAGCGTCTGGTAAAGGTTCGCGCTGTCCACGCGGTCCTGCTCCTCGACGTTGTCCGGGTGCGAGTCGGGGCCGATGGCAAAGCCGTTCGTGCCGTCGTAGCCTTCGCGCCACCAGCCGTCCAGAATGCTGAACCCCAGGCAGCCGTGACAGCTCGCCTTCATGCCGCTGGTGCCGGAAGCTTCAAGCGGCCGGCGCGGATTGTTCAGCCAGATGTCGCAGCCGGCCACCATCTGCCGCGCGACGTGGATGTCGTAGTTTTCAATGAACACCAGATGTCCGGTGAGTTCGCTGTGCTTGCTCAGGTGAATGATCTGCTGGATGAACCGTTTGCCGGCGTCGTCGCGCGGATGCGCCTTGCCGGCATAAATGAACTGGATGGGCCGCTGCTTGTCTTTGACGAGCTTCACGATGTTGTCGAACTGCTGGAAGATGAGCGGTGCGCGTTTGTAGGTGGCAAAACGGCGCGCGAAGCCGATGGTCAGCGCGTCGGGATTCAGCAGCCGGTCGAAGCGGACATAGTCGCCCTGCGTCACGCGCTGGCTTTGTTCGAGCAACCGGCGGCGGGCGTATTCAATCAGCTCGCGGCGCAGCCGGTAACGCAGCGCCCACAATTCCTCGTCGGAGACAAAGTTCGGGTCGGTCATCTTTTCCCAGAACTCGACATGGTTGACGGCGGAGGCCCAGTCTTCGCCGAAACGCTCGCGGAAGAATTTCGCCTCGCCATTCGTGCTGTCCGTCAATTTCTTGCGCCAGAACTGGCGGGCGGGGCCTTTCATCCAGCCGAGCAGATGAATGCCGTTGGTGATGTGGCCGATGGGCACCTCGCCGGCCTTTTTTCCGGGATACAGCGCCTGCCACATGTGCCGGCTGACCTGGCCGTGAAGTTCGCTGACGGCGTTGGCGGCGCGGGACAGTTTCAGCGCGAGCACGGTCATGCAAAACGGCTCGTGTTCGTCCGCCGGCTTGACGCGGCCCAGGCCGAGCAGATCATTGAACGGCACTTTCAACTGCGTGAGGAAACGCTGCATCGCGTAATTCATCAGCTCCGGCGTGAAGCGGTCGTGGCCGGCCTCGACCGGCGTGTGCGTGGTAAAAATACATTCCGGCTTGGTCAGCGCCTGCGCCTCGGCATAGGTTTTGCCGGCGGCCATTTTTTCGCGGATCAATTCCAGCGTGAGAAACGCCGCGTGGCCTTCGTTCATGTGAAACGTGGAAGGTTCGATGCCCAGCGTGCGCAGCAGCCGCACGCCGCCGATGCCCAGCAGAATTTCCTGCATGATGCGCGTGGTGCTGTCGCCGCCATAAACGCGCGTCGTGAGATCGCGGAAAAGCTGTTCGTTTTCGGGCAGGTTGGTGTCGAGCAAGAAGACCGGCACGCGCCCGACGTTCACGCGCCAGACCTGAAAGTCCACGGCGTTCATGCCGATTTCCACGCTGCAAACCAGCCGGTCACCGTTCGCATCCAGCACCGGCTCAATCGGCACGTTGTGCGGGTCAACCGGGTTGTAATATTCCGTCTGCCAGTTGTTGGAATCAATCGCCTGCTGAAAATACCCTTCGCGGTAAAACAGCCCGAGGCCGACAAAGCCCAGGCCGAGGTCGCTCGCGGACTTCGCGTGGTCGCCGGCCAGAATGCCGAGGCCGCCGGCGGAAATCGGCAGCGATTCGTGGAAGCCGAACTCCGCCGAGAAATACGCCACCGGATTTTTGTGCAACTGCGGGGCGTTTTGATGGCACCAGGTTTTCCGGTCGTTCAGGTAATTGTTGAAATCGCGGAGCACGCCGCGGACGCGGTCGGCAAACCCCTGTTCCTGCAGGTGGACGCGCAGTTCGTATTCCGAAACTTCGCGGAGCACGGCCACGGGATTGTGCCAGAGATTCTGCCAGCCGCGCGGCGAGAGCCGCTGGAACAGGTCCTGCGCCTCCTGGTTCCAGCACCACCAGAGGTTGCGCGACAGTTTGTTGAGGCCGGCCACCAGTTCGTTCAGCTCGGCGCCCGTCAACGGTTTTTTCATAAGTCAGGTGAAAGTGTTTCTTAAATGCGCCCGCGCCCCGCCCGCGTGCGGACGGAAACTAATTTGTAACGCGCGCCACGGCAAACAAAAATTTCCGCCGCCCGCATACTTGCGCTTTGCCGCCGCTTTTTCCCGGAGTTTCTCATTTGAATAAACGCCCTTGAAGCGACATTATATCCGCGTGCATCGCAAAATCCATCTGTTCGCGGCGGCTTGCTTTTTGTCGGCGGCGTTGAATCTCGCAGCGCAGGGAACCGCCATCTTCTATCAGGGCCGGCTGAATGATTCCGGCGTGCCGGCCAACGCCAGCTACGATTTGCGCTTCGCCGTTTACGACGCCCCGACCAACGGCAACTGCGTCAGCCTCTTGCTGACCAATTATGCCGTGCCCGTGGCCGGCGGCCTGTTCACCGTCACGCTGGATTTCGGCCCCGGCTTTTTCAACGGCACGGACAACGGCTCGAATTATTGGATGGACATCGGCGTGCGCGCGATTGGCGTCACCAACTTCACCGCGCTGCTGCCGCGCCAGCCGGTTCTGCCCGTGCCTTACGCCCTCTTTGCCACCAGCGCCAGCAACCTGCTCGGCGCGCTGCAAAGCACGCAGCTCGCCGGCACGATTTCGTCCTCGCTGATTTCGGGGACATATTCCAACGGGGTTGATTTCTCCAACGGCACGAACACCTTTGCCGGCGCTTTTTCCGGCAATGGCGCCAGTCTGACCACCTTGAACGGCTCGCAGATCACCAGCGGCACGGTGGCCGACGCGCGGCTGACCACGAACGTCGCCCTGCTCAACCGCAGCCAGACATTCACCGGCACGAACACCTTTGCCGGCACCAATTTTTTCAACGGCGTCAACACCTTCACCAACTGGGGAAACTCGTTCATCGGCAGTTTTTTTGGCAACGGCCTCGTCGGCTGGCTGGCAGTGAACGGCCCGGCCACCAATGCGATGCGAGATGCCGGCTATCTGCTGCTCAATCCCGGGCTGACCACCGTGACGCTGCCGGCGACGACCGCGCTTGCGCCGGGCGACATCGTGCGCATTTCCGGCGCGGGCGCGGGCGGCTGGCTGGTCCAGGGAAATTCCGGCCAGTCCATCCTCGGCAACTTCGCCAGCTACCGCAATTCCCTGCTGTTGCCGGGCGCGACCGGCAATGACTGGCGGCGCACCTGCTGTTCGGCGGACGGCACCCGGATGTATGCGGGCGGCACCGTGGCCAACGGCGTTTATTACTCCACCGATTTCGGCCAGACTTGGAGTCCCACGACCATCTCTGGCAGCGGTTGGTTTTCCGTCGCCTGTTCGGCAAATGGCAACATCATTTATGCCGCGCCCAACGGCGGCAGCATTCAGGAGTCGGTCAACGGCGGTTTGACATGGACAAGCGGCACCAGCGCGAACTGGACGGCGGTCGCCTGTTCGGCGGATGGCAGCAAATACATCGCCGGAGCAACGAGCGGCGGGCTGGTCAGCTCGACCGTCAGCACCCCGGCGAGCGGCCATTGGACTGCCGTGGCCTGTTCCGGTGACGGGAATAATTTCGCCGCCGCCCTCGGCAGCACCATTTACACCTGGACCAACGGCGGCTCCGGATGGGTGTTCAGCGGCGTGCCCGGCAGTTGTTCCGCGCTGGTGGCCGCCAGCAGCGGGTTGAAACTCGCCGCCGCCTACAATGGCGGCGTCGCCACCTCCACCAACTTCGGCGCGAGCTGGACGACCACCACCGGGGGCGCATTCAGTTGTCTCGCCGGCTCCAGCGATTGCAACCGGCTCGTGGCCGGCGTCAGCAACGGCCTGCTTTACGCCTCCGCCAATTTCGGCGCGACGTGGACCGCCCTCACCACCACCAATCAATATTGGTCGGGCGCGTGCATGACGGCCGACGGCAGCAAGTTCGCCGCGACTGCCAGCACGGTTGGCGGCAGCACCGGCGGCATTTACTATTCCGGTGCCAGCGCGCAGCCCAACACCATCACCACCAATGCCATCAGTGGCAGCCAGGGTTCGGCGGTGGAACTCCAATACATCGGCAACGGCCAGTTCATGCCCGTCAGCTCCGCCGGCCTGCTGTGGGCGAATTGAATCGCGGCGTTCCAGCCTGCCTGGCGGGCTGGCGCAAAAGGGTCGGCAACTGTGGCTGATTTTGCCGCCGTGCCGGAAAAGTTGTTTCCTTTTCATCCCGGCTCATCTGTGCAAATCTGTGTCTGAAAATATGGCTGCTGAAAATCCCATCATCATCTGCACGCGCGGCAGTGCGCTGGCGCTGGCGCAGGCGAACCTGGTCGCAGCGCAATGCCGCGCGGCGTTTCCCGACCTGCAATTCGAATTGAAGATCATCAAGACCACCGGCGACAGGTTGCAGAAGGCCTCGATGGCCAAGACCGACCCGGGCCTGCCGAAAGGTTTGTTCACCAAGGAACTCGAAATTGCGCTGCTCAATGGCCGCGCCGACCTCGCGGTCCACAGCCTGAAAGACCTGCCGACCGAGCTGCCCGCCGGCCTGATTCTCGCCGCCACGCCCAGACGCGAGGACGCGCGGGACGTTTTGATTTATCGCCGCGCGGGCAACGCCACCAGGCGCGGCTGCAAGGCCAACGCGACGTTGAAGGATTTTCCCAAAGGCGCAACGATCGCCACCAGCAGCACGCGGCGGAAGATGTCGCTGCTGGCAGCGCGGCCGGATTTGAACATTGTCGAAATTCGCGGCAACGTGGCCACGCGGATGCAGAAGGTCGCCGGCAAAACGGAAATTGACGCCACGGTGCTCGCGCTCGCCGGCATCACGCGGCTTAAGTTTACGATCAAGGCCGACGGCACCCTCACCGGCGAAGATGTGCCGGAGGGCTTGCTCGCCTCGGTGCTGGATTTTGAGGCGATGCTGCCATGCGTGGGCCAGGGTGCCATCGGCATCGAGACGCGCGCGGACGACGGGCGCATGGCGAAGATTTGCGCCAGGCTGAACCATGCCGAGACGTTTCATTGTGTGACGGCGGAACGCGCATTTCTGCGCGGCATGGGCGGCGGCTGCCAGAGCCCGGTGGGCGCGTTCGCGGAAATGACGGGGAACGAGATTTTGCTCCAGGCCATTTCCTTCCGCGATGCCTTGGTGAAGCGCGGCCAGGCCACGCGCCCGACTGCCGAAGCCGCGCTGCTCGGCGAACAGATCGCGGAAGAATTGAAATAATCGCGCCGGCTTATATGAAAAAAACACGGCCGGATGAAAATTCATCCGGCCGTTTGCTTTTGGCGGAAAAAACTTTTATGGCTTCCAGATCATGTCCGCCACGGTCTTGTTGGCGGGAATGAACGGAATGACATGCGTGCTGTAAGGCGTCACCACGTCGAGCACGTAAGGCTCGTCGGCGTCGAGCATCCGCTGGATGGCGGCGCGCAGATCTTTTTTGAACATCACGCGCTCGCATTTCACGTTGAAAGAATTACAGACGCGGACATAGTCGGGATAAATCTCCGGCCGGTGGTCCGGGTCGCCGAGATAGGTGTGACCGCGGTTGCCGGCGTAGAATTTATCCTCCCATTGCACGACCATGCCGAGGTGCTGATTGTTCAGGATGATGGCCTTGGCGGCAATCTTCTCGACGTGCGCGGTGGCGAGTTCCTGAATGTTCATCAGGAACGAACCGTCGCCGTCAATGTCAATCACCTGCTTGTCCGGCAGCGCGACCTTGATGCCGAGCGCGGCAGGATAGCCGAAGCCCATCGAGCCGAGGCCGCCGCTGGTGATGAACTGGCGCGGGTATTTGTATTTATACCATTGCCCGGCCCACATCTGGTGCTGGCCGACGCCGGTGGTGATGTAAGCCTCGCCTTTCGTGAGCTCGTAAAGCGCCTCGACGACCATCTGCTGAAGAATCACTTCGTTCTCGTGGCCCTGCATGTGATCCACCATGTGATCGCTGTTGGCGATTTCGGGCGTGACGCGGTAGGCGAACGGTCCTTTCTTTTTCCATTCGTCAATCTGCGCGAGCCAGGCGGCATGCTGCTTGGCGATGGGCCGTTGCGCGACCAGCTTGTTCAGGCGCGTCAACGCGTCCTTGATGTCACCGACCACGGGCAAATTCGCCCGGCGGTTTTTGTTCAGCTCGGACGCGTCAATGTCCAGATGGACGATCGTGCCATGTTTGCAAAACTCCTCAAACTTGCCCGTGACGCGGTCGTCGAAGCGCACGCCGAAAGCGAGCAGCAAATCCGCGCCGTCCTTTATCTTCACCATCGGGCCGTTCGGATCTTTGCGGTATTCATATTCGCCGTTCACCGCCCAGTTCGCGAAGGCCGCGCCATGCATGCCGAGCCAGCGGAGCGAAAGCGGATGCGTTTCGGGAAAACCGCCGATGCCCATCAGCGTCGTCGCCACGGGAATGTTGGTCGCCTCGGCGAATTTTTTCAATTCCGCCGCCGCGCCGCTTGAGATGATGCCGCCGCCGCAATAAATCACCGGCCGTTCCGCCTTCTCAATCAGGCCGATGATTTCATTCAACGCCACTTCGTCCGCCTTCAAATCCGGCTGCGTGTAGCCGCGCAGACCTTTTTTGACCTCGTCGAGCGCCGGCCAGACCGGCTGTGTTTTCTGCTGCTGGAGGTTTTTTGGAAAATCAACCACCACCGGGCCGGGGCGGCCGGATTGCGCGATGTAAAACGCCTCCTTCACCACGCGCGGAATGTCGTTGATGTCCGTGATGAGATAGCTGTGCTTCACGATGGGCAGCGTCACGCCGATGATGTCGGTCTCCTGAAACGCGCCGCGTCCGATCATCGCCTGATGCACCTGCCCCGTGATGGCGACGAGCGGACACGAATCCATATAGGCATCCGCGATGGCGGTGACAAGATTCGTCGCGCCGGGGCCGCTGGTGCCCATGCACACGCCGGCCTTGCCCGTCGCGCGGGCGTAGCCTTCGGCGGCGAAACTGCCGCCCTGCTCGTGGCGTGGAAGAATGGTGCGGATTTTTGACCTGGTCAGCGACTGATGGATTTCCATGCTCGCGCCGCCGGGATAGGCGAAGATGACCTCGCAGCCTTCACGTTCGAGGGCTTCGACGAAGATGTCGCGCCCGAACATGGCCGGGCCGACCTCGGCGCGCGGGGTGGCGGATTTGGTTTTCGCTTTTGCGGATTCGGTTGTTTTGCTCATGATGTTTCTTTTATTGGCGGCGCGGCCAAGGGTGACAAAAAACCCACAGCCGTTGCCAGCCGTGGGTTTTTGTTAAATTATGACGTTCAACAAGCGCCAACGGCGTCGCCCACCAGGACGACTACCAGCATGACAACTTGCGATACGTTTTTCAACATTGCGGAAATAATTTATCCCAATCCTCTGCCCGGTCAAGCTTGAATGTCCCAGGCAAGGTCAACCCCGTTCGGTGCGCACAGCCGCTTGCCGGCCGCCGGCAGCGATGGACAGCCAGCGTTGAAGCCTGGCTGGAAAAAGAGATTTGCCACAATGAGTCCGGCAACCACGCCGAGCAGACAACAAGTTGCCACGCGGCCCGGTTGATAAAAGTGCATGCAGCCGCCCGCGTGGCGCAGCTTTGCGCGGCAAAGGTTAACAAGCTGGTGGCGGATTTCCGGCCGAGTGAGAAAACGGCCCGACGATTTTTTGTCAACAACACGAACCCCTTTATGAAAATGATTATTTTCGAGGCGACGGTTTACAGCCTGAATTTCATGCGCAATTCCATCAGCAGCGTGTTTTCCCAGGTGCTCACATGACTGTCACTGGTCATGATTTGTTCGACCGCCGCGTAAACCTGCTTCTGCTGGGCGCGGGTGGTGAATGTCTCGGCCAGCAATAACACCTGCTCCTTGGCCTTATGGATGGATTGCACCGCCGGTCGCATCCGGGTCACTGCCGCATCAAATTCATGCTGACGGTCGGGTTCTTCGGTGTGGCCCATTGCCGCCAGCAATTTCTGCAACTGCTCGTCCTCGAACGTCGTTAAATGGCCGTCCGCATACATGGCCAGAATCAGCAGATCGAAAAGCGCCGATTGTTGTGCGGCCGAAAAACCCGCAAGCTCTATATCCATGCCGGGAGGATACCGGATAATGCAGTGAATTGATACAACTTGCTTTCCGATTTTCAAAAAGTTGACGACGCCATATTTCCGGCGCACCCTCGCCGGCATGGCGAGGAAAGCAGGCGCAAAACCTACCGTCGAGATGCCGAGTTGGAAAACAGAATTCAGCATCGGAAGCCAGAGATCAGGTTTCCTCTGCGTCTCTGCGGTTAAAATCGTCTTCCCCTCAACCCCTGCGTTTATTGCGGCGATAAACTGGAACAGTTTGCCAAGCTGCCCGACATCTGCGTGGATTTGATTTACATTGCTCCCCCCTTCAACTCCAGAAAATCGTCCTTGCCAAGGTTTAGCAAATCCGCGCGACTTCCACGCCCAGCAGCTTGCCGAGCTTGTCCAGCTTGTCCGCGATGTGACCGACGCCGACGGCGCAATGATGCGCCGGGCCGTGCGCGTTCCAGTCGTTCGCAAATTTCCGTGCGCCGAGGCTGAAACGGTAACGGCTGTTCGTGTTGCCGATTTCAAGAATCGGGCCGGGCACGGATTCGCCCTCGGCCACGAGGAGTTTTAATTTCCCATCGGCGGTCTCGACGACGGACAGCAACGTCACCGGACCATGCTTCACGGACATTTCCACTGAAAGTCCCCTGCCCGCTTTGCCGTGAAAAACTTTCAGCGGACGCACTTTCGTTTTGCCTTCGGCGATTTTGATGTGACCCGGCCCGTCGTGGCCCATCAGCACCACGTCGTCCGTAAAATCCATTGCATAGTATTCCGTAAACGAGCCGCCGGCGCCGAACGTGTCCATGATTTTCATGGCCTGCACATTCTTGACTTCGTATTCGCCGGCAACCGGAATTCCGCGCGCGGTCAAAAGCGAATTCCCCAAAATAATCGAACTGATGGCGTCCTCATTTTCCACGTTGCCCGTGCCGCTGTAAAAATACGCGAGCGAACCGAGGTCATGTATTTTCACCAACCGGTCGAGCGCGACGGACGTCCTGGCGGCACGTTCAAGCTCGGCTTGCGAGCAGCCGGCCTGCACGGCGAAAACTTTTTTGAACATGGCGGCGCGTTTCTTGATCTGCGCGGCGGAAACGTCGCGGCGCAACGCGGCCAGCTCATCCACCTCCACCATTTCCATGTGCCCGCCGAACGTGGCGCATTGCAGCGTCGTGTCGGAATAAATGTCCAGCATCCCGCCGTAATAATGCCCCATCAAGCCGAGGCGGTTGTGGAACATCGTGTGCGCGACGCGGGCCGCCTCGATCCAGGCATCCACCTCTTGCCAGCAAATGGGATCGTCGTGCAGCATCCCGGTGACTTGATGGAAATCAATCTTCGCGCGGCTGAAAACATTGGCGATTTCCGGCACCGGGCACGCGGCGCAATGCGCCAGCCAGTCGCCGGTCATCGCCGTGCGGTCGCCCAGCGCGTTGAACTTCGCATAATCAATCGCCGCCGCCGGCGCGAGGTTCAAAATGACGACGGGAACTTTCGCGCGCTGCACCACCGGCAGAACCGTTGAGGACAGCGCATAAGTTGTGACATGGAGAAAAATCACATCCACGTCCGCCGCCCGAAAGGCGTGGCCGGCTTCGAGCGCTTTTCCCGAATTGTCAATCAGGCCGAGGTTCACGACCTCGACGCCGGGGCGCTCAAGTTTTTTTTGGACGGTGCGGACGCAGTCTTCGAGGCGGGGCTTGAGCCCCTTGAACTGCGGCCAGTAAGTGTCGAGGCCGATGCCGAAAAGGCCGACGCGGAGATTGCGTTTCATTGGGAGGAAATATTTGACCACGAAACACACTGAACACCCGAAATAAAAACGGACGGCTGGGTTCAGTATTCCTTTTCGTGTGGTTTGTGTATTTCGTGGTTGATAAATTTTTTACCTCAGCCGGAGATTAAAATGGTGTTCGCGTATTGCACCGTGTCGCCGGTGCGGATGAGGCCGATGGCGTGCGGGACGCGCTTCTTGAATTCCACGTGCGGCTCGAATTTCACCTGGATCCGCTTCAGCGCCTTGGCAAACTTTTCCTGCACATGCTTGAAATTAGCCTTCTGAAATTCCTTCGCCATGTAAGCCTGCGTGAAATTATGGTTCTTGCGCAGGGCGATGATGAGCTGCAGCACCGTCGGCAAATCATCCACCACCGAGACGTCCACCGTTTCAATCATCGGCCAGAACGGAAAGCCGCGGTCGGCGATGACGATGGCGTTGGTGTGGCGCACGCGGGCGAGCAGCGAGAGAAGTTGCGGGTTGAGAATGCCGGTGTTGATCATAGTTTGAAAAATCTAATGCGAGAGCAGCGTCACGCCAAGCTCCAAAAGTCTTCGCACGGCGGCGGCGGACTTCGCCTCGGCGTAAATGCGCAGCACCGGTTCCGTGCCGGAGCCTCGCAGCATCAGCCACGTCGAATCTTCGGCGACGAATTTTACGCCGTCGCGCACATTCACTTTTGCCAGCGGTGAGCCAAGGAGTTTTTCCGGTGGATTCGCTTTCAGAAATTCCATGAGCGCGGCGCGCTGCTTCAGGGGATAATGCGCGTCGAACCTTGCGTAGCGGTGCGGGCCAAATTCCTTTTCCAGTTTTGCATAAATTTTGTTCACGGAAATCTTTTCCATGGCCAGCAGCTCCAGCAAGAACAGGCCCGCCGCCAGGCCGTCGCGTTCGGGAATGTGGTTGGCAAAACCCACCGAGCCGCTTTCTTCCGCGCCGAACAGCGCACCGGGCTTCATCAATTCCGGCGCGATGAAGCGGAAGCCGATGCCGACTTCCGTGAGCGGCAGGTTCCATGCGGCGCACATCTTGTCCACCATCGCGGTGGTGTTAAACGTCTTGGTCACCACGCCGCGCCCGCCGCGATTGCGCACGAGATGATGCAGCAGCAGCGCGATGACCTGCTGGTTGGTCAGCGGTCCGCCACGCCCGTCCATCGCGCCGATGCGGTCGGCATCGCCATCGGTCACCAGGCAGAGGTCGTGCGGATTGTTCCGCAACTGCGCGCCGCCGAGAACGTAATTCTTCGGCAACGGCTCCGGGCTGATGCCGCCAAACAGGATGTCGTGCGCGCCGTTGAGCGTGGTGACGGTGCAGCTCGTCTTGGCGAGCAGCGTTTCAAACACGCCCGCGCCGACGCCGAACAGCGCATCATGCGCCACGCGCAGTTTGGATTTGGCGATGAGCTTGAAATCCACGAGCCGCTTGATGGCTTGGAAGTGCGCGGGGCGAACGTCTTGAATTGAAATTCGGAGTTCGGAGTTCGGAGTTCGGAGTCGGGGCAGATTCTTATCGAGAAGCTGTTCGACGGCCCGGCATTCCTCCGGTCCGCTGGAGCCGCCGAAGTGCGACTTGAGTTTGAAACCGTTGAAAATCGGCGGATTGTGGCTGGCCGTGATCATCACGCCGCCGACGGCGTGGAGATTTTTTACCGCGAAGGAAACGGACGGCGTAGGCGTCGGCTCCGGCGTGAGGATGACTTGAAAATCATTGCCGGCAAAAACCTCGGCGGTGATCTGCGCGAAGCGGTCGGATAAAAACCGGCGGTCATAGCCGATGACCACCTTTGGCTCGCGCCCGAAAATTTCCGATTTCCGATTTCCGATTTCCGATTTCCAGAAGTCGGCGGTGGCCTGCGCGACGCGCGCGACGTTGGCAAAGGTGAAATCCTCCGCGATGACCGCGCGCCAGCCATCCGTGCCGAATTTGATTGGTGTCACGCAGCGAGATTGCTCAAAAAACGGCGGCGTGCCAAGCCTGCTCGAACAGTCGCGGCCCGGCAAATCGCCGACGCCGCGCCGGCTGGTCCTGAACCGTGAGAGTTTATTGAACGTAGATGACCGAGAGCAGGTTCACGCGCAGCCGGACTTCCGGCGGCAGCTTGAATTCCCTGGGATGCGCAGCGGAAAGGTTGGTGAGCATCTGGCCGGCGATGATGTGAAAACTTTGCGCCCAGGCGAGCGGCGTGTTGTGGCCGGTCAGGCCGCCCAGATACATTTCCGGCACACAGCCGTTCGGCATCATGTTTTTTTCCAGTTGCCCGAAATAGTGGACAGCTTTGTCGAAAAAGGCGCAACGCTGGGACCAGTCGAGGTGAACCGCCTTGTGGGCGTGGTCAAAATCGCGCCCATGCTCGGCGAGTTTGGCGTAACAAATCGCCAGCCACGCGAGGCCCAGCGGCCATTCGGCGGTTTTGTTTTCGCCAGGCACCAGCCCTTTGCCGCAATAAAGATCGCCAGGATACCGCCGCACGCCGCGTTCGCCGACGAGGTGCGTCTCGATGTTGTGCAGCAGAGTCTTTTTCGTGTGGAAATCCACGATGTTGTAGGGCCAGATGAGGCTGAGTTGCGACATGTCATACGGTCGGCTCTTGGACTCGCGCGGCAGCACGCGCGCCAGCGCCTTCGTGCCGTCGGCGATCATGCGCTCGCTGATGGGAACATAATGGCTGATTTCGATTTTATGCTTGTATTTGTAATCGTAAAAGCCCTGATCAAACCACATCATCAAACCGCCCAGCACCGCGCCGAAGCTGCTGGAATGTTCCTCCGGCCCTTCCTCCCACATGCCGTAATCCGGCTCAAACCCCATGTTGAAAATATAATTGCGGATGTGGCTTAAGAGATAAAAATCCTCCTGTTTGAACCGGAAGCCGTAACCCTTTTTGATCAGGTCGCCCATTTTATACATGAACAGGCCATGGACGTCGAGTTGATGATGGCCCCACGCATCGGTGATGGTGTCGAGCGTGGTGGGATGCACGCGCGCGGGCATAAACTGGCCGGTCTGATGCCGCACATCCGGCTTGATGATGGACGCCTGGATGATGCGTGCGTGATAGCGCTTGAAAATGTCCAGGATGAGCCGGAAGCTTTCCACCATCTTGTCGAAGCAGCCAAGATATTCGTTGGCGTAGGTGGCGAACATGATGTCGCGAATCCAGAAAACATTGTAGGCGTCGCCCGAACCGTCCTCGGCGGTATAAGGACTGGCAATGTAACCGCCATTGGGCCGGCGCATCCGCTCCAGATGCTGATGGGAAACATTGATGCGCTCCTCCAGCGGGAGTTCGTGAAATGTCTTCATGGTATGATCAAGCAGCCGTCGTTAATGACGTTTATTTTTGGCCGCCTCCTTTTATGCGCGAATCCAAATACGGCGGCAAGTTGCCAGCAAATGTTTTGCGAATCAAGCCTGCTTGTGAAACGACAGCGTCAGATTGCGGAGCCGGGGCGCGCAGGAGAACGCGCCCACCCTTTCACCACTTCAATTCCTGCAACCGCCGCGCGACTTCCTCGGCGTTGGCGCGGCTGTTGAACGCGCTGATGCGGATATAACCTTCGCCCTTCGAGCCAAAACCGCTGCCGGGCGTGATGACGACATTGGCCTCGTTCAAAATCTTGTCGAACGCCTGCCAGCTCGTGATGCCCTTGGGCGTGCGCGCCCAGATGTAAGGCGCATTCACGCCGCCGAAAACTTTCAACCCGGCCTTCTTCGCACCTTTGCGCAAAACTTCCGCATTGCCGAGGTAATGCGCGATGAGCGCCTTGACCTGTGCCTTGCCGTCGGGCGAATACAGCGCCTCCGCCGCGCGCTGCACGATGTAGCTGACGCCGTTGAATTTCGTCGTCGAACGGCGGTTCCACAGCGGATGCAGCGGCTTGAACTCGCCGGTCTTCGTCTGCGCGTTAAGCGATTTGGGGACAACCGTGCAGGCGCAGCGCACGCCGGTAAAACCGCCGTTCTTCGAGCAACTGCGGCACTCGATGGCGCATTCGCGCGCGCCGGGAATTTCGTAAATGGAATGCGGCAGCGCCGGTTCAGTGATATAAGCCTCGTAAGCCGCGTCGAACAAAATCACGGACTTGTGCTCCAGCGCATATTTCACCCACGTCGCAAGCTGCTCGCGCGTGGCCGCCGCGCCGGTCGGATTGTTCGGCGAGCAGAGATAAATCACGTCCACATGTTTCTTTGGCGGTTCGGGAATGAAACCGTTGCCCGGCTTGCACGGCAGATAAACCAGCTTGGCGTAAGCGCCCGCGTCGTTGGCCTCGCCGGTGTGGCCGGCCATGACATTCGTGTCCACATAAACCGGATACACCGGATCGCTGATGGCGATCTTGTTTTTCGCGCCGAGGATGTCGAGGATGTTCCCGCAGTCGCACTTCGAGCCGTCGCTGACAAAAATCTCGTCATCGGCCACATCAAGGCCGCGATCCCGAAAATCATTTTGCGCGATGGCGTGGCGCAGCCAGTCGTAGCCCTGCTCCGGGCCATAGCCGTGAAATGTTTCGCGCACACCCATTTCATTCACGGCCTGATGCATCGCGAAGACAACGGCGACTGGCAATGGCTCGGTCACGTCGCCGATGCCGCAGCGGATGAGGCGCTGGGCGGCGGCGGGATTCGCGTCGCAAAACACCTTCACGCGCCGCCCGATTTCGGGAAACAGGTAGCCGGCCTTGAGTTTCAAATAATTGTCGTTGAGCAACGCCATAAAATCGAAGGTCAAGAGGCTAACGAAATTTGCCGCTTCGCGCAAGAAATGAGAATTATCGGCGGGGCCGACCGGCGGAAAGAAATTTGGCCGTCGCGGAGCGACGCGATGGGAATTAGCCGGCAACGAAGTGCGCACCGGCCAGATTCCGAGGTCCCTTCAAGGGCGGATTTCGTTTGGACGGTTGTGTCAATACTTGAAATCCAATCCTGAAGCGCAAGAGCTAGAACCCTTGGACACACCGAAAGCCATAGAAGCCTTTGGCGGCGGTCGGGTAATCTCCGGCGCGACCGGAGCACCGCGCGTTGCCGGGGTAGCCGTTCCAACAGCCGCCACGCAATACCCGGTAAATGCCCGATGCCGGTCCGAGTGGATCGTTGCCTCCGGCATAGGGCGTCCCATACCAATCCCAACACCACTCAAATACATTCCCTGCCATGTCGTAGAGTCCATATCCGTTTGGCATGAAATATCCCACGGGACTCGTATAGGGATATTCTCCGGTCGCGAAGGATGCGTTGTAGCCATCCGGGCCAAAATCATAGCTGTCAATGGCAGTGGCACCGAAATAGTTGGCCTGTTTTTCGGAAATCGTGTCGCCCCATGGAAACCGCTGCCCGTTTAAGCCGCCGCGGGCCGCCTTTTCCCATTCCGCTTCGGTTGGCAGGCGATATCCGCTGCTTTTCCAATTGGCATAGACTGCGGTTCCCTTGTCGCCATTGGTATAAACCTGCTGGAACCCCGCATCCGTATAATACACCGGCGTCAATCCCGCCAACTGCGACCGGGCGTTGCACCATTTCAAGGCGTCATACCAATCCACCGTCTGCACCGGATGATCCGCCGCCTTGTCTGCGCCGGCATTGACAAAATCATATCCGTGATTCATGGCGTAGGAATAAACCGTCTGCCATTGACGGTAGCTCACCAAGTTTACATCCATGTAAAACCCCGAAACCGTCACGTTCTTGGGCAGGGCGTCGCTCTCGCCATCCAAGGTGTCTCCCATCGAGAACACCCCATCCGGAATCAGCGCCATGCCGGCGGGCGGGTTGAATGCGGCAATGAGGTTGGTGTTGACGGCTTGAGTGACGGAAAGCCGGACATAATCCACCCAATTGCCTCCCCCTGGCAGCGCGGTGCCGGCCTGGACGGTATAGTTCGTGCCCGCCAGCGCGTTGCTCCACACCAGCGTGCCATCCGAACGGAACGCGTCCAGAGTTGTCGCCGAAGGACCGGAAATCCGGAAGAACTGCATCCCCTGGGCAGCGGCCTGATTGCTGCCAGCGAACAAACCCAGCACGATGAAATAACAAGCGAATTGAGTTTTCATAGCTTAAAACGGCGATGGAAGAACCGAGGGCCAAAACTTCCCCCAGGCGGCACGGTGTCTGCGTCTGGTGCGAGTGATGCTTCCGAATATCGCCACTGCCTTCATGAAAGAATACGAGGACTTAAATGGAAGGCGCAGAGGTGTCAATCAATTTCGCCAAACCGACCTGCCTGTTGCCGGAAACAGTCAGCCGTTTCCTTGCGGCGGCCACACCAGCGAATATCCCAACGATCCGGCCTGGCGGCGGATCGCGGCTGCGCCAGCTTATCCGCCAGCAAAGCGCGTTCGCCGCCGCATCCTCCTTTTCATGGCGGGCCGGCTCGCGTATGCTTCTGCAAAATTCTTTTGACCATGCCTGAAGCAACACCGATTCCCGCCCGCCGCTGGCCGCCGCAAATCAAGTTCATCGTCGGCAACGAGGCGTGCGAACGCTTCAGCTATTACGGCATCCGCAGCATCATGGCCGGCTACATCACCGGCAAAGTGGTCGCAGGCGGACTGGGTTTGGAAAAAGACCGCGCAACGGAAATCATCCACATGTTCGTCTTCGCGAACTATTTCATGCCGCTGCTTGGCGCGTGGCTCTCCGACAAGGTCATCGGCCGCTACCATACGATTCTCTGGGTCTCGATGATTTACTGCCTGGGCAACGGCGTGCTGGCGTGCAGCGGCCTGGCCGGCGACGTGCATGGGAAAATGCTCTGCCTCTGCGCGGGCCTGGCGCTCATTGCGTTCGGTTCCGGCGGCATCAAACCATGCGTGTCGGCGTTCATGGGCGACCAGTTCAAGCCGGAGCAGTCGCATCTGCTGCAAAAAGCCTACGGCGCGTTTTACTGGGCGATCAACTTTGGCTCGTTCTTCTCGTTCCTCGTGATCCCGTGGGTCAAGGACGAGTCGGGTTACGCCGTTGCCTTCGGCGTGCCGGGGGTTTTGATGGCGCTGGCCACGCTGATTTTCTGGACCGGCACCCGGTATTACACCCGCGTGCCGACCAACCGCGAGTTGAAGCACGCAGGATTTTTCACCGTGTTTTGGAACGCCTACCGCGCCGGCACGGAGTTCAAATTCGCCGCGCTGCTCAACCTCGTGGCGACCATCGGCCTGCCGGTGCTGGCGATGGGGCTGATGACCGTGCTCGGTTTTTCCAGCAAAACCGGCGTTACCGTGCAATTCCTCGGCTGGACCGCGCTCGGCTGCATCGGCCTCTGGTATCTGCTCGTCATCGTCTTGAGCGTGCTGCGGAAAACGGAGCTGCCGGAGGCGTTCTGGCGCCAGGCGGCGGGCCGGCATGATGAAAAGGAAATCGCCGGCGCGCGCTCCTTCACGCCGATTTTGTTCATGTTCGCGTTCGTGCCGATCTTCTGGACGCTGTTTGACCAGACGAATTCAACCTGGGTGTTGCAGGGGCAGCAGATGGTGGCAGTGAAAATCCTCGGCCTCGACATCGGCGCCGAGCAGATGCAATCCATGAACCCGCTCATTGTGATGCTGCTCGTGCCGCTGTTCACGCTGGGGATTTATCCGCGCATCGGGCGGTTCGCCGCGCCGCTCAAGCGCATGTCCACCGGCATGTTTCTGGCCGGTGCGTCGTATCTCGTCGTGGCCGCGCTGCAAAACCGCATCGAGCACGGCGCGCAGGTGTGCGTGCTGTGGCAGACGATTCCCTATCTGATCCTGACGGCGGCGGAAGTCTTGTTCTCCACCACCGGCTTGGAATTCGCCTTCCGCGAGGCCGCGCCGGAAATGAAAAGCACCATCATGAGCTTCTGGCTGCTGACCGTTTCGATGGGCGACCTGTTTGTGGTGACCGTGACCAAGCTGTTTGCCAGCGCCACCGACCAGGCCGCGTCCGTCAGCACGGGGCGGTTCCTGCAATACGCGGGCATGACCTTCGTGGTGGCCATCATGTTCAGCCTCGTCGCCGCATTTTACAAATATCGTGACGCGGCGGCGGCGCGGGGCAAATGATTCATCCACCGGCGCACCACGTCTCAAACGCTTTGCGGCATCCGATCACCGCCCGGCGTAAAACGCATCCACCTTCGCCGCGACATCCTTGTAGCCGATGTCAGATTCGTAAATGATCTTGAACTGCTCCACGGCGTCCTCCTTCTTGCCCATGCCCTCGAACACGCAGCCAAGGTTGTAAATGAGGTCTTTCTTCTCATCGTCGAAGGCGGGCTTTTCCTTGATGGCGTTCTGCAGGGTGCGGGCCGCGAGATCCCACATCTTGCGCCTGGCGAAACATTGCGCGAGGCCGCTCATCGCGGCGAGGCGCTTGTGCGGGTTGCCCTGCGCCTTCTGAAACTCCGCGATGGCCTCGCCGATCTTGCCCGCCTGAAAATAGAGCTGGCCCAGTTCATAGCGGAGGGCGAGGTCGGTGGGGTATTTCTCCACGCGCTGCCGGGCCTCGGCAAGCTGAAAAGCGGTCTTCTCCGCCTCGATGGCGGCGGTCTGCTCCGCGAGGTCGGGCGCAAAGGGATTGATCTGCTTGATCTGAAAATCAAACTTGCGCAGCCGGGTGTCGGCGATGGCGCGGTCGAGCGTGGAGTCGTTGCCCATGTCGGAGGCCTTGATGCGCTGATACAGTTCCAGCGCCGAATCAAAACGGTTTTTCTGCGTGTAAAGCTCCGCGAGCGAGCGCAGGAGCTTGAGGTTGCCGGGTTCGTTGGGCAGGCGGGTTTCATATTCGCCGATGAGCCGCTCGGCGGTGTCCTCGGATTTCTGCACGCGCTTCTCCTGTTCCAGCGACACGGCCTCCTCCTTGTTCCGCAGGACATCACGGAAGGAGCCTTCGCCGCCGGCGAGCGCGCCGTAGCCGCCCTCGTCCATCGTCTTGTGCGCGGAAAGATTTTTCTGCGCCTGGATCAAATCCGGATCGTAAGGCGTGGTGCGGATCAGCTCGTCGAGAAATTTTTCGGCGACCGTGGCGCTGACGCCGGAACCGGCGACGGTGTTCGCAAATTCAACGACGAGATCCTTGTCCTTCGGGGAATGATGCACCAGGGATTCGAGCGACAGCACCGCCGTCTGCGGCAGTTCCAGCGCCTGCGCCGCGTCCACGATGATGCGGTGCGCGAAAGAATTGTTCGGATCGCTGTTCAAGACCTGCTCGGCGATGGCCATGGCCTCGGCGGGATTTTTGTGCAGGGCCATTTTCGCCTTGGCGATCTGCGGCGATGAACCGGCGCTGCTCATCATCTTTTTGAAAAAGCCCGTGCTGGCGCCCGCGCCTTTTCTGGCCTGCGCGATGCGCAGCGCCTGGCGGGCGTCAAAAAAGCCCGGTTCGCGTTCCAGCACCTGGCAGAACAGCGTCATCGCATAATCATAATTATCCCGCTGCGCAGCGTCAGCGGCCCGGGTGAACAGCATCCGCAAATCGTGCGGAATCTCATTGACTTGTTTTTCTGGCATAACGAACAAGAATCGGACATCGTGCCGCGGGTTTCAATAAAACTTTGCAGTGCGGGCGATGGGCGAGGTTGCGGAAAAAAGCGGGCGCGGTCAAATGCGGCGTGGGCGGGGCAACGCCTTTATCTGGAGCGGGCGGATGTTTTCGTGCTTTGCAACCCCGACATTCGCCGCATTTCCGAGCGAGAACCCAATTTTGTTTCCTTTCGCCGTCCGCCCTCACCCTGCCCCGCTCCCGTCCGACGGGCGAGGGAACGGCAACAGCCGGCTCTTTCTTTGCCGATGAGGTTCCGGCCAATCCCGCCGCCGGTTTCCAAAGACGCGGCGCACTTTTCTCCCTCTCCGCCAACGGCAGTTGGAGGACCGGATTGGCGCGTCGCATCAAATAGCTTTTGTTCACGGCACGACGATCGTCCCCGTCTCGCTCGGCGTGGCCTGGCCGGCGTCGTTGGCGGCGATGATGTAAAGTTTCAGCGTCTTGCCGCTGGGCTGGCCGGTCAGCGTGGCGTCGCTGTCGCTGACGGTGGCGATGTTGATGGGGATGGCATCCGCGCCGTCAATTTGTTTGAACACGCGGTAGCGCATGGCGCGCGGCGGCGTGTTCCAATGCAGCACCACAATACCCGCCGGGCCGGCGGTCAGCACCAGGCCATCCACCGAATCGGGCAGATTGGTCGCGCCCGGTTCATTCAGGCCGAAGGCCAGCCACAGCGGGTCGGTGTCATCAAGCAGGTGGCCGAGTTCGGCAATCAGGCCGCTCAGGCGGTTGCGCAACGCCTGTTCGGCGGCCTCGCGCAGCACCTTTTTCTTGCCGGCATCCGTGTTGCCGTCCGCCGCGGCGACGCGG
>Ga0181520_10001371_pt1 | contig 49661 bp, 34 predicted proteins | sample PEATcosm2014_Bin_29_FD_132451 | JGI IMG/M metagenome (GOLD analysis project Ga0181520, IMG submission 132451) | Peatland microbial communities from MTU Mesocosm Facility, Houghton, MI, USA - PEATcosm2014_Bin02_30_metaG | ecosystem: Environmental > Terrestrial > Soil > Wetlands > Peat | place... | reverse complement strand
TTCTTTTTAATGTTTTCATTTTTACTCCTTGATTTTCTTTCTTCATTAAAAATGATCAGGGAATTGTTGTTCCTGGATGATTGCCGCTTTAAGAATTTTTGTAGCGCCAATCGCAGGCATATCGATATAGACGATATACAAACCGCTTGCTACAGGCAAACCCGAACTATTATTTAAATCCCATTGTTCAAACTGACCGCCATTTGTATGATTTATAACCCTAACCTCGATACCGGCAAGATTAAATATTCTAATCGTTGCTGTAGCAGGTAAGTGGCTAAAAGTTACAAACCTAGCGTATTTATTTGTCTCCTGGGAGTTAACTCCATAATAGGGGTTTGGGAAAACATTTATATTACTAACATCTTTTTTAGCCTGTGCTGATGAATATGTAGTACCCGGAACAGTAAAAGTAAAGGTATCCTTACCAATTTGTAACGGATGGCTGTACTCAATTTTTAAATCATCGCCAGTTTTAAATTCAGATGCAAAAAATACCCAGTTCCAAGTTGCACTATCTGCAACTATAGCAGAAGCGGGATCAATAATTGCTGAGGGATTATATTTAGTATTTACTACCCAAGTATACATTCTGCCTAAGGTATTCCAAACCTGATATGCCGGTTTAGTCGGATCTCCTAATCGATCATAAACCAACAGGTTAACCTGTTCATTCTTATCAATATTCCAAACCTCAAATGGGATTCTTATAATAAAAGGACTATTAGAACCCGGATTGGGGTTTAAAGGATCATTAGCCAGCTTATACTGGTGGGCACCAAACAGGGTTGCAAATGAGCCTCCCGACTTAGTGATTGTAACAGTAGTTCCGTTTATTGTTGTATCTCCGAGAACGCCTGTCCATCTTAGATCATAACTTTGCTGCAAGTCATTAATGTCCGTGGCACCGACTACTGTACCTCCATTATAAATTGATAATGAACTATGAGCTGTACCATCATAGCCAAAGTCAGTAAAGTCATAAACTTCGAAAGGTGGGCTGCTTGAATTTATAGTTAACGCATTACCGTTGTATATAAGACTGTTTATTGTAGTTGGAGCAGTAAAACTACCGTTAACAGCTACCTGAATTCCGGCAAAATTAGCAGCACTGCCTCCTACATCAACGCCGCCTGTAGGATGAGATGAACCTCCAGGGCCAAAAATATTATTCGCTTTAAAGTATGATCCCGGGTCATAAAGATCTGTACCATTATATACTGTCTGATTCTGAAGTACTATATTTCCGGTTGTCAGATCAGTAACATTCCATTGATGCTGAGTAACATTTTGATTTGCTATAGAAGCTAAAGTATCCGTACTATATATATCTTTATTTATGCCGCCAATACTATCTTGCGGGTTTTCTGTACTAAAATCATCATCATACATAGTATAATTTGTCATCATAGGTAAACTGGGTGTATTACAAATTAAAGTTATTACTTCACCACCTGCAAATATACCATTTCCTGAGCGGACGCTATCGCCAAAAAATATAGTATTCTTCGAAACCATTGTGTAAGGAATTACTGTACCAATACTGGAATTGAGGCTAACCGGGCTTATAATGGTATCAATCACAACGCCGGCGGGTAATTTTAATACAACTCCGTCACAGTAATCATAATTGGATGAAACAACGTTTACCAAATAATAAAGTTGAATCCTGCCTTTTGTTTCATTATAGACGGCTGTGTTAGTTAAATATGATCCCGTAAGATCCTTAATTTTTGCTAATTTTTTGCTTGCAGCAGTAACATCAGTCCAGACACCGTTTCCACCGAGTGAATACATTTCATCGTGGAATGTAACCTGGTATTTATCGCCCGTTGTTAAAGCCGGATTAACAACATTAACGGCAACCGTTGCGTTAGCCGTTCCGGAGTGTGTAACAAAAGAGCTTGATAAAGGTCCAACCTTTGCTTCACTAACACCGGGGTTATTTGATTGAGGTGTAATTTGAATTTGCGCAATTGGATTTTCCAGCGCTTCGGGAACACCCTTTGCATTATAACTGTATGCTGTTACTGCAAAATAATAAGGGGTTCCGTTGCGTAATTGCGCATTGGCATTAAACGCATCAGTTGAATCAATAAAGAATCTTTTAATTCCCGAATCAGTTCCATATTCAATAAAGTAACTTGGATTAAGCTGCCTGGTGTTAAGATCAACATAAGGTACATTCAAAACGCTATCAATTGCGTCATAAGTAGCAAGAAGCTTTGCCTGATCAACTGTAGCGCCTGAATACGGAAGCTGATAAACATTATAGCCTTCAAATTTATAATTGCCGCCGCCAGATGTATTAACACTGTCCAGGACGTCATGTACGACTGAATTCTCAGTTGCCGATACATAACTTGCAAATTCACCCCAATCGAGGCTAATTTTATTACTAAGAGCAGTTGCAATAACATGCGGAGCAGGTGGCGGAGAAGGTAAATTAAAGAAGTGGTCGTAAGCACTCTGAGCAGTTAAATCATAAGTCTTAACTAAAGTTACGGCTTGAATATAATTAACACTCGGAATTGCCCCGGCAAACATTTCTGCAATTACAACTTGCTGGGTATCTCCAGGAGAGAATGTAAAAGGACCTGAAGCCATTCCCTGCCGTTTATCTGCCGGTGTAGGATCTAGCCAGCCTGTTCCGGTTACAGGATTCCCCGGATAAGCAAATCTTGTTAAATTTCCGTTAGGATCCTGAAATTCATTACCGCTTAATCCATACTCTCCGTTAAAGAAACGATAAAATTGAGTTGAACCGGTAGGGGCTCCCTGAGGCGGATCTCCAAAATTTGCACTGCCGTTTATAAAGAAATATGCGGCTGTCATGGGCAGGTTCCGCTTTCCACTTAAATAAGAAAATTTGAAAGGAGGCTCAATGAAAATAGCTGAGTCCGAAGAATTTCCGGGAACAGTCGGCCCCTGGAAAAAGGTGAATCCATCTGCGGGGGGAGGAAGAGGTGCGAATACTGCATCTGTTGCCTCGCCGTTATAAGTAAACTGCATGCTTAAAGTAGTATCGCAGCCAACCAGATCATCTGTGGCAGTACCGAGATCTACATCCGTCCAATAAGAAACAAACATGCTGTCCACAACATTTTTTGATGCACCTCTATTAATTAAATCCCATTTTTTGAAGTACATATTTCCGAGCGCACCTTGCTGTGCATAAGCCCAATATGTTACATGAACTTCAATACCGAGAGGAAGCGTGCCATAAAGCCCTTCGCACTGAAGTGTATCTAGGTCATTTGCCACGAAAAAACATGTTTGGTCAGCACCCGGAACACCCGGGATATCGATGCCCGGTTCATATATACCATCTCCGTTAACATCTGTAAACGGGGCGCCAAGATCATTAGCAGTTCCGTGAGCAGGCCAGTTTGTCCAATCGGATTCATACTGTGCCCTTAATTGTGCTGCCGTAACTGTTTGACCGCCTTCTGCATATGCAGCAACATCAGCAGTAAGATCTACTGCAGGGCCGCCCGGATAAACATCAGGCCGGACGCGATAAATTGACCACCTGGAATCAGTAGGATCTGCAGGCTGGCCATTAGCCAGAATCGGCCCCGGCTCTAAGCCGGTGATATAAGCAGAACCACCCACTCTTACCTGGGAAGTATCTCCATTAGCAAAACCTCCCCACAAAAATCCACCTTCAAATACAACATTCGTACCCTTACCTTTGGGGAATTCCGTACCTTCAAGATTAGAGTTCAGGTTGTAATCGCTGTAGCCTACATTAGACTCTAGAGCAGTAAGATTATTAATGTCCATTCTTTGGTTAGCAACCTGGCTGGCGGAGACGGACGCTGCCTTAGCCATTTTGCCTTTTGTTTTATTGTTATTTGCAGCGTTTATAATTCCGGATAACAAAAATATTAAACCCAGAATAATAACCGTCAAATACTTAAATTTTTTAAAAATCATATTCAACTCCTAGTTTTTTAATTACTGTCAAATATTTAGTATTCTAACCGAATCCCAAGCCTGATTTGACGCGGCGCTCCGTATAATCCTGCATATTCTTCAGTTATCGCTTGGGTAGTTTCTGCATACTGCGATCCATATTCTTGTAGAAGCGCAGCGCCGCCTAATTTTGGATTTGTTAACCATCCATCTGTTGTAGCGGACCCGGTATTTGAAAATACATCTTCGATGTTTTGAGTATTGAGAATATTTATTACCTGAATAAAAATATTTGCAGATAATTTATCATAAATATAGACAGTCTTGTCAATACGGAAATCAAGCTCAAAAGTCGAAGGGGTTACTGAGGAATTAAGAGCTTCATAAGCTGTCCTGTTTCTTGGATCAATAACGATCGGCTGATTAGGGTTGGTTGTAGATGCTGCATTACCAGCGCTACCACCACTTAATCCCAATGTATAGGGATGCCCGCTTGAAAAAGTAAATAAAAGAGAGGCACCAAATTCATGTAAGAAAGAAGGCCCATCATCTTTTCCAAACCGGTAATCTATATTTAAGTTACCATCCACAGCATGATTAAAGGAAAGCGGAACAATGTACTCGGGAATGTATACATAAGCCGGGTTAATCGGGGCGCCAAATTCACCTGCGTCGGAGTAAGGATTATCACCAGTTCCCTGAGCGCTGGAGAATGATATGGAACCGTTAACTAAAAATCTTTGAGTACGCCTCATATTAAAAGCCAGTTCAACGCCCTGAGTGGTTGCATAGTCGCCATTTGTTAGAACAGAATAAGGTCTCCATCCGGATTCAGTAGTAACACTTTGTACACCAAATACTACCTGGTCTGAAATATCTTTATAGAATGCGGTAATGTCAAAAGATGCGATTGATCCAATTGCCTGAGTAAAGCCTATTTCATATTGTGTTGTCCGGGTTGGCCTTAAGTCTAATCCCACTGGAGTCTGATTGAAAAACCCGTTATTTGGATTTGCCCAATAGCCTACCTGGTATATACTTTCATATAAATCACTTAAGGTTGGCTGCTGAACAAATTTTCCGTACTGAGCATGGAAAATAGTTTGATCGGTAATCGGGAAAGAAAAACCAAGCCTGGGGCTTAACGAAGTAAATACCGGAACCTTAACTAATCCGCTAGGATTATCAACAGCGCCTGTAGCTGTATTAAATACATCTTGCGGATTGGAAGGATCTTTCATTGTTATGTTATCGGTATTAATATAATCAAATCTTAAACCGGCATTCAAAATTAAATTCTTATATTCCAATTTATCCTGAACATATAAACCGCCAAAAATAGGCTGGTATGGAGCAATTTGTCCGGTAGCATAATTTGATGAGCCTGAATATGAATTGCCTAAAACATCATACCCGTAATTATCAACTCCGCGTTTAATGAAAATGGCTTCAAGTTGTGAATATGTAGGCGTTACATTACCCAGGTCGCTATTTATCAACGATGCAAAATTAGTGTTAACACCAGAAGGTGTGTAACTTCTAACGGTCATAATCTGGAGTTCGCCTCCAACTTTAAGAGAATTTTGTTTGCTCAAATCCGCAGATAATGAGGCGCTTAAGTTAAGATTATCGTTCTCATATTTATTATAATTTATAATTGAATATGTTTGGTCAGCACCAATTAGCGGCATATTCGGTGTAGCAAACGTAAATGTCTGAAACAGACTATATGCACGGGGTACCTGATAAGCACCATAACCGGTTACGTTGGATTTATACCACGGAACGCCGGCATTATAATTTGCAGTACTATCGCCATATAATAAAAAGTTTTGGCCTAACTGCGGGTCATATGTTCTGCCCTTATTAAAAATATAGCTTCCATTTACTTCAAGATAAACCTGGGGGCTAAAAATCTGAGTTATCTTAGCTCCAATATCTCCATTATTTACATCCCGTATTGGCAAGCGATTCTCATCAAACATTGTGTATGAACCGGCACCAAAACGCTGCCTGTCGAACGTATAAGTACCGATCAATCGAATTATTGTTGGATTATAATCCAAAGTAACGGTACCAATGCCGCTATACTGGAATGAATTATTGCCCGGCATAGGTCCGCCCGGATAATCTAATTTAACTGCATCACCCGTAGTAGGATCAGTTAAAGTACCAAGATTAAACCCACTAACCTGCTGGGGAGCAAAATCAGCCTGGGAAAGATTATCAAACAATCCAAATACTTTAATATGATCGTTTAGTATTGGACCGCTAATAGCAGCGGTTAAATCATTATATCCATATGAATATGTATCAAGATGCTGGGCGCCATTATATCTTTCACTAGAATTTTTAAATGTCCAGTTATCCGTTAAATATTGAGCGCTTGCTTTTAAACTAGGCCCGCCTGATTTTAAATCAGTACGAACTATACCGGCATTTGCGCCGCCATATTCAGCGGTGTAACCGCCTGCCTGCACCTGGATTTCTTCAATAGCATCCTGAGGAACAGTTACCTGTTGAGGAGCATGCTGGGGCCCTCCATAAAAACTGGTAAGAGGATTTGTAATATTAGTTCCTTCAAGATAGTATCCAACTTCATCCTGACGACCGCCTCTTATATAAATATTGCCTTCCTGAAGAACAACGCCGGGTGTAAGTGCAATAATATTATCAACACCACGAACCGGAAGAGCATCAATTACTTCATTTGTTGTAGTTCTAATAGCATTTGTATTGCTTGAATTAACAAGCGCCCTTTGTGCTACAATATCAACTTCTCCGACAGAAATTCCGGTAGCAGGGAGCTGGAAATTTATTTCCGTAGTTAACTCTGAATTTACACGGACATTGGAAATGGTTACTGTTTTATAACCAAGATACGAGGATTTTAACTCATATACGCCTGCATCAAGGTAGTTGATAGTATACTCTCCTCTAATGTCGGTTGCCGCGCCTAATGATGTACCACTTACAACAACGTTGGCACCAATAAGCGGTTCGCCCGTTTGGAGATCAGTAACCTTACCTTTTATTTTCCCCGTCGTTCCTGCAAAAATAATCATAGGCAGAAACAACAAGAAAAACAGGACGGTAATCTTTCGTTTCATATTCTCTCTCTCCTATATTAGTGATTGTTTAATAGTTGCCCGAAATAAAGAGATACAGCTTTAGAATCTATCTCTTTGTGATAGTATTGATAAACTGTTTTCTTTAAATATTGGGAATGATTAGAATTGAATAGTCCTGACGAAATTCCTGACAACCCGTGGACAGCCATAGTTTTCAACATAAAAAAATTACGTTCAAAAGCCTCCCGGGCAAAAAAGATTAAAATATTTAAAACGGTAAAAGATTGAACAAAAAACAGTACAAAAGACGAAATATAGATATTCCGCTGCATACTCTCTCTCTCTCTGAAAAGTAAATTTGTAATTAACAAATCACAATAAACAAATACCGGTACATATAGGTGTAAGCAATTTCTTTCCGCTCGGGGTTAAAATCTCGAATAGAAAATAGTTCGATTGGGAAAAAGTATAATTATTACCTATAGTACTATCCATTAAAATGAAGAAATATTTGACGATAAAACCTAGAAAATAAAAAATGCGCTCTTAACGTCCTAAAAAACTCATTTAAAGTCAATAACTCTCAGTTTATTAAATTTAAATTCTCTCACAAAATCATAAAAGATTTAAAATAATTTTAAGCATAAAATTTATGATTATCAAATAATTTTGCAATAAATTTAAAAATTTATAATATTTACTTAAAATTTATTGATCCGGGCAGATTGATAACCTTATTCTTTTATCTTTTTAATAAAATTCCTTAAGTTTAATTTGTCCATAATATTTAACCATTTATAAGTTTACATTGGTTTAGCAGAGAGAATTTTTGCATCTTCCACTAAAACGGAATACGAATAACCGGCACCAAAATCTTTATTTAATACTACTCTTCCTTCAACAATTATTGTTTGTCCGAGTGCCGCTTCATCTTTACTTGTGATGAGCATATCAAAGTTTCCATTTGATTCAGTTCCGTCCTGAATATGGATCCAATTGCGGCTCATAATACCCGGGTTATATTTTACAACCTTACCGCATATTTTAATTATTTTACCGGATAACTCATCTTTGCCGGAATAAATTTGTGAAACAGTTTTTCCGTCTGTAAGATGTTCAACCGAAATTTGTTGACGTTGTGATGAATTTACCTGTTGGTGTACTGACGATAATGTTTGTCCCTGCTGCAAATTGGGAGATATACTTTGTACAAAATAAACGCTTGGAAAAGTCCGGTTAAGCACATCGCTATGAAAGTTCTTCATTTCCATTCCCTGTGAATAATAAAGAGTTTCATCTTTTTCTGCTTTCATTTGCGGAGCAGCAATCCAGTATTCATTTCCGTTTTCGGATACATGCAGATAAGTATAATTTGATACATCCATAAAATCCAATACTTTAACTGCATGTGTACCCGCAGGTAAATTGCTATCAGGAATTTTATTTTCATCCTTCTTACATGACGTTAAAGTGAAAATCAAAATTATAGAAATAGCTAATAATTTTTTCATGTGATTCCCGAAAATAGTTTTTATAAAAATTGACTTTACAATTGATAAACAAGCTATAGATCTTAAATATCGAAAAATAAAATTTAGTAAACAAACTTCTTTTTAATGTATTATTTTAATAAAATTCCTGATAAAATAAAGCCTGTCAGCACACAATTACTAAAAATATTTATAATATACTATTTATTATCATTAGATAGTTTTTTTAATTAGACAAGTTAATAGAAATTGTTAATTTTGAGTTGAATTTATTATTTGCAGGAACATTAATGATTTTACAAATAACTATTTTGCTATTTTAATAAATCGTCACTGATGAGTTGAATGGAAAATTTACATTTTTGGATATCTCAATACGGGTATTGGGGAATTTTCTCACTTCTGATGTTGGGAATAATTGGATTGCCGGTACCGGATGAAACTTTACTAACATTTTCCGGTTATTTGATTTTTCATGGCGAATTAAAATTAATTCCTACTTTTTTATCCGCATACTTAGGAAGTGTTGCCGGAATTTCCATCAGTTATGCTATTGGCAGTACATTCGGGTACCACATCTTAGTAAAATACGGCCATTTTATACACATTACTGAAGAACGATTGGGAAAAGCACATTTATGGTTTGAAAAAATAGGCAGATGGTCTCTCCCGGTAGGTTATTTTATTCCCGGTGTAAGGCATGTAGTAGCCATACTTGCGGGGGCATCGAAACTGCAGATGTGGGAATTTGCATTATTTGCATATTCGGGGGGGTTAATCTGGGCTGTTTCTTTCCTTTCCATCGGCTACTTTTTTGGCAAGCATTCCAGAATTGTGCTTCGTTCGATCAATCAACACATTATTCTAATTTCTATTATTGCACTTATATTTTTAATTTTATTTTATATTATCAAAAAGTATTTCTATAAAAAGAAATAATATAAATTACGATTCTATCCCACCTGAACTATTGCCTGCATCAACGAGATATCTTTTAATTTTTTGAGTTGTAGTTTTTTCAAATTCTTTATCCCTGATATAAAATTTCTTTATCTGTTTATGAATCGGTAATTCTTTATTTACCTCTTTAATAACCTTAGCAATAGTTTCCTTAATTAATTCATCCGTAATTTTTACATTATTAACTTCAGAATATTCAATAAACGACTCTGCTTCTATTACAATTTGAGCCGCAATTATTTCATCATTTTTGTCATTTTTTTCGCCAAAGACTAAGGATTCCAGCACATAAGAGTTGCGATTAATAATATCTTCTATTTCCTCAGGAAATACATTCTCGCCGTTTTTAGAAAGGATAACATTTTTCTTCCTGCCGCTTATATGAAGAAATCCATCAGAATCAATAAATCCGAGGTCACCGGTTTTAAACCAGCCATTTTCAAATGATTCTTCAGTAAGTTTTTCATTTTTATAATAGCCCGGCATAATATTTAGTCCTTTTGCATATATTTCGCCGACTCCATCGGAGGATTTATTATTGATTTTTATTTCAATACCCGGCAAAGGCAAACCTGCGGCATCATCTTTAAAATTATCAAGCTGATTTAATGCTAAAATAGGTGATGCTTCCGTCAATCCATAACCCTGGATAAAATTAAAACCAAATTCCCTCAGGCCCCTGGCAATTTTAGGGTCAGGCGCAGCTCCACCTGCAATAAAAATCCTAACTACTCCACCAAATTTTTCATGAAGTTCTTTGAATATTCTTTTCTTTAAGCTTTTCCATCCTATTGCAGAAGTTATATTTGTTACTGTAATAAGCGGAGGGATTACTTTTGATTTAATTTTATCTTCATTAATTGTCTTATATATACGTTTAAACATTTTATCAAAAAGCAGAGGAACACCCAGAAGAATTGTAGCTTTAACATTTTGCAAATCGTCAACAACTGTCTTCAATGAACGTGCATAGTGAACCGAAGCGCCGGAATGCAAAGGACAAAGTGTGCCGCAAGTACATTCGTACTTGTGGTGGATAGGCAGTACCGATAAAAATTTATCTTCCGGAAAGATCTTTATAAGACTTGTCATAGCCATCAAGTTAGCTGAGAGATTTTTTTGGTTTAGCATAACACCTTTAGCCCTCCCCAACGAACCCGAAGTAAAGATAATTTCAGACATTTCATCGGGATTTATACCGGGAAGTTCTTTCAAGCTTATAATATCAGCGTGATTTATTAATTCGGTCATTGAATTAATGCCGTCTTTAGCTTTGAGGAGGTCCATACTTATATAAAATTTCATATTTTTCAATGAACTCATTTTTTCTCTAAACAGAGTTTCAAATGGTTCCGAGAAAACAATAGCTTCTGCATCGGATTCATGTATAATATTTAGTATTTCATTTGTATTAAGATTTTTATCAATAGGAACGGCAACATAGTTAAAGGTCATTGATGTAAGGTAAGTAATAACCCATTGAACTCTATTCTCACTAATAATAGCTATATGGGACCTTTCAGGCAAACCTAACTTCTTAAGAGCACTGCCAAACTTTAGAACAGTATCTAAAAGTTGGTTAAATGTTAAATAGCCCAAGGGAGTGTCTGCGAGATCCTCTAATGCAGTTTTGTTTTGATACAAGGAAGCTGATTTTATCAGCATATCCTGAATAGATGTAATTTCTTGCGGATGATAAATTACTAATTTTTTCATTATTCCCTACCGCTTAAATGATTAATTTTGATTACTTATTCAAATGAATTAAAAATTGACCTGAAGAAAATACGAAAAATAATACTTATTTCTTCAATGCAGGAAACTGACCGTTATAATTGATACCTCATTCCGATGAAAAAACGCTCAATGACTTTTTTCAATTTCAACCAGCCTGTAATAGCAGGCTGTTGCAAATTGCCTCAACTTTTAACACCTCAATTTAAATTGAACAGGCCAGATGAAATACAGCCGAAATAATATCCGGCTTACGTTAAAACCAGATAATTAATAGACTAACTCAGAAAGCTGTCTGAACCAGGATTTCGGCCAAAGGCTGATGCGCCTATGGCTCAAAACGGAATTTAGGATTATCAGGATTTTTAAATGCTTAATTTTGATTTAATAAATCCTTTAGTCCTGATATTTAGTTTTATTTGCTTTATCAACAATTTTCAAATCATTTTGGCTTGGCACCCATCCCTTTGAGAAAAGCTGAAAACTATTTATAATTTCAAGCTCCCGGCATGAACCTGCCTGACGGTAGGCAGGTGCCCGGGTAATCTTAAATATCAATAGCGTAATTTCAGTTAATCACTATAATTCAACAGTTTTATTATATCTTCCTTTCATTGGAAGATTTTCAAGTTTCAGAACCCCTCTTGGACAAACTGCGGCACAAATACCACAACCGACACACGATGAACGAATAATATTCTGTCCCCTTTGTGCATACCATTTTACATCAATCCCCATCTCGCAATAAGTTGAACAATTACCACACGAAATACATTGGCTTCCATTAACAGTAATCCTGAATTTAGAAAAATATTTTTGGAGCAATCCTAAAGTCGCAGCCATTGGACATCCAAAACGGCACCAAACACGACTGCCGAAAACCGGGTAAAATCCGACACCAATTATTCCTGAAAATAATGAGCCAATAATAAACCCGTACCATTCTGAAAAATTTTGGGAAGCCCATCCAAGAAGCTTTCCGTTGGAGGCGGAATTAACCCATAATAATAATGTAGTTATAATGATAAAAGCTAAGACCGAGTGAACCAACCATCTTTCAAATTTCCAGGCTTTAAGTGATTTATCGGAGTTTTGCCTAAACGGATCACCCGCAGTTTCTGCAAGCGCTCCACATCCGCATACCCACGAACAATACCACCGTTTACCGAAGAAATATGTAAGCACAGGTGTTGCTACTAAAATCATCATTGCGCTCCAGAACACCATAAAATATCCAAGCGCTTCGCCGTTTGAGGTAAGATATTTGATTTCACCCGGGAAAAGATATTGGTATTTCAACGGCCAGAAATAATTAAAATAAAATTCCGGTTTATTGAGCCTGATAAGAATGGATGGGATTAAGAATGAAAATCCTAACTGGAAAAAACTAACGGATAAAGATCTGATAATCTGGTAGCGGTTATGCCTGTATTTTACAATCATTCTCACAGCCATTATAATTACTGCCAATGTATAAAGAGTTCCGTATAAAAACCATCTATCCGCACGTTCGGCCCGGAGCGAATAACTTAAGGGATTTAAAAGATTAACCCAGTTTTGGATCATACCGGGAAACCAATAGAGCACTACATAAAAACCTGTTAATACCATACCTAAAATCCATGCAATCATTTTCCCGGAAGTAATTGAATCAAAAAATATCCGGTTATTTTTTATACCGGCGGGCGCGTCTTTCATTTGAATTAAAAAATAGAAAATGGATCCGGATACAATTAAGCCAAAGCTTAACAAAGAATATAGAACAGGCTGAGCATTGGACACGCCAGTAATACAAATAATAAAAAAAAGGAAGCCAGTGCCAATTAAAGCTATTCCAATTCTTTTTAAAAATTCAATATTTTTTTTGTTACTATAAATTCCGGAGGTTTCAATATTTACCATATTCATATTTCACCATTTTCGTTAATACATTTCAACAAACTTCTTCTTTAAGACCAATTTTGCAGCAGGATTTTGCTGATTATATTTTCCCAGAATCTCATTTTCATATTTTATATAAAACTCAGGGTCAAAATTAGCGGCCCTTAGATTTTCAAGAACAAATTCAATTGTTTTTTTCTGCTTAATCCAATTTTCAAATATCGTATGCCGCAATCTTATACCAAAAGCATTTACGCCTAAAATTTTCCTATCCACTTTTGAATATACCAGCCGGATACATATTTTACCTGAAGCATGTTCCCAAAAAAAGGAGTCTTCGCCATCCGCGGGTAAATTAGCAACGAAACCATAAGTTTGATATTCTATGTCCAAAAACTTTGCTGAATTATACCAAATACCCCTATTGTATTTTATTTTTTTACCCAGAACATTCATAGCAAGGATTTCTGCCTGCATTTTCCCAGTGTACCATAACTGTTCAATTCTGCCAGATAAGGGTGTAGATGAATCTGACTTAATTTCTGATGTTGTTATAATTTCAGCACAATCGCCGGCAGAATATACATCTTGAATGTTTGTTTCGAGATATTCATTTACAAGGACCCCCCTTGCGGTTTTAATTCCAGAATTAATAAGTAAATCAATATTAGGATGGACGCCGGGGGTTAGTCCGACAAATTGACAAGCAATCTCTTCACCCTTAGTTGTAAGAATTGCCCTTACCCTTCCGTTACTACCTGAAATTATCTCTTTCAATTCAGTACCCAGTTCGAGGTTCATACCGTGTTCCACAATATGTCTGCCAACCATTGATGCCTCTTCCCGAGGAAGGATGCTGCCCCAGTAATATTTTTCACGCACTAAAAATGTTACATGAATATTTCTTGATTGGAGCATTTCGCCCAATTCAATACCTATTAAACCGCCGCCGACAATAACTGCCCTCTCGATATTTTTAGTATTTTCTTCAAGAAGTTCTAAATCCTGTTTTGAATACAATCCCTGGACTCCCGGCAAATCCCTGCCAGGCCAGCCGAATTTGTTAGTTTTCGAGCCTGTGGCAATAACAAGCTTATCATATGAAATAAAATCATTATTATCGAGTGTAATCTTTTTTTCATCTGTATTAATAAAAATAACTTTATGATATAAAAGTTCGATCTTGTTCTTTTCATAAAACCAATCCTCATATGGTTTTATATTTTTCCATTTCATATGCCCCATATAAACATACATTAATGCAGTTCTTGAAAAGAAGTACTTTGATTCATCCGATATAACAGTAATGCGCATATCACTATGCTTTCTTACAAAACGCGCAGTGGTAATGCCTGTAATTCCATTACCTATTATAACCAGATGCTGCATAAATAGCTTCTTTGAAATTTCAATAAATATTTAAGTGAATTATGATCCGTGTTGATGAAAATTCCGGTATAAAAATTATTTATTAGCTCATAATAAATCATAACAATTTTATAACAATATTATATCATTTCGGAGATGAATCAGGGACTAAAATATACTTATCTTCTCTATTTAAAATTGATTTACAGCATTCAATAAACATGCGATCTTGAAATTGATGTTCATTTGAATTAGATTAAAATTATATAAAAATAAAAAATCGCAGAATGAATATTTTTGACCGTACAAATAGAATCAAGCACAATTACGCATGTATTTGTTGTTGCAATTTCGTTAACCCACCGGCGGAATATCGGATTGTATTGAATAATAGAATTACATAAAAGATTAAAAATCAAAACTATTAAACCCGCTGGCGATAAATATTGACAGCGGGTTTTTTATTTTAAAGTATTGACTACAGGAGCTAAAGAAATTTTTAATAAAAAAATAATAAGGATTCATAATGAGTACCGGAAGATATAAATTAGATAAAAATGCGTTAAGATTTAACCAGGGAGCAATTATAGTGTTAACAGCTACGGCTTTTTTATTACAACAACCATGGCTGGTTGCTTTTATATCGGCAGTTCTGCTAATTGGAACAATCTTCCCGCATGCAGGGCTATTTAAGTTGATTTATTTACATGCTGCAAAGCCGCTGGGCATTATTAAACCTAAAATTGTTGAAGAGGATAGCGCTCCGCACCAGTTTGCGCAGGGGCTTGGGGGCGTTTTTCTACTATTTTCTTTCATTGCGCTTCAGTTTAATCTGGGTATACCCGGATGGGGCTTGTCATTTGTTGTGCTGGCACTTGCATTTATAAATCTAACAGTAAATTTTTGCCTCGGATGCTATATATATTTTCAGTTGAATAAACTGGGAATTATTCACAGGACAACGGTTTAAAGAGGTTAAAATGACAGAAAGAATTATTTTATTAGCTGCATTATTTACATTATCGGCATTGTTCAGCTTAAGGTACAGGCTTACTAAAAGTAAGCTACATATTCAGTTACCTGCAAAATACCTTACTCAAAATTCATTACCAACTATTTTGTATTTTTGGACTAATCAATGTGTACAATGTAAAACTTCACAAAAGCCGGTGTTGAACAGCCTGCAATTTAAAGACACTAAATTTAATTTAATAAGCGTTAATGCTCTTGATGAAAGAGATTTAATATCCTTATTTAAAATTAAAACCGTACCAAGTACAGTAATTTTTACTGCGGACGGCAAAAGTATGTTTATAAATAATGGTTTTATAGATGAGAATATACTTTCAAAACAAATTGAAGCTTCGACAGTTTAACAAGAATTAATTAAAAGGATTTTTCGAACCTTTTAATAGTAATTCGATAGTCCCCTTTATCCGTTTAGCTCTTGTATCATCTCTTTTAGCTTCCAAAATCCACAGTACATATTCTTTTTTATGGCTGAAAGCTAAAGAATTAAAAAGCTCAAATGCTTTTTTATTTTTATGAAATTCTTTTTGCAAGTCTTCAGGCGGAGTAATAATCCTCTTTTCTTTGTTAACATATTTCCTGAAATTATCCGGTGTTACAGAAACAGAATTCTTTGTTCCGGTTAAAGGTACAGGTTTAATACGGAAAGCCGTCCAGGTTTCATCTATTGAAACCATAGCAACTCCTGTAAAGCCGTTCTTTTTCAAAACCGGAAAACTTATATCCCTATTAAGATCAGTTTTTATCTTTGAACTTTTTTTAGGATAAGTTATCCAAATGCTACCGCCTTCCTTAATAGACTTCCTGCATACAGGTAAAGCCTTTTCAAGATCCGCTACGTTTGAGACAAAATATTGAATAAAATCACAATTCTTAATAATTTTTTCAGAAATTGCAGCTTTTTCAGGCAAGGGCATTAATCTGGCCAAATATCCTTCAGGTGAATTTAAAACAACAAGAATCAGACCTGATTTTATATGAAGTTTTTTATTTAAAATGTTTTCCATAAAAGTTCTTGCTTCTTAATGGAATTTTTTCCTATTTTAGAGTAAAGTTATTCAACTTATTAAAACTTACTTTAAAAAATAATTAAAAACTGCCGACCGTCAAATAATTGCGGGCATACAAGTAATGGCAGTCAAGAGTTCTTTTGCTAAAAATTTGATGCTTAACTAAATTTTCTATTTCAATAATCTAATTTATATGAGCAAAACTCTCAAGCAATTAAAAAGGATAATAGTTTCAATAATAGGATTTACTATACTATTAATTGGAATAATATTATTGGCAACCCCCGGTCCCGCCAGTTTAGTTATTCCTGCCGGTTTGGCTGTTTTAGCAACCGAATTTGTTTGGGCAGACAAACTTCTTAAAAAAGTTAAATTGCGATTAAAAAGAAGTTATTGGAAATCATTAGTCTTATCAAAAGAAATTCCACCTGCTGAGATTCACACAGAGAGCATCAAAACAAACTGGTAAAAATACTTCACGGTTTCTTAATCAACTCTAGCTTAGGAATAATTTAAAAATGTCAGAATCTATTGAACAAGATCTTCGTTATCCTATAGGGCGTTTAAACTTTGAATCAGAAATAAATGCGGATATGATAAGTTCCTATATTCAGGATCTGGAAGAAGCCCCGGCAAATTTACGTAATGCGGTTGAAGGACTTTCAGAAGCACAACTTGATTCTCCTTACCGGCCCGGCGGCTGGACAATAAGGCAGGTAGTACATCATTTGCCCGACAGTCATCTCAACAGTTATGTCAGGTTTAAATTAGCACTTACCGAGGACAATCCGGTTATTAAGACTTATGATGAAAAAAAATGGGCTGATCTTGCAGATACTTTTAATACTGATATTTTTGTATCTGTTGAACTTTTGACAAATCTACATAGCAGGTGGGTAAATTTATTAAAGTCACTTTGCCGGGATGATTTTAAAAAAACTTTTCGCCACCCTGAATTAGGATTGATCAGCCTCGAAAAAACCCTGGCAATTTATGCCTGGCACAGTAAACATCACATTGCGCATATTGTTTCCCTGCGTAAAAGAATGGGCTGGTAATTCTTTTAATTTAATAGTGCGTAACAATGCAATCTTTAACCGGAAGTTCATATCCAGTATAATTTATTATTATACTATTTTATTAAAGAAGATTTTAATTTTATATCTATAATTTAAAATGCACATTAATTTACCGCTTCCTAATTTCATTTAACAAAAAATCAATACCACTTTAGATTTCATATGTAATCAGGGATAAAAGTTTCTGTCTGTAAATATGATTAAGCACCAGTTTAACAGGCCTTTTTTAAAACTGCCTGAATCGCAGGAATCAATTCAAGAGAAGCAAGATGTGAAAATATAATTTAAGGTTTTCCGGTTTAAAATATTTAATTTAGCTATTGTATTTAAAATCTCGTTAGCGCCGGCAGGTATTTATTCTGAAGGATATATTAAAAATGCAGAGTTGTTTAAGTTTAAATATTTTAGTTGTTTTTTTCCTTTTATTTTCCGGTTGTAATGGGATAAAAGCAAAAGGAGATTCTGCCTATATTGCTTCCATACAAAAATGGCACAGGGAAAGAATTGAAAGATTAAAAAAAGATAATGGCTGGCTTAATCTTGTTGGACTATACTGGCTAGATGAAGGAGAAAATTCTTTTGGTTCCGGACCTTTAAATAAAATAGTTTTTCCTAAAGATAAGGCGCCAGCATACATCGGAATTATCATATTAAAAAACGGCAAAGCAAGCATAAGAATTAATGATGGAATTGATGTAAAATCAAGCGGCAAACAGGTTTCAGAATTAAATCTTGTAAGCGATTCTGCCAATAATCCTACGGAACTTGCACTGGGTTCATTAAGATGGGTATTAATTTCGCGAAGTGGAAAATACGGAATCAGGTTGAGAGATCTTAACGCTCCATTGGTGAAGAATTTTGAAGGTATAGAAACGTATCCAGTAAATGAGGATTGGCGGTTTAAAGCTAAATTTGAACCATACAATTCACCAAAAATTATCCCAATATCTACAATAATCGGAACGGTAGAGAATGACACGGTCCCGGGTGAAATTGTTTTTGAAATTAGCGATACACAATATAAGCTTGAACCCATAAAGGAAGGAAATGAATTATTCATAATTTTCGCAGATAAAACAAACGGCAGTGAAACATATGGAGCCGGGAGGTTTTTATATGCTTCAATACCGGACTGTTCAGGTAATGTTGATTTAGATTTTAATAAGGCATATAATCCACCCTGTTCATTTACAAAATTTGCAACGTGTCCGCTTCCACCGAAGCAAAATCACCTTAATATTGAAGTTACTGCAGGTGAAAAATCTTATGGAGAAGGCCACTAGTAATTATTCAAATATGATTGAAAGGAGAAATAAATAATGAAAAAATTCTCAAATTATTACCAGGATTTTTTTGAATCGACTGAAATAAATTTACGAGACATGACTGAAGAAACTGCAAATTTATCCGCTGAACCCGGTAAATGGACCAGGAAGGAAATATTAGGTCATCTAATCGATTCTGCAGCAAACAACCACGCAAGATTTGTAACGGGCCAGTTTTCAGATGATCTTCTTTTCACATCTTACGATCAGAATGCCTGGGTGAAGGTGCAAAATTATAAAGATGCTTCGTGGGATTCATTGATTACACTCTGGGTTACGTACAACAAACATATTCTTCATTTAATAGATTCCATACCGGAGGAAATATTAACTGAATCAAGAGAGATTCATAATCTGGATGAAATTTGCTATCAACCCGCACCTGCTGATGAGCCGGCAACACTGGAATACTTAGTTGAAGATTACTTTGACCATATGCAGCATCATCTCGAAAGTATTTTCTCATAATTTAATTAAGAATAAGGAACCTGCTCATTAAGAGACCGGGAGATGTATGAAAAGACGCCGTTCTTTTTTGTACCATATAACAGTATTTGTTATTTCACAGCTTGCCTGGCTTGCATTGCTGGGAATCTGGATCTACTGGTATGTAACCAATTATATAATATTAAAAAATGTTGGGAACAAACTATCTCCCGAGATAATGTATAACGGGACCAACGTTATACCCTTTATCGGCGGAATAGTATTGCTTGTAAGTATTGCCTTCGGGATGTCATTGATTTTTCGCCACCTGAATGTTCAGTTGAGACTAAATAATCTTTATGATAATTTTATTTCAAATATTACACATGAATTAAAATCTCCGCTTTCATCAATTCAATTATACCTTGAAACGCTGAATTCACGAAATGTACCTGTGGAAAAACAGAAAGAATTTATCGGTATGATGATTAAAGATGCCGGACGGCTTAAACATCTTATAAATTCAATCCTGGAAATTTCTGCGCTAGAACAGAAAAAGGTTTCACATGATTATCACATTTACTCTGCAGACAAATTATTAAGAGAACTAATGGACGGAGTAATTGAGCAATTTAATTTGACGAAAGGTTCGGTTAAAATAGAGGGCATTACGGGCTGCGAATGTTTGGCTGACAAAAATGCTATGAAGATAGTATTGAATAATCTTACTGAGAATGCAATAAAATACTCAAAGAAACCGATTATGATTTGCGTAAAATTAAAAGTCCAGTTTGCAAAGATAATTATAGAATTTACCGACAACGGTATCGGAATACCGGCATCAGAATTAAAAAAAATTTTCAATAAATTTTACCGAATTTACGGCGATAATATTCCAAATGTTAAGGGAACAGGTTTAGGCTTGTATTGGGTAAAAGAGATTATCAGAAGCCACCGCGGGAAGATTTCAGCTTTTAGTGAAGGGAATGATAAAGGGTCCACATTCAAGATAGAACTGCCTGTCTATAGTGAGTTCTTAAGAAAATTCAAAAAAAATATTCCAGTAAATATTAAAAGAAGAGAATTAAGTGATAAAACGGAGAATTCTATATGACCGGCGAAAATAAAATACTACTTGTTGAAGATGAAGAAACGCTGGCAGTGGGATTAGAATTTAACCTGACTGAAGAAGGTTATACGGTTACGTGGGCTAAGGATGGTAAAGTGGCCCTGGAAATTTTTAATTCACAGGAATTCGATTTAATAATATTGGATATTATGCTTCCCTATATCAATGGTTTTGAAGTTGCAAAAAGAGTAAGAAAAAAATCCCCCCAAATGCCTATTCTTATATTAAGCGCAAGATCCGGCGTTGAAGACAGGGTAAAAGGGTTGGAACTGGGTGCAGATGATTATTTACCTAAACCATTTCACCTTCAGGAACTTCTTCTCCGGATTAAGGGAATGCTCAAACGGAAAATGTGGTACAAAGACGCGACTTCGGTTCAGCCGGTTTATAGTTTTGGCGATAACAAAATCAATTTTGAAAACCTTGAATGTAAGACAAAAGACTCTCACTTAAGGCTTACCCAACAGGAGGCTATGGTTTTAAAATATTTAATCGACAATAAGGGGAAGATAGTTTCAAGAAAAGAATTAATTGAAAATGTTTGGCATATGAATCCTGAAATAGAAACCCGGACAGTTGATAATTTTATAGTAAGGCTCCGGAAATATTTTGAAACCGACCCATCGGATCCAGTTTATTTCAAAAGTATACGGGGTGCAGGTTATATGTTTAACGAGGAATAGTTAATTAAAATTTATTATCATTTTTAGTTTTGTGCTAAAATGCAATTTTTATGTGAGCCTCACTTTGAAGGTGAGGCTCACATTTAACAAGAAATTTAATAATCATTCATGTCAAAATTAAAATCATTGATGTCGTCATCAAAGTAGTACTCATCATCAATATCTTTGCCAAAATGTTTTTTATAAATCCCCTTATATTTATCGAATAAATTATCAGGTACTTTTTTATTATTAATTATTAATTTTTTAGAATTGAACTTCATATTAAATTGTTCATCTTCAGATTTAATTAATCCGTCCTTAAAGAGTTCAAGCCTCATGTCTTTAATAAAACCTTTATATTTTACCATCCATTCTTTTACGCCTTTCAGATCCACTTTAAAGTTCTTCATACTTTCTGTTATCTTATCCATGTTTTTAGTAAAGTCTTTCATGTCAATATGGAAATCTTCATTAAAAATTCTGTTGTGTTTCATCTCCTCATCAAATTTTTTCATCCCTTCATTGAAATTGTCCATATTGCACTCAAAATCCGTAGGATTAATTTTTAAGTTTCGCAAATTTTTCATTAATTCCCGCATACCCTTATTAGATGCTAAAGTATCAAAGTGAAAAATAAAATTCAGTTTTCGCAAATTTCGCATATTGTATCTTAAGCTATCCAAATCTTTATAGAATTGTTTACCATCAACAAGCGAATCGCGATTATTAAAATTACTATCAACAAAATCCCATTGCGGATCAGGCATATTGTTACTCAAATCAGGAGCATTAAAATTAGGATGGGGGAAATTTTCCCATTTATCGTTCCGATCATGATGTAATTCTCCCAGTTCATCATTAACCATGCCTGTATAATCTTCTAAATTATCTTCAGGTATTTTATTTCCGTTTTTATATAGTTGGACTAACTGCCCGTCTTTGAATACAGCCTTCCAGTAAATATCCTTTCCGTTTTTATTCAGATGGAATGTGAATACATTTTGGTTTTCCTGCTGATCTTCTGCTCCGGTTTTATTAATAAGATTTTTTGGGGCGGAAGAGCTGCAGGAATAAAGAAAAACCGAAGACAGAAATAATATTAAAACAGAAATTGCTTTACTAAATTCTTTCTGTTTACCGTAAAAAGTAAAGTTTGTTTTCATACTAACCTCCCGGGACAATTCTTATAAATCGAGCTGTCCGTTTTTTATTGAATACTTCAGTTTAATATGTTTTATAAGTTCTGACGTGTCATTAGATAAATAGTTAGCAGGAAAGTGGATATTCGTCTATTAAATTGATAAGCGGTTTTTATGGATGATAAGCAAAAAGTACTAAGCAACTAACCGGAATTTTTTAATTTATCTTTAAATACCTTACGGAATTTTTCAACTTTAGGCGCAATAATAAAGGAACAATATCCCTGATTTGGGTTTTTTTCAAAATAACGCTGGTGATATTCTTCAGCTTCGTAGAATATAATAAACTTTGTAATTTCTGTAAGGACAGGTTTATCCCAAGCGCCGGAAATATTTAATTTGTCTTTATAATGTTCCGCCACCTTTTTTTGTTCTTCATTATGATAAAATATAACCGAACGGTATTGAGTACCAATATCATTGCCCTGTTGGTTCAAAGTAGTCGGGTTATGAGTTTTCCAGAAAATTTCCAACAAATTATCATAAGAAATAATTTGAGGATTATATGTTATCTGACAAACTTCTGCATGCCCGGTTTTTCCCGAACATACTGCCTGATATGAAGGATTAGGAAGGCTACCTCCTGAATAACCTGAAACTACCGAATAAACTCCCTGAAGCCCGTTAAAAATTGCTTCTGTACACCAAAAACAGCCAGAGCCGAATGTTGCAATCTCTGATTTCATAACCTGATCATTAACCATCATAACCTTTCATTTAAACAAAAAGAAGAACAGTTTCTCTAATCTCTTTCCAAATTTCCGATTTTATAAATTTCTTAAACTCGCCATCTTTCCCGGGGAACTTGTCTGCTAACTCAAGAAACGATATTCTATTTCCTGAATTTAAAGTACATATTTCTGAAATATATTTAATCCATTCGACTTTTTTTGTGCTTACTATCCACTCTGCATGCGATGAACCGGTTTCCAGGGACAGATTGCTATTTTCAGCACTAACTTTTTTTATTACAGGCACGCTGCCAAGCCAGATTGCATGAGCACCTAACTCATTTTTTCTGCCGGTATTCTTGAATATGAACTCATTAATCATATTTGTGCTTACTGTAGGAACCGGCACTTTAAAATCAAACCACTGCCGAACATCACGGTTAAGCCCTATACCGTGCATAAAATTATACAGGGCTTTTTTTAAGCCTTCCGAATATTTGTTATAATTTATCCCTGTAAGGTCAATATGCTCAAGATTATCATTTGCAAAAGGATTATTAGTAGAAGACAAAATCTTTATTTTAAATAATCCGGGATTTTTGGCTATTGGGCTGTGAACGGTAAGAGTAAATAAATGCCAGAATCCCGATTGGAATAGATCAAGAAGAATAAACTGTCTGACAAGGTCAAGGCTGTTGATTATTTCCTGTTCAGTTTGCGTTGGAAATCCATACATTAAATAAGAATGGGCCATAATTCCGGCGGTTTTGAAATTACTGCATACCACAGCTGCTTGTTCAAGAGTAACCCCTTTATTAATTAATTTTAACAACCTTTCATCGGCGACTTCCAGCCCTCCGCTTACTGCAACACAACCTGAAGCCGCCATCAATCTGCAAAGATCTTTCGTGAACGCTTTTTCATAGCGGATATTTCCCCACCAGCTTACCGGTAATTTACGTTTAATTATCTCAATAGATAATTCCTTCAATATAGCAGGAGGAGCAGCTTCGTCTGTAAAATGGAAAGCTGTTCTGCCTGTTTGAGCAATCATATCTTCCATCCAGTTGACAATAGTAATTGCATTAGCAGGAGAATACCTGCCGATGTAATCCAGCGTCACATCACAGAAGGAGCATTTGCTCCAGTAACACCCATGCGCCACCATTAACTTGTTCCAATACCCGTCAGACCAGATTCTGTGCATAGGATTTAACATTTCAGTAAGGGCAATGTATTTAAGCGGTTCAATGCCTTCAATTGAGGGCGGAGAAAGATCCTTGTGGCTGACAATTTTTGGAATTGCATCGTCATTATATATAATTTCATTGTTATTAAACGTCAACGTCCTTACCCACTTATTATTTTTCTCTTTTGATTCAAGGTTTTTTATTATGTTATAAAGCGGAAGTTCACCATCATCGAAAGTAATAAAATCGACGAAGTTAAAAATCCGTTTATCCGATAAACTTCTTAATTCTGTATTTAGATAACCGCCCCCGATAATAATTTTAATTGAGGGATAATTATTTTTGACAAATTTAGCTGAAACCAGAGAACCTAAAAGATTCCCGGGAAAAGGGATAGTATAACCGATTAAATCCGGCTGAAAATCTTTAATAATATTCCCGGTTTCTTCAACCATAATTTTTTCAATTAAGTTTAAAGGGCGTTCCAGCTCATCTAAAATAGAATCAAAAGAAGGAGGACTTACGGCAATATTCTCTGCATAACGGCTCAGACCGAAATGTGGTGTTATTGTTTTTTTAATAATTTCGGTTAAGTCATCAATCATAAGAGATGAATAATATTTAGCCTTATCTTGTAAACCGAAATAGCCGAATGCTTCAATTTCATTAATTTGCCTAGTAAAAGCTTCACCCTGGGGCAAATAATTTTCCCCAACTATTCTATAGGCCAGATTGGGATTTTTACCCTGCAGGAAAGAAATGACAGGTTCGATAGTATCAATATAGTTTTGTTGAAGCAGCACAGCACGCTGTACAAAATTTTCACTACAATTTGAACTTTTGATTTCAGAAAAAATTTTTATCAATCCATTACGAGAAAATATCTTTAGGAAGACTTCAAGAGACAAATCAAAGCTTCTCGCTTTATAGCCTTTTGATTTCAAATAACCGGCAAGATACGTTGTTGAAGGATAAGGCGTATTTATCTGAGTAAACGGCGGAATAACTAATAATGTTTTTATCATATCCAGGACTTTTTATAATTTACAACAGGTTGAAAATAAGCCCTAATATTAAAATAGCAAAATGAAGTGTGCAAAAAAAACTCCTGCATTCGATATCGGATTACAGGAGCATAAATGCTAGTTTTTCTTTTAATTGAATTATCTCCCTTTAGAAATTCCCGATCCACCGCTAAAATCCGTATTGCCCAAAGATGCTTTACCAAAATAAGTTAAATGAGAACCGCCGCTTTGTTCAGTATTAAGAACACCATTCATTGTTATTTCCACCACAGAACCACCCGACAGGTCAGCATCAACATCATTAACTTCAAATTTTTTCAGCTTAAAGATGCTGCCCCCGGAGCCATCAACTTTAAGATTTTTTCCCTGCCCGTATAATTCAGCCACACTCCCACCGGATAATTCCATTTCAATTTTCCCGCATTTTAAATTTCCATTGATAGAAGAACCTCCGGAAAGTTCTGCACTGAACTTCCTGGTTGATACATCCATATTAATATTCCCGATAGAACCACCGCTTAATTCTAAACCGATGAGAGAGGGCATTTTAATATTTACCTCAATCTTATTATGCCTTCCCCAATCGAAAAAGAAAGAATCTCTTTTTATATATAATTTTAATGAGTTTCCATCCTTTTCAACTCTTAAATATTTAAAATCATCCTGACAGGCAATTACTTCAATGCTAAAGGAATCCGACTGGGTAACCTTCAAATGCATTCCTGAACTTACATCAACTGCAGAAAAATCTTTATAATTATAAGTTTTAGTAATTCTATCGGAAGCATAGGATATTGAAATAAAAAGAATAAATGTGGTAATCATTAAAATATTTAGAACAGACATTTTCATATTATACCTCTCAATCGAATTATTATAATTAACAAAACTATTGTTAATACTTTAAAGACTAAATTATCTCATCTTTGGTTACAGAAAAGCAAAAAATGCTGACTTCAATAGTTTGACTTCGCATTAAGCCAGATGGTTGGGGGGTAAGGTTTATTCCTTAAGATAAAAATGATAATGATTAAAACATAAATTTCAATAATCGTTTGTTAAAAAGGATATATACTTAAATAAATTTAGTCGCAAAAATAGTCTTATAAGAATTTAAAACTTCATTAATTCACATTTAATTTCAAATATTTTTTCATATACTTCATCAAGAGTATTAACTATTTCATACTCATTAGTCTTGGGGTGTTGTATACCGACTTTGCCAAGTACTATTCCCCGAATAATATTATTCTTATACCCGGGCAGATCGAGAAAATCTTTTTCATTCACGGGGTCATCTGTTATTGCGGTATCAATCTTAATTTTTAGGTTTTTTATAGCTTCACTCTTTCTTTGTGTAACAAAACGGTATTTAAAAATATATTTGTTAACTGCTATATATTCGACATTAAGTTTCCCGGCAATTGATTCAACCAGATCCCCATCATTATTGCTTACGATAACAAATCTTCCTAATTCATTTGATTTTTCAACAAATTGAAAAGTTTGTTCAGAAATCGTACTCACAACATATTTAACAGCCTCCTGTTTGTCTTTTATGCTTATACGTGACATTATATTAAACCAATTATTCAGGAGAGATTCATAAGATATACGCCCGGTTTTGTACTGAATAAGCGGAGCAGAAAAAACTTCATTTATCCCCAGAAAATTAGAGAATTCCACATAAGTATGAGGCACCATAAGAACGTCGTCCATATCGCAGGCGATAGTGAAATTATTGTTTAAGCTTTTATCCATATTAGAATTTGCTAAAATTTGTTTAAAATATTTAAAGAGTAAAATACTTTTTTAGACCTAATTAATCAGAATAATGGAAGTAGGAATTGAAAAACACATATTATGCGGCTAAATTATTAAAAAGTACTGTTATAACAATAATATAATTTCCCCAGATAAAGTTGTTGGGAGAACTAAATTCTTTTTCAAAAATATTGGATGTTTATCAAGAAGAAATTTTATCTCCTGCAGGAAGAATAAAACTAAATTCAGAACCTTCCCCCTGCTTTGACTTAACAGTTATTTTACTATTATTCAATTCTATAAATTCCTTACAAAGGATTAATCCAAGTCCGGAGCCTTTTTCATTTTGCGTGCCTGATGTTGAGATATCCTGCCCAATTTGAAATAACCGATTTATTTTATCCTGGCTCATTCCTTGGCCTGTATCAGATACGCTTACAGTTACAAAATCTTTTTTCGCTTTTGCAGAAATAATTATTGTTCCCCCTTTTTTTGTAAATTTTATAGAATTTGATATAAGGTTCCTCAAAATGGTTTCAACCATATTCAAATCGGCAAAAATCAATACGTCAATATCAACATCCGTAGTAAGCGAAATTCCTTTACTTGCCGCATTATTTTTAAATAACTCCGCTGTTTCTTCTACAGTTTTTTTCAGATCTATTTCTTCAGGTTCAAAAGTAATTTTACCTGTTTTAATTCTAGCCCATTGTAAAAGATTTTCTAAAAGATCAAAAGTATTTTTTGTAGATTTTAGAATATTTCCCGCAATTGTACTAATCTCTTGTTTCGATAAAAAGCTTATTTCCTCGACCATATGGGTTGAATACCCCAATAATGCCATGAACGGACTTCGTAAATCATGGGCTATGATTGAGAAAAATTTATCTTTGCTTGCAATTTCCAGATTAAGTTCCTTAATTGTTTTATCAAGATCTTTAGTCCGTTCAATTACACTATTTTCAAGCACTTTATTTCTTTTTTCTATTGAACGCGTCCTTACTTTAAAAATAAGAATAACAATTAATAATGATCCTATCCCTACAAAAAGGCTGAACCACCAAGTCTGATAGAACTTAGGGATTATTACTATATTTATATAAGCTTCTTTTTCGTTATTAATACCATTACTATTTGATGCCCTGACAAAAAACGTATATTCTCCAGGCGGGATATTTGTATAAGTTGCATTGTTCCTGGATCCTACATTATTCCAGTCATTATCAAACCCCTCAAGCTTATACCTAAATCTATTTTTCTTTACATCGAAATAATCCAGGAGTGCAAATTCAAGAGTTATCACAGAATTTCCGCTTGGTATGGATATACTTTTTATTCCCGTTATAGATTCTTTTAAGATCCCCTCTTTTGTAATTGGCACCGATTGATTAAAAATTTTTAAATCCGTCAGGACTACCGGAGCTTCAAGATTTTCATCTTTAATATTTTCGGGATTAAAGTATACTATCCCGCTTTTACAGCCAAAGTACAAATTGCCATTTTTTGATTTGGCTGAGACATTTTGGACAAATTCCAGATCTTTCAGACCGTTTCTCTTTGTATAATTAATAAAGATTCCTGTTTTCCTGTTAAACTTTGACAGTCCATTCTCTGTGCCTATCCATAAATAGCCATTATTATCCTCCCGGATACAGGATATAGAATTTCCTGGCAGACCATCTGATTTATTATAGATAGTAATTTTGCCGGTTGTGCGGTTATAAGCATTCAATCCATCGCTGGTTCCCAGCCAGATAATTCCGTCATAAGATTCAAGGATTGCAAATACCCGATTTTCACTAATATGATTTATATTACTCGAGTCTCTTGAAAAAGTAATAAATTTGTTTGTTTGAGGATTAAATTCACTTGCACCGCCGCCATCAGTTCCAAACCACATCATTCCTTTTGAATCTTCGAATACCGTCCATACAGCATCATGACATAAACTGTTTGAGTTAGCAGGGTCGTGGAAGAATCGGTTAAACTTCCCGCTTTTTGTATCGAGACAGTTTAATCCCCACCATGTACCGACCCAAATACGTCCGTTATGATCTTCACAAAGCGAGACTACACCGTTATTGCTTAATGAATGATTATCGTTATGATTAAATTTATATAAAATAAATTTTCCAGTTTTTGGATCATATTTGTTTAACCCGCTATTGCTTGAACCTGCCCAGATATAACCTTCCTTATCTGCCATTGTAGAAATTACATAATTTTCACTAATGCAATTTTTTCCCCCTGGCTTATATCTGTTATGAACTACTAAGTTCTTCCCATTTAATATTTCATCTAATCCTTCAAATGTTGCAACCCAAATATTCCCCGAATTATCTATACACATTGAATGTACACGATTACTAATTAAATTATTATCGGATATTTGGTTGCCTTGTTGAAAATAATTAAACTTATTGTTTGGCTGATAAAATCTGCTTAATCCACCTGCGCTTCCTATCCAAACAAGACCGGTATTATCTTCTTTAATAGAAAGTATTTCATTACTTATAATGCTTAACGGCTTAAGGGGATCATGAAGAATCCTTGTAAAATTATCGCTTTTGTAATCATACAAATTTAAACCATCTCTTGTTCCAATCCAGAAATTACCTGATTTATCCTTAAACATTACCGTTATTGAACTATTTGAAAGTGTATGTGGATCGCCAGGCACTGAAGAATAAGTGATAATTTTTCCTGTCCCGGGATTATACTTTTTAAGACCGTTTCCATCAGTGCCTATCCATAAATTATTTTCATTATCTTCAAAAAGTGCCGGAATTTCCCTGTAATTAATTATTTTAGAGTCATTGTTTTCTGAAAAAAATTGTTTAATTACTTTACCGTCCTTTTGCATGCAAGTCAGACCGTTCCAAGTTCCTAACCACAAATTTCCCTGATAATCTTCCTGAATACATGTTACGGTATTAATCGAATTTTCGCTAAGCCTGTCGCTCACCTTTTTTATAACGGTAAAATTATCTTTCTCCCTATTATATTTGTTTAAACCGTTTAACGTACCAATCCATATAGTGCCCGATTTATCCTCAAAAACAGAAGTAATATTATTATCACTTATACTAGTAGGGTCATTCGGATTATTTTTATATTTATAAAATTGCTCTGTCTTCAAATCATATCTGTTCAATCCATCCAGCGTACCCACCCAAATAAATCCCTTACTATCCTTAAATAATGCCCAGATGGAATGATTTGAAATGCTACTTGAATTCGAAGGATCCGGCAGAAAAATTTTAAAATTATAGCCGTCGTACCTGTTTAAGCCGTTATAAGTTCCAAACCATAAAAATCCCTTGTCATCCTGAATAATCTTGGTAACAGCACTCAGTGAGAGACCGTCTTCGGCAGTATAATTTGTAAACTGAAATTCATTCCCCTGGGCAAACAGATTTGGCACTAAAATAAATATAATTACTGAAAAGTTTGAAAAAACTTTAAAATCAGAAATCAGTTTAAATATATAACTAATATTTATAAATTTGATTAACCTGAGTAATTTCATATAATGATTCTTACGTTTTCAGATCTTCATTTTTAATTAAAAGGATTCCTTCTCCTTCTTCAAGGCATATTTTAATAGACACCTTCTTAATCCTTTTATTTACATAATATAACTATCGAAATAATTAAAAGAAATTTTATAAAATTTCTGCAAAAATATCCTTAATAATGCAAAAACAAGTTAAAAAGAGATAGTTTTCGGGTCAATTAATACTTTTAATAAAATTCCTGCAATAATTGAGTGAATATTTAGATGATTTTCGCTAAAATTAATCCAAAATAATTGTTTGTGTCTCATAAAGTTTTTTTATTATTTAATCTTTACATCATCAAATTCTTAATCATTTTATATTAATTCCCTCTGTTCTAATTTTTGGTTTATTTCCCCGTGTATCGGAATTATCCATTTCTATTTTTATTATTCGTCTCTCCCCGGGCATCAAAGACACATAATTATCACTGTAAATAGCCGGTAATATTCTTTCTTTATCTTTATCTCCTACAACATTTAATCTAACCATCAAAGCAGGGGTAATTGTGCTATTCTTAAGTTCTGTAGATAAATACCATTTACCATTTTTCTTAACTGATTTTGTAGCAACATCAAGTTTTATTTTCGGGAGATATCTAATGTCTTTTACATTTCCTTCTTTCAGTCCATTCCAGTAAAAATTTTCAGATACAAGCTTTTTTCCCTTTAGAAGCCTAAGACGTGTGAAATACACATTACTTAACCCGTCGGTTTTTTCCAATTTGTAGATATGCTTTACTGCATCTATCGGGCAATCAATCCTTAAATGTTTTTTTAATTTCACAGTACCGTCCAGATTCAATAGTTCAACAGAAGCTTCTAAACCGTTTCCACTTGAGCTGCTGTAATTTACAACTTCGATGCTGTCAGTTAAAGCATTCCATTGTATATGAAGCGGCTCATTTGCTTTTTTGCATCCAAAATATGCCGCTGTAGGTTCGAAATAATAATCATAAGTCTGCCAAACAAGAGAAGGCCATGCCGGGTGGCTCATCCATAAAAGAATTCCCATTCTATTTTTGCTTTGGGCTTCAAATATAGCTCTATATCCCTGATAATTTATCCACTGGGCATATGCCAACCAATCTTTAAGGTCATCTATCTTTCCAAAACTTTCATTAATAAGATTTATAAATGATTTTCCCGATTGTGCGCTTTCAAGATTGAAATCATGAATTCCCCAGAAACGGTTAATTGGCCATGCATCGGAATCGGGAATCATTTGTTTAAAACTTTCAGGTGACACTATGTTAGGCATTCCAATTTCACTATGGAATTTGGGTGTTGCTCTTTTGTCAAAATAATATTTTACAGGCATCGCCCTGTAGGGACCTCCTCCGCTGACTACATCGAATGCGGAATTTGGAATATATTGGATACCCGGGGTAAGCCGTACCAAAATTTCGCGAAGCGGTTTATCTATTTCATCAGGAGGATTGCCCTCGTTACGTCCGCAATACAATCCGATTGATGGGTGATTTCGAATTCTTTTTACAAAATCTTCGGCATTCTGCAGAAACATTTTATTATCTTCCGGGTTCGGTCCATCCAACGGATTAGCAAGCCAGAAATCCTGCCAGACCATTATTCCATATCTATCGCATGCTTCGTAGAACTCATCATTACCGGTTTGTCCAACCCAGTTTCTTATCATTGTAAAATTCATTTCTTTATGATAACGGACCGCAATATCAAACTCCCGTGAACGATAATTGAGGTTGGATTCAGAGAATCCCCAGTTGCCTCCCCGCCCAATAAATCTTTTCCCATTTACCCAAATTCTTAAGGCTCCTCCTTCTATCGAATAAGTCATTTCCCTTAATCCCGCTTTGAATTCTTTTGTATCGGATATTTTTCCATTCGCCGTCAGGAATTCAAGTTTTACATTATAAAGATTTTGTTCACCATAACCGTTAGGCCACCATAGTTTGGGATTTTTAAAATGCAAGGAAGGGAAATTTGATGAATCTATTGTAATTGTTTTTAATTCTGAAGGTAACAGGGCAACAGGTAATTCAAATTTAACATTTCCTATTTTTCCTTTCAGATCTCCCAAAATATTTTCAGCACTATGATTAGTAAGAGTAACCTGAATTTTCAAATCTGCAAAAGCAGTATCAGGTAAAGGCAGACTTGCATTGACGAACGGGTCATCAATTGTAACCGGCCCGCTTGCAGTTAAATAAACATCGTCCCATATTCCAATATTTCTCCCTCGGATTGTGGGTATCCAATCCCAACCAACAGAGGCATGAAACGTGGGATTATCTACTCCAAGTTCACCTCCGTTAGCGTCATGACTCTGAACAGTCGGTTCTTTAACAAAGCCCGGAGCGTCATTTTTATAGATCCGAACGGCAACTGCATTTTTCCCCCCGGTAATTAAATCATTCGTTACATCAAACTTACCGCGAGTGAAGGCGCCATCTATTCTTCCCAGATTTTTACCATTAAGATATATATCGGCTTTCCAATTTATTCCGTTAAAATTCAAGAATATTTTTTTACCATTGTAATTTTTTGGCACTGTGAATTCATCACGATACCAAAAGTCGGAATAAAAATATGAATCCGAAATTAACAACATATTATCACTATAATTAGGGTCAGGAATTATCCCGGCATTAATATATGAAGATAGCACGGTTCCAGGAACTGTTGCCGTAATCCAGGCACTATCGTTGAATCCAACTTTTGAAACTTCCCCTATGCTATCTTTAACGAGCGAACTGCGCTGCACTTTCCACCTGCCGCCGGATAATTTAATATTGCCGTCTTTTTCAATATTTGCCTGAGCGTGGGGCGATGCAGAAGATGCTCCTTCCCCGAAGACCTCCATCTCGCTTAATATATAACCATCTTCTTCAGATGCAGCATCATCCAACATTAAGCGTACATACCTTCCCTCTATGGGTTTATTGAATTTTATATCATCAATCAATGATTCAGTAGTCGGTAAGGCAGAAATTTCCTTCCATGCTTTAGAATCATCGGAAACCTGAACAGTACCTGATGCAGCACGCTTTAACCAGTAAAGCTTAATATTATCAAATGAACATAAAGCACCTAAGTCAACATATATCCACTCTTTTTTGGAACCTAAACTTTTCCATGCACTTGAAAAATTATAAGGCCCACCGATATTACAGTAATTGCCGTCATTCGTCATTGCAAATTCACCAATAAACCAGGTTTTTACATTTGGTGAACTAAAATCTGCATGGTAAAATTTATAATTAACGGCTTCATCAAGTTTAATTTCTTGTTTGAAAACTCTATAGTTTTTAGGGTAGAAAATCCTCCAGAAACCTGTTAATGTATCTCCGAGAATTTTGTTGTCTGTTAATTTTGCCAATATTTTCCAATCTTTACCGTTATTTGAACCGCTAACTGTAATTTGCCAAAATTTAATTTCAGTTTGAGCAGTATCGGTTGAAATGTTCCCTGATAATTTAAAACCGTTGACTTTAGGTATAACATAATTACCGGCTAACTCCATTTGGATCCATGCATTATTCCCATCAAATTCCTTCCTTGTTTGCGCATGCCTGTCTATAAAGTAATCACGTTCGTTGCGTGGAAGAGTCCCATCGCTGGTTGTGGTTACAATCCATCCAGGCATTTTAGTTTCTATTATTCCATCGGTAATTAGTTGTGCGGTTAAATTATAATCATAACTTCCCGAACAGTAAACCGGTTTTAACAAGGCAATGTTCCTGTAGTTTTTTGTATCGGTTTTCATTATTGGAGAAAAATTTTCTTTCGGGCTACCCGGATATATGCCAATACCTCTATTATAATTTTGAGCATTTATTTGGATATTTACAATTAATATTAGCAGCAAGAACGAGAGAATTCGAATAATTAATTTAACATGTGTTTCGAATTCGTTTAATGAGCAATGGCTGATCTTCATTATTCTACTCCTTAATGTAGTAAAAACGTGCAACTCTAAGCCTTTAAATTAGTATTCGCTTCTAATTTTGTAATTATTTAATGTACAAGCAACTGCTATTTTTAATTTACTGCAAAATAAATCACGACTTCATCCGGCAGAAATCCCGGCAGAATCAAAGACCAATATTTTTGTCAATTTATAAGTATATTAATTAACATTCAATTCTTAGAAATTTTATAGTTTAAGGATCAATTAATTAAATATAAATACTGAACTTTTTTTGCTTTGAAAAATGGATTAATTTCTTTACGATGATAAGAAACATTGAATTACACTTCTAAATGTTTTTATAGATAGTCTGAGTTAATGAAAGTTTTTTTCCAGGCCTAAAAATGTTATTTTCGAAAAGATTATTTAAAAACACCTTGCGCATATTTTAAGGTTTTATTAAAAGCGAATTCAGCAATAATGATCTAAATGAACTGTGGAACTTATTGAGGCGTAGTCATATTACTACCAGTATCGCAAAACAATTTGGGAAATATTCGGAAAATAATTTTTTGTATCGTTAATTTAATAATATTTTAAGAATATCATGTAATATTTAAAATTTGCCTTTGTTAATGAAAAGTTAAAATTTTAAAATACTTTAAACGAGAAAGATTAAAGGAAGGAATTAAATAAATGAATAAAAATAATCTAAATGAATACCGGTTCTTTGATCCCGACAAAACAGTAAGAGAACTTGCTTATGAACTTTACTTACGAGTTAAAGATCTACCAATAATAAGCCCGCATGGACATGTTGACCCAAAACTTTTAGCAGAAAATAAACCGTTTCCGGATCCAACCGAGTTGATACTAATTCCCGATCACTATTTATTCAGGATGCTATATTCTCAGGGAATTCCGCTTGAATCACTAGGCATTCCTTCTATTGATAATACAGAAGTAGAAAAAGATCATAGAAAAATCTGGCAAATTTTTGCTGATAATTTTTATCTTTTTAACGGAACGCCTGCAGGAATATGGCTTCAATATGAATTTTCCGAAGTTTTCGGTATCCGGGATAAATTATACTCACAGAACGCGATGGTTATTTATGATCAAATGCAAGAAAAATTAAAAAGCAATGAATATTTGCCAAGAATTCTATTCGAGAAATTTAATATTGAAGTATTGAGCACCACAGATGGAGCTACTGATGGTTTAGAGCAGCATAAAAAAATTAAAGAATCGGGCTGGAACGGTAAAGTGGTACCATGCTTTCGCCCGGATGGAATTGTTAACATTACTGCAAAAAATTGGATTGAGGAAATAAATAAGTTAAGCAAAGTAAGCGGAGTAGAAATTTCTTCATATAAGAATTATATTCAAGCTATAAAGGACAGAAGAGAATATTTCAAATCAATGGGAGCAGTTTCTACCGATCATGGAGTATTAAGCCCTTATACACATAAGTTAAGTGAAAATGAAGCAGAAGCAATATTCCGGAAAGCACTCAAGGGAACAGCAGACGAAGATGATTCAATATTGTTTACTGCAAATATCCTTATGGAGATGGCAAGAATGAGCATTGAAGATGGCCTTGTAATGCAGATTCATCCAGGTGTTATGAGAAATCATAATTTAGAAGTATTTAATAAATTTGGATCGGATAAAGGAGCTGATATACCTGTTACAACAGAGTTTACAAGAAATTTGTTTGAATTATTAAATGAATTTGGAAATAATAAAAAATTAACATTAATCGTTTTTACACTTGATGAAACGACTTATTCCAGAGAGCTAGCACCACTAGCCGGTCATTACCCGGCATTAAAATTGGGACCAGCCTGGTGGTTCAATGACAGCATCCAGGGAATGACAAGATTCAGAGAAAATGTAACTGAAACTGCGGGAATTTATAATACAGTCGGTTTCAATGATGATACACGGGCTTTTCTTTCAATCCCTGCAAGACATGATCTTTCCAGAAGAGTTGACTCCAATTTTCTTGCAGGAATGGTTGCAAAACATATTATGTCCTTTGATGAAGCAATTAATATCGGGAAAGCGCTCGCATATGATTTAGTAAAAAAAGCATATAAGCTATAATTAATAGTTATTCAGTATACCAAATTGAAATTCTTAAAGATACATAATAAGGATAACGTAGCAGTAGCCCTTGATACGATAGCTGCAGGCGAAAAGATTTTATTTCAAGGAACTGATATTACTTTAAAAAACGAGGTAATCAAAGGGCATAAAATTGCTTTTGAGGATATTAATTCAGGTGAAAAGATTATAAAGTATGGGCATATTATTGGACACGCAATAAAACATATATATCAGGGCGAGTGGGTTCATTCACATAATATGGAAACTGATCTTAAAAATTTGGTTGAATACACTTATAATCCAGTCAAGTGTACCACCATAAAAAGTACTACTCAAACTTCTACATTTTCCGGTTATAGAAGAAAGAACGGGAGAACAGGGACCCGGAATGAAATATGGATAATAAATACAGTAGGCTGTGTAAACTCTTCGGCTGAAAGAATAGCAAAAATTGCAAATGAAAAGTTTAAATCTGAAAACTTCGACGGCATATTTACTTTTTCACACCCATACGGTTGCAGTCAACTTGGTGATGATCTTACAAATACACAAAAAATTCTTGCGGGACTAATCAATAATCCAAATGCCGGAGGTGTTTTATTATTAGGACTCGGATGCGAAAATAATCAAATGGATTCCCTGCTAAGCCTAGCCGGAAATGCAGACAGCCAGAGGATAAGTAGTTTTAACACCCAGGATGTACCGGATGAAATTGAAACCGGTGTTAATAAAATAGAAGATTTATTTCGTATTGTTAAAAACGACTGCAGGGAAGAAACGTCCATCTCCAACTTAGTAATTGGGGTTAAATGCGGAGGTTCGGATGGGATCTCGGGAATTACTGCAAATCCACTTGTCGGAAGAATAACAGATCTTATTACATCATATTCCGGTACAGTTTTATTAACTGAAGTGCCTGAAATGTTCGGAGCCGAACAACAATTGATGAACAGGGCAAAGGATGAAGAAACATATAACAAAATAGTTTTTATGATAAACAACTTTAAGAAATACTTTACCGATCACAATCAGGTAGTTTATGAAAATCCTTCACCAGGTAATAAAGAAGGCGGTATAACAACACTTGAAGAAAAATCGTTGGGTGCCATTCAAAAAGGCGGGGCATCAATTATAAATGGTGTATTAAGCTATGGAGAAATAATTCATGATGCAGAAGCCAATGGTTTGTTCTTGTTGAAGGCGCCCGGAAATGACGGTGTTTCATCTACCGCTATGACAGCAAGCGGGGCAACAATGTTGCTATTTACAACCGGAAGAGGTACGCCTCTTGGTTTCCCTGTTCCAACAATTAAAATATCTTCAAATTCAGAAATTTTTTATAGAAAACCTAACTGGATCGATTTTAATGCAGGAACACTTCTTTACGGTAATAAAAGCATTGACCGCCTGACGGATGAATTATTTGATTTTATAATAGACACAGCCTCGGGAAAAATAAAAACTAAAAATGAGCAAAATGGGTACAAAGAAATTGCAATTTGGAAAGATGGGGTTACTTTATGAAACATACTTATATTATTCTTTTTTTTAAATAATTTTACTTTAATATTAAACGAGATAAAAATTAAACATATACAATTAAATAAGAAATATTTAACGTCCGGAAACTTTAAAGCAAAAGATATATCTATTGGTTCTATAGAAAGTATGCCGGAGAAAGTGATACAATTCGGCGAGGGAAACTTCCTGAGAGCTTTTGTCGATTGGCAGTTTAATGAATTAAATAAAAATGGACTATTTAACGGAAAAATAGTAGTTGTTCAACCTTTACCGGATGGAATGATTGAGACAATAAATGAACAAGATGGGTTATACACACTTCTCTTACGCGGATTAAATTGTGGTAAATCCATTGAAAAGACTGAGATTATAACTTCAATTAACCGCGGGATAAATCCATACTTAGACTGGAGAGGCTTCCTTAAATGTGCAGCAAATACTAATCTAAGATATGTTGTATCAAATACAACCGAAGCGGGAATTGCTTATATTAAATCATCTTTCCCCCGAGATGAATGCCCTTCAACTTTTCCGGCTAAGGTTACAGCATTTCTATATGAGCGGTTTAAATTATTCAACGGCGAGACCGGTAAAGGGATGATATTCCTTCCCTGTGAGCTGATTAATAATAACGGAAGTACTCTTAAGGAATATGTTTTTAAGCATGCCGAAGATTGGAATCTTGGAGCCGGATTTAATAATTGGATAGAGAAAGAAAATTATTTCTGCAATACACTTGTAGATAGAATCGTTCCGGGTTACCCAAAAGATGAACATGATAAAATTACCGAGAGGCTTGGTTATGAAGATAAAATAATTGTTGCGGCGGAATTATTTCATCTTTGGGTTATTCAGGGAGACGAAAATATTAAAGATGAGATCCCTTTTGCAGATGCCGGGCTGAACGTAATCTGGACAGATGACATTCAACCTTACAGAACATTAAAAGTCAGGATACTAAATGGAGCACATACAACATTAACAATACCCTCGTTCCTTGCCGGAAATGATACAGTAAAAGAATCTGTCGATGATAAAATCATCGGCAAATTTATTGAGGAAGCAATATTCAAGGAAATACTTCCTGTGTTGAATTTCCCTGATAAAATGAAAGAGGAATATGCAAAGAACACGATTGAGAGATTTCAGAATCCTTTTATTTATCACTATCTTATTTCAATTTCATTAAATTCGGTTTCCAAATATAAGGTAAGGGTACTGCCTACAGTTCTGGAGTATTATAAAATTTATAAACGTCTGCCTGAAGTGCTTATATTTTCATTCGCGGCACTTATAATATTTTATAAACAATTAAAATCAAACAATGATGAGATTAAATTGAGAGAGCACCGGGTTAATGATGATCCTAATGTTATTACTTTTTTTAATAATCTGAGTAAAGAAAATAATTATGAGGCAGTAATCAAAATGACATTATCGAATGTTAGTTTTTGGGAAACCGATCTTAACCAAATTGAAGGTATAACTGAAAAAGTAACGAGATACTATCAATTAATAAACAAAGTTGGAATGCAGAATGCAATACTGCAATTACTTAAGAAATAATTTTAATATAAACCATAAGGACTAAAATGGGAAAAGAAGAAACCTTAAAATCATTAATTGACTGTGGAGCAATTGCTGTAATAAGACTAGCAGATTCTAATAAATTAATAAAAGTTGCTCAATCAATTTACGAAGGCGGAGTAATTGGAATCGAAATTACTATGACCGTTCCTGATGCTATAAATGTAATTAAAAAAGCTGCTGCCGAACTTGGCAACTATATGAATATCGGAGTTGGGACAGTACTTGATGCTGTTACAGCACAAAAAGCTATAGATGCAGGGGCAAAATATGTAGTGAGCCCGGTATTTAAAAAAGAAATTATCGATACCGCACACAAGAATAACATCCCGGTAATGCCTGGTGCATTTACACCTACGGAAGCCCAGACTGCTTTTGAAGCAGGAGCTGATATAATAAAAATATTTCCGGCGGACGTTGTTGGGATGGCATTTTTTAAAGGAGTTCTTGCGCCTATGCCGTATTTAAAACTGATGCCTACCGGCGGGGTAAACCTTACTAATGCGGGCGAATGGTTAAAGGCCGGCGCATGTGCAGTTGGTGTCGGTTCTGCTTTGTTGGATAAAAAAGCGATTTTGTCCGGCAATTACCAGGTTTTAACTGAAAACGCTAAAATACTAATGGAAAATATTAGAAAAGCAAAACAGGATTGAAATATTTGTTTTACAAATTGTTAACCTGAAGAATTAATCCGGAGGAAAAATTAATGGCTGAAAAAGTAGTAACAATGGGAGAGATAATGCTTAGATTATCAACTCCAGGTTTTAGCAGATTTGTGCAAACACAGCAGTTTGATGTTAATTACGGCGGCGGTGAAGCGAATGTTGCGGTTGCATTGTCTAATTATGGATTTGAAAGTTATTTTATATCGAAATTGCCAAAACATGAAATTGGACAAGCAGCATTAAACAGCTTAAGGCGATTTGGGGTAAAAACCGATTTTATAGTGAGAGGCGGAGACCGGGTTGGAATTTATTTCCTTGAAACAGGGGCGAGCCAAAGAGCTTCTAAAGTTATTTATGATAGAACAAATTCTGCCGTAACAACTTTAAACAAAGATGAACTGGATTGGGATAATATTTTTAAAAGTGTTAATTGGTTTCATTGGACAGGAATAACACCAGCTTTAGGTGAGACCGCCCTGGATGCTTTGATAGCGGCCTGTGATTCAGCTAAAACGAACGGTGCAATAATAAGTGCAGATTTAAATTTTAGGGCAAAATTATGGTCGCCTCAAAAAGCGCAATCAATAATGATTCCGTTGATGGACTATGTAGACGTATGTATTGCAAACGAAGAAGACGCAGAGAAAAGCTTAGGATTTAAAGCAGGTAAAACGAACGTAGAACACGGCGAATTGGATGAAAGCGGATATTTTGAAATGGCTAAAACTTTAAAAGACCGATTTAATTTTAAAACTGTTGCAATCACACTGAGAGAAAGCTATTCGGCTTCAAGAAATGGCTGGAGCGCATTGCTTGTGGACGACAAAGACTGTAAAATCCCATACCGTTCAAAGAGATATGATATCCAAATTGTAGACCGCGTAGGCGGCGGGGATTCATTTGCCAGCGGATTAATATATGGACTTATGAAAAAGAATAGTACTAAAGAAGCTCTGGAGTTTGCTGTTGCTGCTTCATGTTTAAAACAAACAATACCAGGCGACTTTAACCTGGTTTCCATTGATGAAGTGGACAAACTCTCTAAGGGAAGTGGTTCCGGCAGAGTCGAAAGATAAGAGGAGACTTAATAGAATTATTTTGTTATTTGGAATAATATTAATTAACAGGTCAATAATCCTGGTTATATACTGTAAATTATTTTTAGATAATAAAAATTAAATATATCTTAGTATAATTGATAAAAGAGGAAAAAATTTAAAATTTGCGTTAGATTGGAAGCCAGACTGTAAATGTTGAGCCAAAATCATATTTACTTTCAAGAGTAATTTTACCGTCCATCATTTCAATCATTCTTTTAGACAGAGTTAGGCCAAGCCCGTTCCCCTCATAATCGCGAGCGAATCCTTCGCTTGCCTGCCGAAATGGGTTAAAAATTATCGCCAGTTCACTTTCTTTTATACCAATTCCGGTATCGATAATTTTAATTACAGCCCATCCTTTTTCATCTTCTTCAACTTTATCGATTATAACCGTAACACAGCCTTTTTTTGTAAACTTAAACGCGTTATCAAGTAAATTTATTATTGCCTGAGAAAATAAATCAAGATCTATCATTACATAAATATTTTCACCCGGAAATAATTTAAGTTCAATATTTTTTTCTGCAGCAGTCATCTCAAAAGGAGAGATAATCTCATTCATCTTTTGTGATATGTTTTGCTTTTTAAGCTGTACCGATACACTATCAGACTCGAATTTAGACATATACAGGATGCTATTAAGGGTATTTAACAACCTTTGCCCGGAAGAAAATATATATTTGGAGAGTTCACAAAGATCGGCATCTTTAATTTCTTCCATCAAAATTTTAGAAAAACCCTGAATACCTATTAAAGGTGTTCTAAACTCGTGCTGCATATTTGCAAGAATATTTGATTTTAATTTATCAGATTGTTCTGCTTTTTCTTTAGCTGCTAATAATTCCTGCCCTATTTTTATACGTTCATTAATTTCTTTTTGAAGCTCTTTATTGGCCATTGAAAGTTGAAATGTCCGCTCTTCAACTCGTTGTTCCAGTCTATCCCGGGCATCCCGTAATGCCTCTTCCATTTTTTTTTGATCGGTAATATCTAAGAAAGTTTCAATAATAAATTCTTCGTCTCCAAGGTTTATACCGGCATTAGTTTTAATTACAGGAATTAAAGTTCCGTCTTTTCTTTTTAGTAATTCTTCAAGGTTTGCGGCAATTGTAGTTGATTTTGCGGAACCATCTTGTGAGGTAAAAAGGGCGTCACTGTTTGTGCCAATAATCTCTTCTTTCAAAACACCAGCTAATTCAATCGCGGCTAAATTTGCATCGGCTATTTGTAAAGTTTTTTTATCAACAATAATAATACCCGCCTGCACGGTATCTAAAATAGTTTTTAACTCCCTTGTACTTTTAACTATTTTATCTGTCCGTGAGTTAATATTTTGTTCGGAGAGTATTTTTATGTTCTCAATTTCATTTGCCAAATACTGGTTTTGCATCAAGAATGCATAATAATTGGAATATATTCTGCATATTTCAATAGTATTTTCTTGCCCGGTAAAAGATTCGTTGAGAGATAAGATTATTAACCCTGTAATTCCTGAAAGTACAATTAAAGGAATAATTAAAAAATCATCCGTATGAGTTTCAATTTTAATTTGACCATATGTAATTTCACCGGTACTAAGTGCATTGGCAATACAACCGTTTTCGGCTAGAAGTTTATATGAATTTTCTACATCAGCTTTATTAACTCCTTGAGTTGAGATTTCATATTGGAATTCGAAAGTCTGCTGATTAATCGTAAAAAGCGCAGCGGAAATACACCCTTGAATTTTTTTATATGCTTCCAGCCCATCCAAAATAATTTGCTGGATTGATTTTTCATGAAGTAAAACCGGATCAATACCTGCTATTGCATTATAAAAGCTCTGGTTGTTAATATTGATTTCTTTTTGTCCCATTTGTTATTGATAAAGCATAACTCTTACGGTTTGGTCAAAATCCTCTATCAATTTTTTCTTTATGGAAGGAAAAAATCCTTTTGGTAATTTAATTATATCCCAAACCTTGAAATTTGGCTCGGGAATTAATATATCACCGCTTCTTCCCAATTCCAAAGCTGTAGCAAGAATATCGGCAATATGGACAGATGCAATTAACCTATTAGTTTGATTTTCTTTTATTCCATTATGATGATAAAGGATTGCATCTTGCAGCCCCGTAGGAAGTTTCCATTTTTCCGCAAGAATTTGCCCTGCCCTACAGTGATCAATGCCTAATATCTCGGTTTCTGCTTCTCTGATAGTGCAATCTTTTTGTACCACCAATTTTAGTACTTTTTCAAAATCATTAGGTAAAAACTCTATAAACAGCAGCTTACCTATATCATGAATAATTCCGGCTAAGAAATAATTCTCAAGTTCTTTTTCTCCTATTGCACTACCGATTAACCTGGTGGTTATTCCCACAGCAATTGAATGAGCCCATAAATCGGTTGGTTTAAAATTTAGAATAATTTTATCCTTTGTAAAAATATTCACTACAGATAGCGCAAATATTATATTTTTAATTTCATCAAACCCCAGATAAAGTATTGCCTGAGAAATAGTATCTATTCGGCCGCGAAAGCCATAGAAAGGGGAGTTAGCTACTTTTAATATCTTGAAAGAGGAAACCTGGTCTACAGTGATTATTCTTGCCAGTTTTTCAGGTGTAACCAAAGGGTCTTTAAGAGCTTCAGAGATCGAAGAATATATAGTCGGAAGAGTTTGTAGTTTATTTACATTTTGTAATATTTTATCAAATGAATTCATATTAGCATATCATTTTAGATTCTTTTTTAATAATTCACCCAAAGCCAAATTATAAATCTCTTCCTCATTAACATTCCTGAAATTCCACTTTAAACGTTTCTTAAGTTGATCTTTTGCTTTTGATATTGCGGCGTCATCAAACTGCAATTCCGATTCTTCTTCATTATCTCTTACAGATACACTCTGTATGCCCCATAGCAATAAAATATTCTTATGTCGTTCTTCCAGTTTTGTGTTTTCGGCCAGCATAATCTGGCCAAACTTATTTTTTACCGGAATAGCTAATTCCATACCGTCTTTAATTTCATTTATGAAAACAATTTTAGGCATATTGAACATTCATAGTAAATTAATACTTCATCCCAATTCATTTTCGAAACAAATTAATAATAGTTTATCCTACTTCATTATCATTATAAGTATTTTAGTCTTAACAACTTAATTAGCATACGCAGGTAATTGAGTATCATAAAATTGTGATCTATTAAAAAACGATTAAAATCAATCAATTTTATACTTTTATAATTAATTTGTCCATTTTCATTCTTATTTTAATTCCTTTGCATAATAATCTTCATCATTTATCATAATTACGTATTAACCGAGGTTAAAAGACCGGCTAGCTAAACTACCATAGCCGGAAAATTGACATTCATTTATAAAGAATAAAGTTAGAACTTTAATAAAGTATTAATACCAAACAATTTAAACTAAACTATTCTGAGAGGAATTTCCACAAAGGCGGCATAGTTTCTGTCAACTTATTTACTTTGTCACATTTTTCCACAAATGTTAATCTTCATCCTTTATGAAGAAATGGAGAAGTATTTAACGAAAATGTTTATCCCTGCATAAAAATGGTCTTGAACAGATGATTCTAAAAAAGGATATATGACCAAACCAAGTTAACAAGCAAAATTCAAATATATTTTAAAACACAATTATGTTTTGCTTTCTTACATTCAAATCTCTTACTTTTGTGCTAATACCTTTTTATATTTGGCAGTACTATCAATACTTTTGCTTTACCATCGAAAGAATTGCGCTTTAACCTATAATCTGGATATACAACCTGGTAACTAATTTTATAAATAGCATTAAGATATTGTACGGTCAAAAGCCAGGCTAAAAACTTTATTTCTCAGAAATTTTTCAAAAACTACTAATTTGAGTAAACAACATTAATATGAAATATTTAAACTTTATTTCTGTTTTCTTGCTTCTTCCATTTTCTCTTTTTTCCCAAGAGAAAAGTACCATTGATAGCGTAAAGACCTACAATCTTGACCCGGTCACCATTACCGCAACCCAGACAGAAATTCCGAGAAGCTTAGTTTCGCCCTCAATCAGCGTTGTATCTATGGAAGATATTAAAGCAAATCCGGATAAATCTATCTTTTCCCTTATCAGTCAGGATGTACCGGGTGTTTTTGTAACAGAGCGGGATGTACTGGGATTCGGAATAAATTCTGCTGCAGGCCAAATTAATATTCGCGGTATTGGAGGCAGCCCTAACAATGATGTGCTTGTTTTAATAGACGGCAGTCCGCAATATATGGGTTGGTATGGTCATCCAATTGATGATAGTTATTTAGCGACAAATATTGAACGAGTGGAAGTGATTCGCGGCCCGGCGTCAATGTTGTATGGATCTAATGCAATGGGCGGCGTTATTAACATTATTACACACGCATCACAGCAAGATGGGACGTCCGGTGATGCATCAATATCTTATGGAAGTTTTGATGCAGAACAATACGGGGCCCACATTGGATACCAAGAGAGCGGCTGGAATATACTGGGGTCTTTCACACATGAACATACGGACGGCTCCCGACCATGGTCTGAATATACCGCTAACAGCGGATATTTAAAAACTTCCTATCATATAGACAATCAATTTCAATTTTCACTTGACGGGAGCTTGACGCAATTTGAGACTTATGACCCCGGTATGACATTTTCTCCCGATACAAACAACTGGCAGCACATAAGCCGCGGTTACTTTGGAGCTTCGTTGGAAAACGATTTTGGTTTTGCTAAAGGCGGTATCCGAATGACATACAATTTTGGTCACAATGAACTATCTCCATACTATAATAACTTTAGCTGGGTATCGGATGATCATCTTGCAGCAATAAACTTATATCAAAAATTCATGTTGTTCAAAGATAATACAATAGCTGCCGGTATTGACGTTCAGGAAAATGGCGGTAAGGCATCCAATTCATTTACGAATTTTGGAACACAGTCTATTCAGGATTATGCCGGATATGTCAGTATACAGCAGTATTTCCTTGATAATCTACTAGCAAATGCCGGAATTCGTTATGCCCACAATAGTTACTTCGGAGAAATTGTTGTCCCGCAAGCCGGTGTGAATTATCAATTGGATCAGGGTACTTCTTTTCGGGCATCGATAGGAGAAGGGTACAAGGCACCACAGATATTTGAGTTATTTCAGCTTTCACCGATTGACTCTAAATTGAACCCGGAGGAATTATGGAATTATGAAGTGGGCGCTTCCCATACATTCGGACAGACGGCCGTAGCGGATATTGCCGGATTCATAATTGATGTAAAAAACACAATAATAGATCAATGGTATACTATGCAGTCCTTTAACTCAGGCAGCTCCCATTATGGCGGTGTGGAGGGTTCTTTGCAATGGTTCATCACTAACAATTTAAGTGCAAATGCAAATTATTCGTTAACCGGTAATGCAGACCAAACGGTTTCTGTTCCCAAACATAAAGCATTTCTCAGCGCTGATTATAGGTGGAGTATTTTGACTGCATCTCTCAGTGCACAGTATATTCATTCGATCTATGGATTAAACAATGCTGGATTGATTGAGAAAATGCCGGATTATACTAATGTTGAAGCAAAAATCGGGGCACAAATTACTGATAAAGTTTCACTTTTATTAAGTGCGCGAAACCTGCTGAATCAATCATATCAAACTATATATGGATATCCTATGCCGGGAAGAACTGCTAATATCAATATGAATTTGCAATTGTAAATAGCTAAAATATCCGGAGTTACTGAAAACTCCGGATATTTGTTTTAATTATAATAACACAATTTATCTATTACTACTTTATAACCAGCTCAAAGTTAAAGTAAACAATATATTCACTGCACAGGTGGATACGCTCCAATAAACTGTTTTGATTGCCCCAACAGCTTGCCTATAACAGCAGGTAGTTCAACTGCACTGCCGGATCCCGGAAAGGCTTGCAATAATTGGTAATTGTCCAGTATTGCACATTTGAATAAGCTGCCGCTATAATCCGGATAATAGGTACTGTGAGTCTCAAATTCAGGGTGCAGTTTTTGCAGTCCATCCAGTGAAATAAATTGAACCTGGCAATTATTAGTATTTGCAGGGCTCCACAAAATTAATGGGTTAGTCGAATCCCCTCTACCTGAGAGGCTGGGCGAAGAACTACGAACATACACATTATAATCGAGCTGTTTCAATTGAGAATTAGTAATTCTTCCGCATATCGAATCCGGCTGCCATACAAACAATAGTGGCCTATCAAAATTATCATCACCGGTAAGCAGGTTATTAACAAAAATATGACCATCCCGTTTATCAATATCCGGTCCTGTACTTGGGTGCCAGCCGAAATGATCAGCGACTGCATTTCGCCCATTACGCCCGATGCAAGCAACACTATTTACAAATGTATTCTGATAAATATTAACGTTGGAGCTGTTAAGTACCATTACTCCATGATCACAATTGACAAATAAATTTCCAGCACAAATTGCGCCTTTGGAAATTTCAAAGAAAAACCCGTTATCACTCGGCCAAAGCTGATCTTTGCGATAGTTGCCTCTATTATTGCCGACATTTTGAACCCAGTTATTAACAAAGCGGCCATCAACATTTCCAACATCGTACCACACACCATTCGAATATGGCAGGTCGATAATCAGATTATCCTTACACGTAGCGCGGTAACACTGATTAAAAATTTTTACTGCGGCCGGGAAATAGCCGGTAATTTTTTTTATATTATTTCGAGTAAAAATATTTTTTTCCAAAAGAACATCAGCCGAACCAATAACATAAATGCCCTCCGTGCTGGTGTCTGTTATACGGCAGTTACGAATCGTCAGGCTATCTCCTCTGAAATAACCTGCGACTCGTGAGCAAAATGAAATTGTGCAATTTTCCAATGTTGTGCCAATTACATCTTTTCCATGCTCAGACTCAGGTGAAAGCCCTTCCGGTTCCTTTCCTTCAATTTCGAGTGCGCGATATGCATACTGTGTGAACGTAATTCCTTTAATCACAAGCCCTCTGCCGTCCGAAGTTTTGCCGTGACAATCCTTTGTAGTTCTTACAAGAGCGGAATTAAAAGCGGTAATTTCCACGGTTTTATTTTCAGGATTAACACCGATATAAATCAGTCCTTTATCATAATCTATATAATATGAATTTTCATCAACCTCACCTTCCCAACCTTTAGATTGTAAGAATTTTCCGTTAACAAAAACCATATCATTGTTAAAAAGATATAGAGGCGTTTTCTTTCCTTCTCTTTCACGCTGCCACCAATCCGCAGGTTTTTCAGGAAATAAATGAGACCAATGGGTTGTCCACAGACCGTTTCCAAGATTTTTCCAATCTGTAGCAGGGAAAGTACCTTTTAAAACCGGTAGTTCATTTAAGTACGGCTGTATTGTTATACCCTGATTTAATTCAAGATTACCTATCCGGTACGTACCTCCACGCATTACAATAACATCTCCGGTTTTAACTCTCTCAATTGCGGCTTTAATTGTTGTAGGATTAGAAATTCTTTCTCCAGATTGTTTATATTTTCCATCAGGCGCAACATAGAAAATTGTTCCTGCACCCTTAGGTATTCTATAAGTTTGCGGGATCGGGCCGTACGGGCCGCCCGATGGCTGTGCATTTAAAGTCAGGATTCCAAAAATCATTATCAGAAAAACTAAATTAATAAAACTTATATCATACCGGTTTATAATTTGAGAAATTAACCGGATAAAATTTCTAAATTTATAAAAGTATTCCGCGGTCTGGTTTGAATTCATTTAAACTCCTTTATAAATTAGCTAATAAATGCTTTACTTAATTAAATACATAATACATTGAATGGTTGTTTAACGATCATAATCTTAGTCTAAATTTAACTGTACAAATGATAAAATAAAATGACTACTTGCATATATGTAGAAATACTATATCAAAATTTACAAACATTTAATATATAAATTCAGACGATAAAGTATGAATGAGAAACCGGTTCTTGTTCATGTCAAGGTGTGTAGCCGGCGGGGCGCGGCAATCAAGTTTAAATTCATATATATTAATTTATAGGAAAGTTGTGCAGCTTGAATTGTTAAAGATTTGAAAATTGCCGTCTAATTAAGAATTTAGCTAGGCATCGACTTAATTCGCTTATTTTAGTGCACCCTGCGGGACTCGAACCCGCGACCTGCTGATTAAGAGTCAGATGCTCTACCAACTGAGCTAAGGGTGCGGGGTAAAATTAAGAATTTTCACTCTGCTTTCAAAATCTCAAAATTCGTTATTTACTCTACGTTT
>Ga0181520_10001370_pt1 | contig 49689 bp, 37 predicted proteins | sample PEATcosm2014_Bin_29_FD_132451 | JGI IMG/M metagenome (GOLD analysis project Ga0181520, IMG submission 132451) | Peatland microbial communities from MTU Mesocosm Facility, Houghton, MI, USA - PEATcosm2014_Bin02_30_metaG | ecosystem: Environmental > Terrestrial > Soil > Wetlands > Peat | place... | reverse complement strand
GTCGGAGCGGAAACTCTTTCCCATGAATCACATTTTAAGAAAGGTCGGGCATCAATAAAATACCTTTCTTGATGCCCAGAATCTATTCCCGACACACTCCTAGCAGGAGGTTCCGGGCGTTTTTTGGGATCCGATGGCCGGCTCCCCCGGCAGGGGCGTCACGGGGATGTTCAAGGCGGAGTTGATGCGGGGAAAGAACTCGAAGGCGGCGGCCACGGCGGTGAGCTCCACAATTGCCTGGAAGTCGAAATGCGCGTTCACCGCGGCATAGGCGTCGTCGTCGATGGCGTTGCCCGATCCGTGCAGCAAGGTGGCATAGCGGAAGCCGGCCTTTTCCTTTTCGGTGAAGGGGCCGGTCTCGAAAGTCTCGATGCTATCGACCTGCTGTTGGGTGGCGCCGCGGACGGCGGCCAGGTGGCGATGTGCGCTGACGCAGTAGTCGCATCGGTTGAGCAGGGCAACCTGGGTGGCGATCAGCTCCTTGTACCAGCCCGGCAGGGCGCCCTCGGCCATCAGCGGCTTCAGCAGAGCGGCAATCCCAAGCACCAGGGGCGGAACGTTCGAGAGCGCCTTGTACATGTTGGGAACCACGCCTCGGTCGGCATAAAGCTTGTCGTACAAGGCAGCGACTTCAGGGGGAGCCTGGTCGCGTTCGACCAGTGGTACGCGCGGATCGGAATTCACATTGCTCATGAATGACTCCATAGGAAGTACAGGTCAGTGTAAATGCGCGGGCCTGTCTAAACTTCCCGAAACTGAACACGCAGAACAAAACGGGAAACCGGCGGGGGATTCCGCTCCGCCTCAGCAATTCTGCCTTGAGTGCCCGCCCCATCGCCCTTAGCTTCCAATTACAGGGTCTTTCCCAGGATTCGCGCACTTGAAAAGCGTGGCTGGGGACGGGTGGTTCACCAATGCAAACTGCAGTTCCGGCACGACCGGCAAAATCAGCAGCGCCTTTGACCGATCGTCTGTCGGAGGTGGCGCTTGGCTACCAAAGGGCTTTGAAGCAGAACCCGCACAATCCCGAAGCGCTGGTGGGTATGAGCCTTGTGGCTTTGGCCAGTCGTCAAACCGAGGCCGCTGTGAAAATGGCGACAGCAGCGGTGACGGCGGCTCCGGGAATGGGCTCTGCCTGGGTTACCTTGGGACAGGCGCTCAAGACCGCCGGACGGCCTGAAGATGCCGAGGAGTCCTATTTGCAGGCCCTTTGCCTGGACGGCATGAATCCTCTGGCGCGCATGGGATTGGCTGAACTCAAGATTGCCACCGGACGTCCCGAGGCGGCCATGCGGGATTTTCAAGTGGCCATTCAGCGGGAGCCGACGCTGGTCAATGCCTATCTGGGGCTGGGTCACGCTCTCGCCTGCATGGGGCGCAACCAGGAAGCGCTGGAGCGTTATAACCAGGCTCGAGGATTGCGTCCGAAACTGCCGGAAGCGGAATTTGCAGCGGGATTTGTGCTGGCTCGGCTGGGGAAATACAAGGAAGCAGAGATTCGCTACCGGCGAGCCCTGGTGCAGCGGCCGGATTTTGCCGCGGCGTGGATGAATCTGGGCGCTCTTTTGCGTGAGCAAGGCCGTGAGGTGCATGCTCTGGCCGCTTTGGAACGGGCTGTCGAGCTGCGTCCGGACATGATTGCCGGCTGGATCAACCTTGCCCTGCTGGCCCGCGAACGGCGCAAGCCGGAGTTGGCCGAAAAACACCTGCGCAAAGCCTTTGAGTTGGATCCGAACCAGGTGGAGACGCATGTTGCCTGGAGCCAGTTCCGCAATGCGGAAAAAGATCCGGTAGGCGCAGAAGGCTGGCTGCGCTGGGCGCTGGCCCTGGATCCAACCCACGCCGAAGCCACCAACATGCAAGGGATCTTGCTGCATAATCAGCGCCGCTTTGCCGAAGCTATCGAGGTGTTTGAACGGGCCGAGGCTCTGGGCAGCAAGGCCGCAGTCTCCAACCGAGGAAACTCCCTGTTGGACATGGGGCGGACGACGGAGGCTCTGGAAGCACACGTCCGCGCGGTTGAAGTCGATCCGGTCAATCCGGGCGCGAAGTACAACCTGGCCCTCACGCAGCTTCGGCTGGGAGACTGGAAGAGTGGCTGGCAGGCTTACGAGTCGCGCTGGCAGTTCCGCGAGGTGCATCGCAGCCCCCGGGTCTTCCGTCAGCCTCGCTGGCAGGGTGAGGCGCTCAATGGCCGCCGCGTGCTGCTTCATGCCGAACAGGGTTTGGGCGATACCATTCAGTTTTGCCGCTACGCAGCCCTGGTGGCAGCCCGTGGCGGCGTTCCGGTGCTGCAGGTTCAGAATCCTGTGGAGCGGCTGATGCACACCTTGCCGGTCGTCCACTCGGGATTCGCGGAGACGGCGGTGCTGGGTTCTGCGCCTCCGGCCTTCGATCTGGAATGCCCGCTGTTGAGCCTTCCCGCTGTATTCGGAACTACCGTGAAGACGGTTCCGTGGAGCGGCGCGTATCTGGGCTCCGACGCCAGCCTGGCGTTTCAGCGGCGCATGCGCTCTCCGCATGTCCGCCCCGGCGAGAAAGCCCTGAGGGTGGGACTGTCCTGGGCCGGAAATCCACGCTATAAAGCCGACCATCTACGCTCCACCAAGCTCAAGACCCTGGAGCCTCTGCTGCGCACCCATGGCGTCAACTGGATCTCGCTGCAAAAAGGAGCGCCCGCTGTGCAGTTGAAGGATTTGCCCGGAGATATTTTCGTCTGGGATAGCGCTAGCGACGAGCAGGATTTGGCCGACACCGCGGCCATGGTCTCTTCGCTCGACTTGGTGATCACCACCGATACCTGCATCGCGCACCTTGCCGGCGCCATGGCGAAACCGGCCTGGGTTCTGCTGCCGCACCTGGGAGACTGGCGCTGGATGCAGGACATCGAGACCACGCCCTGGTATCCAACCGTGCGATTGCTGCGTCAGCCGTCCGTGGGTGATTGGGGCTCGGTCCTCGGTCGCGTAGTCGATGAATTGCATGAACTCCACGATGCGTGTTTCATGCCGCCGGGCAGGGCGCCGCAGCGGGAGTCCCTTCCGCAGATGCTGGCTTCGGCCTAGCTTGTTTCTCACCCTTGCGCCAACAGCGTGCAAGAATGGGGCACTTAGCTAAACGGCCGACTCGCTGACCTGCTGACTGGCTGGCTCGCTGAGCTTGGCTTCCTCGCGCAGGCTTTTTCGCACCCGCTCCATGATGCCGAGGTAGTAGGCCAGATTGTGAATGGAATTCAGCGTCGCCGAAAGCGCTTCGCCGGAGTGCATCAGGTGGCGAAGGTAGGCGCGGGTATAGCGCTGACAGACCATGCAAGCGCATTCCGGATCGGGAGGGCCCTGATCCTCGGCGTATTTCTTGCCCTTGATGTTGAGGCGGCCTTCGCTGGTGAAGAGCAATCCGTGGCGCGCCGCGCGTGTGGGCAGCACGCAATCCATCATGTCCACGCCCATGCGGGCATATTGCTCGATCTCGTCCGGATAGCCCACGCCCATCACATAGCGGGGCTTGTCTTTGGGCAGCAGGGGAAGGACTTCGGCGATCATCTCCAGGGTCAAATCGCGCGGTTCGCCCACGCTCAAGCCGCCGATGGCATAGCCGTCGAAATCCATTTCGATGAGCTGTTCGGCGCTCTGTTTGCGCAGATCGGTATACATGCCGCCTTGCACGATGCCGAAGAGGCTCTGGGTGCGGCCGCCAAGTTCCTGGTGCCACTCCACCTGCTGGCGGTGCGCCCGAAAGTGATCCAACGACCGCTCTGCCCATGCCAAGGTGAGCCGCAAGCTCTCTTCGGCCCGGTTGCGGTCGGCAGGGTATTCGGTGCACTCGTCGAAAGCCATGGCAATATCCGCTCCCAGGGCTATCTGTACATCCATCGAATGCTCAGGAGTGAAAAAGTGCGAACTGCCGTCAAGATGCGAGCGAAAGCGCACGCCTTCGTCGCTGACCTTGCGCAACTGGCTGAGGCTGAATACCTGAAAGCCGCCGGAGTCGGTGAGCATGGCTCGCGGCCAGCTCATGAAGCAGTGCAGCCCTCCCATGCGGCGGATGGGCTCGTGGCCGGGGCGCAGGTAGAGGTGGTAGGTGTTTCCCAGGATAATCTGCGCGCCCAGGGTCTCCAGCACGTCCTGAGGAACGGCTTTCACCGTGCCGAGGGTCCCGACCGGCATGAATACCGGGGATTCGACGATCTGGTGGGGCAGGTGGATTTGTCCACGCCGTCCGCCCGCTTCGGTTTCTGCAAGGATGTTGAATTCGAGGCCCACTCAACGATTCTAGCCGGTGCTCCACCGGTCGCTTTGGAGCCGCACCACGGTGTCTGAATCTGCGCTCGAACCGCCCTTCGGCCCGCGTACCCCATGTCGCGCTTTTGAGACATGGGAAGCTACCAACCGGGCTGCAGTCTCCCCGCTCCCGGGTACGACAATGTCCGGCGCGATCTCGGCGAGGGGGATCAGTACGAAGGCGCGCTGGACCAGGCGCGGGTGGGGAATCTGCAAGTCCGGCTCATTCACAGTTCTGTCCCCGAAGAGCAGAATGTCCAGGTCCAGCGTCCGCGGGCCGTTGGTGAATCCAGACAGGCGATTGCGGCCAAATTCCAGTTCAAGGGCTAACAGACCCTCCAGCAGTTGTTGCGGCTCCAGCTTCGTCTCCAATGCGAGGACTGCGTTTACAAAGCGTGGCTGTTCGGTAAACCCTACCGGCTCAGTGGAGTAAAGCGAAGAGCGGGCCGCCACATGGCCCAGAGATTCCAGGCGTTGCGCAGCCGCAGCCAGCGTTGCTTCCGGCGCTCCCGCCCAACTGGGAAGGTTGCCGCCCATTCCGATGTAGGCCATTTGCATGTGTTTCAGACTATCGCGGGAGGCAGTTGAACCTCACTGGGGTGAACGGCGGTTATGCCGGGGAAGCGCAAAAAGTCCTGCGCATTCAGAGTGAGAATGTGCGTCAACCCATGGGCCTGCATGACGGCGACAAGCCGCGCACTCTGTGCGTAATCGCTAGCTGCCGCCAAATTGGATAGACCTGATCGTTCTCCGGCAGCAAGGTCATGGTGCTTTCGATATATTCGGCGGATTTGCGAGCATCTGCGATTGAGAGGCCATAGCCGTTCCGGAGGAGCGGCCGAGTACAGACATTCCAAAACTCTGCCATGTTCTGCAGCGAGAAACAGGCTTCGATGCCGCGCCTCTCCAACTCATTGAGCGCCCTTCCAATAAGTTGGTGCTGGAGATCGCCCTGGCGAAAGATCCGCAGCAGAATGTTGGTGTCGATCAGGTACATCGAGGTTGGCACGGTCAGTCGTGATCCGGATAGAAACTTTCGCGCGTGTATGCTTCGTCGGGGAGTTGAGGTATCTTCTCAGAAAAGGCGGACATCTTTCGCAAAAACGTCTCCATATTCATTCTGTTCATCGGCCGGACTGGAGCGCCGGCTGCGGGAGCCGTGCGCGCCGCGTCTTCGATAAGTCTCTGGACGAAACTCTCCGGGCTCTGTCCACCCGCCTCCACCCGGGCGGCGAATTCATCCGGGATGTTGACCGTAATCTGCATGGCAAGAGCGTAGCAGGGGTTTTGGAAAAAGGCCAGTCACTGCGGGGGTCGAAAGCCAGCCCCCGAATGCCCATTTTGTGCCAATGTCTTCGGCAGCGGGAAGTCTCCGGGGCGATTCTGGTAGCATCCCTTTTGGAGACTTTTCAGGATGGATCCTCTTACCAGTGCGGGCCTCGGCGCCCGCCGCAATGAAGACATCGCTCTCGACCTGCTCAAATTTGTAGCCGGAACCGCCGGAGTTGGCCGTCCCGCCGCGGGCTCAACCGGTTTCAGCGGAGCTTCCGCGCCCAAGCCGGAGGAGCACGTGACGCAGTTGCTGGAACTCTATAGCCGCTGCCTGAAGGCCGTGGAAGGCCGTGAGCCGGAACTGGCATTCCCGGCGCCGCAGCAGGCAAGCATCGGGCCGGAAACCGGGGCAGTGCGATAGCCGAAGAACCCATTCTGCGCGTTGCTGTCGCCGGCGCCGGCGCATTTGGCCGCAACCACCTCCGCGTCTATCGCGAGTTGGAGACGGCTGGGCTCGGTGTCGCCCTGGTGGCGGCTGTCGAACCGGATGCGGCCCGTGCCGCCGAGACTGCGGCCAAGTACGAAATCCCCGTCTTCGGCACCGTCGACGCGTTGCTGGCCGCGGATCTGAAGCTGAACGCCGCTACCGTCGCCGTGCCCACGGTCCACCATCACGCTGTGGCCTCGGTGTTGCTGGATGCGGGCCTCGATCTGCTGGTGGAGAAGCCTCTGGCCGCCACCCTGGCTGAAGCCGACGACCTGCTTGCCCGCGCCGAAGACGGCAAGCGCATTCTGCAGCCCGGTCACTTGGAGCGCTTCAACCCCGCCGTCCTGGCTGTCGAATCGCAGTTGCACCGTCCCATGTTCTTCGAGTCGCACCGGCTCTCTGTCTTTACGCCGCGCTCGCTGGATGTGGATGTAGTGCTTGACCTGATGATCCACGACCTGGACATCGTGCTGACCTTCGCCCATTCGCCGGTGCGGGAGGTGCGGGCCGTGGGCCTGCCGATTCTATCGCACAAGGTGGATATCGCCAATGTGCGGGTGGAATTCGACTCAGGCTGCGTAGCCAACTTCACCGCCTCGCGCGTCTCGACGGAGCGGGTCAGGAAGCTGCGCTTCTTTGAGCCTCGCCAGTATATTTCCATCGATTATGCCCGGCAGGATCTGCTGGCCATCCGCATCGATCCGGATTCCGCCGGCTCGTCCGCGGATCGATCCAAACTGCTGGCATCGCTTCCGCCCCACATTGCCGCGCTGATCCCGCCGCAGATCGCCGCCGACCTGGTGGCGGGCAAGATCGACCCGGCCGTCATCGCCAAGTTTGCCGCGGCCGCCGGAATCGATCCGGGGTTAGCGGCGCAATTTGCCGCACCAACCGGCCCGGCTCCCGGGCTTTCGTTCGTGAAGCCTGCAGTCACGCCAGGGGAACCGTTGCGGCTTGAGATTCTGTCGTTTCTGGATGCGGTGCGGACGCGCAGGGCACCGCGGGTGACCGCCCGCCAGGGCCGCAATGCACTGGAACTGGCCCTGCAGATCCAGGCCACCATGGTGGCTCACGCCGATCGCGCCGGATTGGGCGATTTCTTCAATCCTGGCGCGTAGCTTACACGAGTGCGGTTAGCCGGTCCGGCTGGTGCAGCGTCACCAGGGAGTCCTCGATTGAGATCCAGCCATCTTTGCGGAACTGGCCCAAGGTGCGGGTGACGGTTTCGCGGGTGGTGCAAGCCATCGAGGCCATCTCTTCGTGGGTCAACAGCAAAGGAAAGCGGAAGTCGCCATTGGTGAGGTGTTCGCCAATCTGATGAGCCAGTTCGATCAGCAGGCGGCCCAACCGGGCGGCCACTGTCTCGGAGAGGGATATGCGGCAAGCGTCCTGCAAGGCGAAGCGATATTCCTGGCAAATGCACTGCACCGCGCGCATCTGCGCCTCTTTGTGGGTGCGCAGGAAGCTCAGGAACCGCTCCCGCTCGACCGGGCGCAATTGGGCCGTGGTGAGCGACTCGGCGGAAACCTCGTAGACCCCATGGGCCAGAACCGCGTACAAGCCCAGCATGGAACCCGGGCCGGCGACGCGGACAATCATCTGGCGGTCTTCGTGGCGCCCGGCGGTGAGTTTCAAATAGCCGCTACAGATAAGGTAGAGGCAGCGCGAATCCTCGCCTTGAGAGAACAGGGTCGCCTGAGCCGGAAGAGTGACCGTGCTGGTGACCAATTCCAGGTCGGCAAGAACCGCGTTTCCCAATGAACAGAACCAGCCGGGCCTGCGATTGCCACAGACTGCACAACCGGCCAATGTCGGCTCCGAACCGTGCTTATGCCGCGACGGCGCTGTTGGGGCGATTTCTGTTTCTGCCATGGTGTTGCCTCTTCCGATGCCGGTGCGGCACTGTGTCCTCGGCTGGATCGCTGGCCCGCGCGGCGGCAAGGGCTTGCATGCTGACGAGAAACGGTCCGGGACATCCGGAATTCAGGCTCTTGCTCCTTCAAAGTCTGCCGGAGGCCTTCCCGCCATGGATGTGACGAGGCTCACGTGTATGGTGTTCAACGGCAACCTCCCACCGCAGGCCACCTTGCTGGCCCTGCTCGTCCGTCATTTTCCGCATCCTCTCAAGGGCACACACCCGAAAGGGCCGAGAGAATTGACCTTGTGCACCCCTGCGCCGAATTCGACGCCATTTGAGCATTACGGTACAGATGGGCAAGCGCGCCCTGTGTTCCCCTGCATCTGGCGTATCCCCACTCAGCCGCACTATTTCCAACGAGTCAATGGAACTTCGCCTCGGAGCCTGGATTTGCCGCGGCCGCTCTCGATCGGGAACCGGCGGTCCGGAACACGTTCATTCAGGAAATAAAGGAGAGAGAGCGTTCTTTTGTCGAATGTGATATGCGTCACCGTTTGTGTTTGAAAGAAATCGTAGGATTCTCCCCAAGAAGGGATGCTCCGCACATTTCCCCCCTTCGCCATGAGTGCCGGCGTTCCGTTCGCCAAACCTGTTGTCCCATAAAGGGTTCCAGGTGTAAAGATCCGATACCCAGGCACCGATGATTCAGATGAGCGAGAAAACAACCAAGGCGGTACTTTGCATGCAGATGGTAGGTCCAGTAGCGCGATTGCCAATCAGTGCGACCCCGAGGTGGAAACCGGGGCCGCGAGCCTGTTTGATGTTGATACTGGGCGCAAGCGTTCTATGCGCTCAAGCTGTTGCTGCCGGGGCTCCCAAGGGCGAGGCGGGTTCCAAACCAGCGGCTGTTGAGACCAAGGCGTCGGCGCCTGGCGATTTCGTCGGAGCCGAAGTTTGCGCCACGTGCCATGAAGAAGTTGCCAAGGGGTTCGCCTCCAATCCCCACAGCAAACTGGCCGAAGCGCACGGCAAGAGCGGCATCACCTGCGAAGGTTGCCACGGCGCTGGCAAGGCGCACGTGGAAGGTGGCGGCGATAAAACCAAGATTTTCAACCCCGCTGAGGCCACGGCCAAGGAAGTCGACCAGAAGTGCCTCGGCTGCCACCAGGGCAAACACGCCAATTTCGAGCGTTCGGCTCATGGCGAAAACAACGTGAGCTGCATTGGCTGCCACAGCGTTCATGCCAGCGGCGCCAACGAATCTCTGCTCAAGGCCCCTCAGCCTAGCCTCTGCTACCAGTGCCACACCGACGTCAAGCCGCAGTTCTCCATGCCGTTTCACCATAAGGTCAACGAGGGCCTGGTGCAGTGCACCGACTGCCACGATCCCCACGGCAGTTTTGAGAAGAAGGGCCTGAAGTCCGCCGCTCAACAAGATGCAGTGTGCGTCAAGTGCCATACCGAGGCCGCTGGGCCGTTTGTCTACGAGCACGCCGTGGTCAAGACCGAAGGCTGCACCGCCTGCCATAGCCCGCACGGAGGCCCCAATCCCCGCCTGCTGAACCGGGCCAATGTCAATACCATTTGTCTGCAGTGCCATTCGCCGTCGACCAACTTCACCAGCTTTACGCCGGCTGGCCCGGCGCACAATCAGGCTGCCCAATATCAATCCTGCTTGATTTGCCATACGGCCATTCATGGCTCCAACGTCAGCAGCGTGTTCTTCAACCCTAACTAAGGAAAGGGGGCGAGCGATGACAGTACAGACGAATTCTCAGAAGTGTCTGGGCAGGTCGTCGACCGGGACGTTTGTTGCCCGGTTGAGCTTCCTTACCCTTGCAGCCACGATGCTCACAGGCGGCGCATCCGCCGGTTTTGGACAATCCCAATCAACTGCGGCCAAGCCGGACGCGGTCAAGCCCGCGGCCCCGGCGGAGGTCAAAGCCGGGAGCTACCTCGTACATCAGTCTCTTGAAGTGGGCGGGCGCATCACCAGCGTCACCGGCAGCCAGTCCATGTGGGACACCCTGGTCAACCAGGGCAGCGGCGGACGCATTCTCGGCCAGTCGCTCGACATGCACTCTACCGACACCCACAAGACGCCGTTCTTCGACTCGCTGTCAACTTTCAGCAACGGCTACGGCGGCGATCCGTACAACGTCACGCATTTGAAGATGTCCAAGGGCAGGTTCTACGACTTCGCCGGCAGCTTCCGGCGCGATCGCAACTACTTCGACTACAACCTGCTGGATAATTCCCTGCTGACCACCGGCACCGCGACCGCGCCTCCGCTGGTCACCGAGAACGATTCGCTGCACCTGTTCAACACCGTGCGGCGCAACCTGGATACCGAACTGACGCTGTTTCCCATTTCATTCATCAGCTATCGGGCCGGGTACACTCACGGCACCCACGAGGGGCCGACCTACTCCTCGATCCACAACGGCGGCGACGTGCAGGTCCTCAATTATTTCCGCAACGCCGAGGATACCTACACAGCCGGCATCGACGTGAAACCCGCCAAGCGGACCACCATCAGCTACGACCAGTTCCTGGTCTACTACAAGGGAGATTCGAATTTCTCGCTGGCCGGGGCCAATTACACCCTGTCCAATGGAGCACCTGTCTCTCTGGGCGTGGATGTTCTGGGCGGGAACACTACCTGCGGCAGCGCCACCGCCAAGCCCGTCTCCACTCTTGGACCGGAAGTTTCGGCCTCCGGCGTGGTCAATCCCTATTGCACTGGAACCCTGGTGCAGAGCCAGACGGCGCCCACCCGCACCAGCTTCCCTACCGAGCAGGTGCGCTTCAGTTCGCATTTCTTTGACAAGATCGCGTTCAACGGGCGCTTCCTTTATAGCGGCGCCACCAGCACGGTCAACAGTTTCAACGAGACCTTCAACGGGCTCGGCCGCGGCAACGTGCGCCAAACCATCGAAACCGGCTCCGGAGCCAACGGTCAGTTCGCCAACAACAAGCGCATCCGCAGCGACGGCGATGTGGGGTTGGTGGCCGAACTCAGCAAGATCTTCTCGGTTTCCGATTCGGTCATCGTCTGGAACACGCGGACGGAAGGCTATTCCAACAACACTACGCAAACCTGGACCGGCGTGGCCGGGTCGGCAGCCACCAAGACGGCGCCCGCGGTGCCCACAACCTCCATGTTGACGCCGCTCAGCGATCCCTCGATAACGGTCACCAACGTCGCTGCCATCGCTACGGGCAACCTGGATGAGAAGGTGGCGCAAAACACCGTCCTGGCCACGGCTGCCATCGGATCGCAAGTCAAGGTCTCCGGTGGGTGGCGCTACAAGAATCGCGAGATCTCCGACCCACACGCTACCAACCTCACCTGGACTGAAAATGGAGCCATCGCCGGCGCCGTGATTCAGCCTTCGCGCATGGTTCGGCTGAATGTCAACTTCGATTCGATGAGTTCGAAGTTCGACTCGGGAACCGCCGTTCTTGCGGAAACAACCCCGTCTACCACGCTGCTGTCGGCGAATACTTTCACCCGCACGGCTCCGGACAAGAGCTATCACTTCCGCGCGCGCGCCCTCATCAAGCCGGCCAAGTGGATCGACTTCGCCATCACGGGCAACGATTACTCGGCCAAGAACGACGATCCGCAAGTCAATCACACCGAACACAACCACGACTTGAGCTTCGCCGCCAACTACACCCCTGTGGAAGGGTTCACTTTCAACTTCAACTTTGCCCACGACGATGTCTTTTCACAGACCGATCTCTGCTACATCTTCGTGGCCACGACGACCACCAACCCGCCTGTATCGCTTCCCTCCGGAGCACTCGGCTCGACCGGAACCTGCCTCAAGACGGCGACTAACCCGGAAGGCACGCTCACCACGGCGGCCGCCTCGTCGCAACTCTACCTGGGACACGGTACCTACGACGCGCCCAGCAACTTCTTTGCCGGCGCCATCGATTGGTCGCCTTCCAAGTACTTCCGCTTGAATGCCGGCGCCCGTCTCAATGCCGTCAGCGGTTCCGCGGAGATGCTCAATCCGCTCATGGTTCCCGGAGCCCTTCAATCGAGGTATTACACGCCTTTTGCCGATCTGTTGGTCAACGTGGCTTCGCAATGGGCATGGCATGGCAACTGGATCCACAACGAATACGACGAGAGGGGACCGTTAGGCTCCCTGGCGCCGCGCAACGTCAAAGGCGACACTCTCACGCTGGGTGTGAAGTACGCTTTCTAAAGCCGGGCGAACCAGGCAGTAGCCCGGTTCGCCCGTACAACCCGCTGCGAACTCCTGAATTTCGGGTAATTCGCATGGGATCAGCGCCATGGAGCATTTTTTTTAGCCGGTGTCACACAGGAAATCGGCCGCCCACGGGTACACTGACCCCAGCTATTATCCGAGGGGTTCCCACGATGCGAAAGACCATCCGAATTCAGGTGGCGTTGGCAGTTGTGTTTCTAATGTCCAGCGTTATGTGCTTTTCCCAGTCCAGCGGGGAGGCGGTTTACACGGCCAAGTGCCTCAGCTGTCACGGAGCAAACGGGTTGGCCCAAACAATTCTCGGCAGGGCGTTAAAGGTCAAGCCGGTCGACGATCCAGCGGTGAAGAAGTTCACCTTTGCCGAGATGATGGACGCAACAAGGAACGGCATCGGCAAAATGCAGCCGTTCAAGGACAAACTTGATGATTCGCAGATCAAAGATTCGGTTTTGTATTTCCGATCGTTGATCAAGTAAGAGACAATCGGCGCAGCTCCCGGAATCCAGAGGGTTGCGCCTTTTCTCTGTGAGAAGGTTGAAACTGCCCTTTCGGTGGAAAGAATGCAAACCGAGGCAGGGTTCCAGAAGCATTCCAGGCGGAGGGCGCATCCCCATGCAACCTGGCCGTTCCCGGAATAGAGGAGTTTTTCAATGACAAGAACCATGAGGTCCCAGGTGGTGTTGGCCGTTGTTATTTCCATGGCCAGCGCCTTGAGCTTCGCACAGTCCGGTGGCGAAGCGACTTACAAAGCCAAGTGTCAAATGTGTCATGGCGCCACAGGCACCCCAAGTACAGGGATGGCCAAGATGGGCATCAAGCCGGTCTCCGATCCGGACATCAAGAAGCTCACTGTCGACCAGATTGCCACCGTCGTCAAGGCCGGCAAAGGCAAGATGAAGCCGGTTGCCGGACTCAGCGATGCCCAGGTCCATGACGTATCGGTCTTCTACAAGGGTCTCAAGTAGACCGTACGATCCACCGGGGCAACAAAAAAGGCCCGCCAGCTTTGGCGGGCCATCCATTTCCATCTGGGGGTCAAAGTGACGTTCTTTCAACGATTCCGTGAGAGCTGGGTTCGACCGGCATTGTTCTTCGGCAACAACCCCATCAGTCTCGCCGGCGGCGCCATTACCAGCGCGTCGGGCGTGACCATGATCGGTTATTGGCTGGTCGAGATTCTCGGCCGCCCCAACGACAACCCCTACCTGGGCATCATCTTCTTCTTGTTGCTGCCTGGCGTCTTTATTGCCGGGCTGGCCATGATTCCGATCGGCGTCTATCTGCGCCGCAAGGTACTGCAAAAGGCGGGCCAGATCCCCGCCGAATTCCCCAAGGTCGACTTCAACGACCGCATGTTCCGCCACGGCGTCGACATTGTGTTGATTGCCACCATCGTGAACCTTCTGGTGGTCTCCATCGCCAGCTATCGCGGCGCGGCCTATATGGATTCCCCCCAGTTCTGCGGCCAATCGTGCCATGTGATGCACCCGGAATACACCGCTTACAAGATCTCCGCGCACTCCCACGTGGCTTGCGTCGATTGCCACATCGGATCCGGCGCAGCCTCTTATTTCCGCGCCAAGGTCAACGGCACCAAGCAACTGCTTGAAGTCGCATTCAACCGCTATCCCACGCCGATTGAGTCTCCGGTGCAGAATCTTCGGCCTGCCCGGGACATTTGCGAGGGATGCCATACGCCGGCCCGCTTCATCGGCGAAAAACTGCTGGTGAAGTCTACTTTTGCCGACGATGAGGCGAATACCGAGACGCAGTCCGTTGTGGTGCTGCATCTGGGCGGCCGCGACTCGCTCTCTCATTTGACAGGCATTCACGGCGTGCATTTGGGACACATCGAATACGTCACCACCGATCCCACGCGCACCACCATTCCCTGGGTCCAGAAGCATAACGACGACGGTTCGGTAACCGAATTCACCACTGCCGCCGCGGGTGCGGGCGTACCCAAGGGTGAGCGCCGCGTGATGGATTGCGTCGACTGCCACAATCGCGCGGCACATACCTTTGTAACCGCGGAAGACGCCATCAACCGCGCCATGGCCGAAGGCGCCGTCAGCCCCGAGTTGCCCTGGGTTCACAAGGAAGGCCTGGAACTGCTCAAGGCCAGCTACGCTTCGCAAGCCGAGGCCAGTACCAAGATTCCAAGCCAACTCAGCGCTTTCTATCGCACCCAGCATCCTGAGGTGCTGCAGGCAAAAGCCGCGTTGGTGGCCTCTGCCGGGCAGGCACTGGTTGGCCTTTACAGCCAGAATGTCTTTCCGGACATGAAGGTAACCTGGGGAACGCACCCCAATCACATCGGCCACATGGCCTATCCCGGCTGCTTCCGTTGCCACGATGGCGACCACGCGACCAAGGATGGCAAGAGCAGCATCACCCAGGATTGCGCCGCCTGCCACAACCTTTTGGCGGTCGACGAATCCAAGCCCAAGGTGCTTTCCGACCTCGGCATTCAATAGCGAGCTCCCCACAAAACTGGGTGCCCCACCCTCGCGACGGGTTTGTTTTTTGTCGCCAGGGTGGGCTGCCTCCGGCCCAAATCGAAGATCAAGCGAGACAGTCCCTCAGTCCCTGGTCCCTGTTCCCTTTTGCCTGGCCTCGGCTTCCCGCACAATCTGCTGCCCCATCGATCCTTCCTCGCTATACAATCGGGGCCAAGCATCTCGAATCTCTAAACCCTCTGCCCAAAAGGTGGTAGGGTGTGAAAACTGTTCCGTGGAGCATGATAGGGATGGCCCTTTTCGACCCGTGCGGCCTGCGGCGTCCATTCTTGCGGTTCGTAAAAAAAGAGGAACATGGCAAATAAGAAGAACTTCGGCCTGACCTTCGCTTGCTTGCTGCTGGCCAGCCTCGGAGTATCCGGTTCCGTCGCGGCACAGGCTCCGGCACTTCAGACGACTTCGGTCCTTGGCGTTGCGCCTTCCAGCGTCAGCCTCGACCGCATGATCCTGCTGCTCGAGCCCCCGGCAGATCGCCGCCAGGCGCTGTTGAAAGAACTGGCAGACCAGCGCAATCCTGCGTCGCCCGAGTATCGCCACTGGCTCACCCCTGCCGCCTTTGCCGACGCCTACGCGAACTCCGCTGCGGACGTCGATCGGGTCTCGGCATGGCTTGCAAGCGAGGGCTTCAAGGTTGCGCCGTTACCGGCCGGCCGCGGCTGGATCGAGTTCTCAGGGTCGGTTGCCCAGGTGGAACAGGCCTTTCGCACCCGCGTCGTCTTCATTCAGTCGGCGCCTGGCGAAACCCGTGCCGTGCTTGCCTCGGCCATTGTGGTTCCCGGTGCGATCAAACCCCTGGTTCATGGTCTCGTCTCGCTCGACGGCACGCTTGCTGCCCCGGCCATCACGCCGCCGCAGACGGTCAGTATTTCTGCAGCCGATTTGGCATCCCAAACGTCGCTCAACCACGTTGAGGCGCTCAGCCCGCAGATGCTGGCGCACCTTCTTCATCTGGATGGGTTGCATACCGCAGGTACTCTCGGCACAGGCCAGTCCATCGCCATTCCCGCGCGCAGCAACGTGCGCAGTTCCGATATCGCTGCCTTCCGCACCGCCTTCTCGCTTTCCGCCAGTGCGCTGCAGGTTGCGTCGGCAGGTCCCGATCCAGGACCCACCGCCGACGAGCCAGCGGCGGTCCTGGCTGCCTCCTGGGCGGGCGTTGCCGCACCTGGCGCGAATATCATCCTGGTTCCGGCCGCCACCACCGCCGCCACCGACGGCCTCGACCTCGCCTTGGCAGCGATAGTTGATCAAGTTCTGGCGCATACCGTAACTGTTGGCTATTCCAGTTGCGAAGCGGGCATCGCCGAACCGCACCAGGCCTTTTATGCCGCGCTGTATCGCCAGGCCGCAGCCGAAGGCTTAGCCGTAATTGCCGCCAGCGGCGACAGCGGGGCCTCGGCCTGCCATATGGCCGGAACTGATGCGCCTGTGACGACGGGATTCGCCGTCAACGCACTGGCCTCCACGCCCTGGAACACCGCCGTCGGCGTCGCCGCCTTTGGCGCCGCAGGTCCGCAAGCCGGCATCGCCGCACTTTCCGCATGGTCGCCTCTCAATCCGGCCGATCCCGGCTTTGCCGGCGGCGGCGGCACAAGCGCGCTTTACTCAGCACCTGGCTGGCAAGCAACTCCATCGCAAGCTGAGCAGCTTTCCGCTGCAAGCGGAACCTCGGGCCGCCTGGTTCCCGACCTCGCCCTGCCAACGGCCCTCGACAGGGGCGTAAATCCAGGCCTGGCGTTTTGCTTCGGTGGCGTCACGGCCTCCACTGGATGCACCTTGGTGCGCAGCGGCGGTAGTGCTGCCGCATCGGCTATCTTTGCCGGCATCGTTGCCATGGTTGCGGAACGGGACGGCGCACAAGGCAATGTCGCCCCCTACCTCTACGCTTTCGGCAGCCACACCGGAATTTTCACCGATGTGCAACAGGGCAATGCCCAGTTGCCGTGCACTGCCGGCACACCCGGATGCGGCGCGACACAGCAAATCGGCTTTGCCGCCGCCGCTGGTTACGATTTGGCCACCGGCCTGGGCACGCCAGACGCTCAAAAGCTGGTCAACGATTGGGACAACCCGGCGGGCAACGGCACTGCGGTTGCCACGGTTACCAATACCATCACGGCTGGCCAGACCATCAACCCTTCCGGCTCGGTGGTGCTGTCGGCCTCGGTCGACTCCGGCACAGCCGGCAGCGCCCCCACGGGAACCATCGCCTTCCTCGATCAGTCCAATAACAACACCGTCGATACGGTCCTGCTGGTTCCCGGCACTGGAGGCCTGTCCACGGCCTCTGTTACGGTCACCGGCGTATTGACGCAGGGCGGGCATCCCATCGTGGCCGAATATAGCGGCGACACGGTGTACGCCGCAGCCAATTCCCAGCCCGTGGTGGTAGAGGTACAGCCCAGTTCCACCGTCACCGTCGTAACCCCGGCCAACTCCAACCCTGGGCCCGGCAGTTCGCTGATCGTCACTGCCCTGGTTACGTCTTCGAACGCCGGCAGCGGCGCCCAGGCCCCATCCGGCACCATGGACTTCCGCCTCGACGGCGTGAGCCAGGGAATCCAGCCCCTGGTGGCCGGAGTTCCCGCCGCCAACAGCACCAATTCCACATCCAGCATCGGCATGACCATGCCTTATGTGGCAGGCAATCATCAGATTGTGGGCTTTTATAGCGGCGACACCAACTACACCAACTCCACGTCCGCTGCGGCGGTGGTGACACTGGCAAGTTCCGCTCCCACCGTGGTCTTGACCCCGGCTACTTTGACTCCACTGGCCGGCAGTAACCTGCAACTGACGGTTACCATCAGTCCACCTTCGGCCAGCGCAACGGCACCTACGGGGACGGTCTCCATCACCCTCGACGGCAGCAAGGTTGCAACGGTGCCGGTAACGGCCTCGTCGCCGTCTTCGACGGCCACAGCCACCATCACCGCGCCGGCCATCGGGACGCACATCCTGGTCGCCACCTATAGCGGGGACGCCAATTACTCCGTCGCCGCCTCGCCGGCTGTAACCATCACGGTGGGCAAGACAGCCACCACCCTCGTCGTGACCCCGGCCACCACCACCCCAGCCGCCAACAGCCCCTTGCTGCTGACCGCTACCCTTACGCCCGTCGGTACGAGTGCCGCCACGCCGAGCGGAACTATTTCCTTCACGCTCGACGGCGCCACGCAAGGAACCGCTCCCATCGCCTCGGGAACCACAGCGACCTTCACCATCACTGCCCCCGCCTCGGGCAGCCACACCGTGCAGGCAACCTATGGCGGCGATGTCAACTTCGCCAGCTCGGTGGCTCCGGCCGTTTCCATTACCGTGGCCAAGACGGCTACGACCGTCGTAATCTCCCCGCTGGCCACCACGCCCACCGCGGGCGGATCGCTGGCCGTCACAGCCGTTATTACCCCAAGCACCGCGGGATCCACGCTGCCCAGCGGCAATGTCACTTTCACGCTCGATGGCGTCAACCAGGGCGTGGCGGCCGTCACTACCGGCTCTCCCTCCACGGCGACGCTCACCATTACCGTACCCACTTCGGGGACACACACCCTGGTGGCTGCCTATAGTGGCGACACCTACTATGCCACCGCCACTTCCCCGGGGCTCTCCTTCGCTGTGGCCAAGGCCGTTCCCACGGTGGTGGTGACAGCAGGTTCACCCAACATCGTGGCCGGCGCACCGCTGCAGCTTTCGGCTACCATTGCGCCCCCGGCATCCGGCGGCGCGGCGCCCACCGGCACGGTCACCTTCCTCATCGACGGCGCGTCGGTTGGCATTGGCGCGGTTTCCTCAGGAACGCTTTCCACGGCCAGCGTCACCATCACAGCACCCGCAGTCGGCTCCCATACTCTGCAGGCCAGTTACAGTGGCGACACCAATTACACCGCGGCCGTCTCCACGGCGAACCCCATCACGGTGGGCAAAAGCACCACCACGCTGGCCCTCACGCCTTCCACCACAACGCCGCTTGGCGGCAACACTCTGCAGGCCACTGCCACCCTCACGGCCGCCATTGTGGGAACGAGCGTGCCCACCGGCACCGTGACCTTCACCCTCGATGGAGCCACCCAGGGCATTGTGCCCATCTCCGGCACCCTCGCCACCATGAACATCACGGCGCCCGCTACCGGGTCTCACACCCTGCAGGCCACGTATAGCGGCGACAGCAATTACACCAGTTCGGTATCCAGCCCGGTGATTATTACTGTGGCCAAGACCAGCACCACCACGGTGGTTACCCCGGCTACCAACGCGCCCGCATTGGGCAGCGCACTACCGGTGACGGCCACCATCACCCCGGCTACCACCGGCGCCACGCCGCCTACGGGCATAGTCACCTTTACCCTGGACGGCACAACGGCGGGCGTGGTCGCCGTCGCTTCGGGATTCCCGGCCACCGCAGGCATGACACTGCCCGCGCTTTCTCCCGGCACGCACGCACTGGCGGCCAACTACAGCGGCGACACCTACTACGCCGCCTCAACGGCAGCGGCGACCACAATCACCGTGGCCAAGAGCCCCACCACGCTTTCAGTCATTCCGGCATCCACGTCGCCGGCAGCGGGCGGCTCGCTCCAGGTGACTGCAACGCTTTTGGCCACCAGTCCCGGCACGTCGCTTCCCACGGGAACCGTAACCTTCACGCTGGATGGCGTCAGCGCGGGCGTCGCTGCCCTGGTGTCCGGCAATCCTTCCACCGCAACCGCTACGCTGACCTCGCTGACACCCGGGACGCACCTGCTCGCGGCTACCTATAGCGGCGACAGCTACTACGGCATCTCAACCGCTTCCGGAGTCAGCCTGACCGTTGGAAAAGGCACCACCACCACCACCCTGACACCGGCCTCGCTCACTCCAACCGCCGGCAGTTCCATGGTGGTTACCGCATCCATCAGCTCACCCAACCCCGGCGCCACTCAGCCGGGCGGGACCGTCTCGGTCTCCATGGATGGCGCGGTCGTCGGCACCGGAACCGTCACGGCAGGCAGCCCCTCCACCGCTTCCGTCACCATCCCCATGGTTTCGGCCGGGTCCCACATTCTGCAGGCCACCTATAGCGGCGATGTGAACTACACCGGTTCCACCTCTTCCTCAGTGACCATCGTCGCCGCCAAGGGCGCCACCGTCGTCACCCTCACCGCGACACCGCCGGCGCTGGCTCCCGGAGTGACCGAAACCCTCACCGCTACCTTGGCTCCGCTCAACGCGGTCACGGGGACTACTTACACCATCACCGGGACGGTCACTTTCTACGATGGAGGCACTGTCCTGCTGGGAACGGCCACGGTCGCCGCCAACGTGGCAACGCTCACCGGCGTCAAGTTGGCTAACAACGTAGCCCACTCCATCACCGCCATCTATTCCGGCGACACAAATTGGCTGCCCAGCACCTCGGCCGCCTTGCCCCTGGCCGCCACCACGTTGCCTGACACGGTGACCCTGACCTCGAACTATTCGGCGACCAACCCCGAACAGGCCGTGGTGCTGACGGCCACTGTGACGCCCAATGCCACGCCGGTCGCCGGCAGCGAGCAGAATCCCACCGGAACGGTCGTCTTCTATAACGGGACCACGATCATCGGGCAGGCCGCATTGGTTGCCAATCCCCTTACCGACACCTCCACCGCAACCCTCACCATCCAGACCCTTCCCGGCGGCATGGACACCCTATCCGCTGTCTATCTGGGCGACCTCTACTACGACGAAGCAACTTCGAATTTGCTGAGCCTCACGATCCAGGGCTTTACCATCGCCCCGTCCTCCAGTAACCCTGCCACCAATCTCAACATCGTGCAGGGGTCGGCGGGGTCGGCGGACTTTGTGATTGCCGGGACGGGCGGCTTCAACAACGAAGTGCAGGTGGTCTGCTCCGTTCCAACGCAAGACGACATGACCTGCACCGCGACCCCGCAGCAGGTGGTGCCCACAGCCACGGTTACGTTCGTGGTGCAGACCTTCGCCTCGGGCCACGCCTCCTCGACCACCGTGAGCCACAATCAGCCGTTTTGGCCGCGGGCGGCTGGCGGCGCCGCACTGGCCTTCTTGGGATTCTTCCTGCTTCCCATGGGACGCCGCGCCCGGCTCTTCGCAGGCCGCAACACGCGCCGCTTCTGGATTCTCCTGCTGCTGCTGGTCGGCCTGGGCTCGACCGGCATCGGATGCACCAGTGTCGCCGGGGTCGCCTCAGGTGGAACGCCATTGGGTGTTGCAACGCTCAAAATCACGGCCTCAGCCTACGTCGATAACACGGTGGTCAGCCAAAGCGTTTACCTGACCGTGAATGTCCTGGCTCAAGGCACCACCGCTCCTTAAACGGGCTCTGGCTGCGATCTCCATAGCTCATGGGGGGATCCAGGCGGAGCAAGTTCAATTAAGCATGAATCAGGAAACGCCTCATCTGTGGTGCGCCTATCCCGACGACCTTCTTGCGGCAGAGCTTGCGCAGCGATGTGAGGCCCTGCTGAACGAAGCCGAGCTCCTGCGCATCAAGGCCTTTAGGTTCGATCGCCTCAAGCGTGAATACCTGACCACCCGCACGCTGGTGCGCACGGCGCTGTCCCACTCCCGCTCCACCGCCCCCGAGGCCTGGCGGTTTCAGGCCAATGCCTACGGAAAGCCGGCCCTCGATCCGGACTGCGGACGGCGCTTCAACCTCTCCAATTCTCAAAGGCTTGTGGTTTGCCTGGTCGGCGAGGCAGCCGAGGTGGGCGTGGACGTGGAACCGTTCAGCCGCGCCAAGCAGATTCTCGAAGTCGCCCCCCGCGTCTTTTCGCCCCGGGAACTCGCGCAACTCGACGCCCTGAACGGCCCCGAAAAGCTCGACCGCGCCGTGTCGCTGTGGACCCTGAAGGAGTCGTATATCAAGGCGCGGGGCATGGGCCTGTCGCTGCCGCTGGAGCAGATTTCATTTCTCTTCGGGGAAAACGCTGGAATCCGGCTGGAACTGGATCCTGCCTTGGGCGATCCGGCCGATCGCTGGCGATTTTGCCTGCTGGACCACGCCGATCATCGCGTGGCGTTGATGGTGGAGTGCGCCTCGGAGCCCGCATTGCAAACCTGGGAGGTGCGGCCGTTGCTCTCGGTGCCTGAACAATTGCCGCCAGGCCACGAAGCCTGGTTCGAGGGCGCGGCAACCCGGCCTACGAGGGCAGAATCGACTTGAGCAGCTCCGCGAACGACGCCACATAGGGCTCGAAGAGCATCATCATGTGCTCGGTGGGGACATCGTGAATCTCCAGGCCCCCGCCGGCCAATGGTCCCCAGCCCAAGGTGGCGTCTTCGCGTTTACCCAGCACTTCGGGGCCGCGATCGATGGCCCGCATCAGCGTGATTTTGCCTTCATAGGGCAGAAACTTGTAATGCGCCAGCGCCACCCGGTGCGACCAGTCCATGTAAAAGTAGCGCAGGGTGGTAGGCAGGGGCCATCCCGCCAGACGGTAGAAGCTGCAAGCCAACACGCGCCAGCGTGCGATCAGGATCTCTTTCCAGTAGGCGCGCTTTACCTTGACCTTTTGCGCCAGGTAAGCGGCGCCCTGACTGCGCAGGCTGTGCAAGAAGTCCACCGCGCGGGCCTCGGCTGCGATCGCGTGCTCGCTGTTCGGAACAGAGGTATCGAAGAGCACCAGGATCGCCGGCTCCGCCCCTTGCGCGCGGAGCTGTTTGGCCATTTCAAAAGCCACCAACCCGCCGTAGGAGGCGCCCCCGATCAGATACGGACCCTGAGGAAGAAAGGCCCGGATCTCCTTGACGTAGATAGCGGCTAGCTCCTCAAGGCTGGTGGGGCGAATGTCGGAAAGAGAAGCAAGGGGCGACTGCAGGCCGTAGAAAGGCTGGTCGGGACCCAGGGCATTGGCCAACTGTTGATAGAACAGCACATCGCCGCCCACGGCGTGCACGCAGAACAGCGGAATCCGGCTGCCTCTGGGCTGGATCGGCACTAGGGCTGACCAGGCCTTGGGCTCCGTGCCCTCGGGTCGCTGCGCCTTGCGAATCAACTCCGCAATCTGCCGCACGGTGCGCGCTTCAAACAACGCGGCGAGTTCCAGGTCCACGCCATAGGCTTTCTTGATCTTGGCGAAGAGGCGCACGCCAATCAGCGAATGACCGCCCAGACTGAAGAAGTCATCCTCCAGGCCGACGTGGTCCACACCCAGCAGTTCTTGCCACCATTCTGCCAGGGCGACTTCCACGGATTCCCTCGTCGTTGCGCCGGATGCACGGGCGGTTAAAACCGCGTCGGCTACGGGCTTTGGCAAGGGAGCCGTCCGCTGCGTCTCAGCGGCTGTGAAACCACGGGCCACCGCCACCAGTGCAACCGGAGCATCGCTCTGAAGCATCCGGATCAAGGTCAGAGCACCTTCCTGCGGCGGAATTCCCACATGCTCTTCAACCACAATGGGTTGCTCTTGATCGGGCAGAGGCTGCCGTGGGGCGTTGTTGCCGCCCATGGTCGTGACGGTTTCACCCATGCGGCGCATGGTGAAACCCTCGATCTCGGCCAGCACTTGTTCCTGCTCATCGAACAGCGTGATGTCGAAGGTTGCCACCTCGCCCGCAGCCTGGTTCACTTCCCGGGCGCGAATGTGGCTGAACAACTTCAACGGAAGGGTCCGGTAGACGCTCAACCTGCGATAAGAAAAGGGTAGATAGAGGCTCCTGGACGATGCATAGTCGTCCGTCATGTAGAGTGCGCAGCCTGTGGCCAGGTCCAACAGTGCGGGGTGCATTCTGTAAGCCGGCAGGTCGGCGTGAAAGGCCGGATTCAGCGTGAGTTGGGCAAGCCCCTCTCGGTTGCCGATTGCAAGGACACGGAGGCAGTGCCAGCGCGGCCCGAAATCGAAGTAACGTTCCTGGCGGGTGCGGTGCTCGTGGTCGAAGTCGATTTCGCGATCCAGGCAGCGGGTCGCGATCGAGGCGCGGTCGACGGTGAAATCCTGCTGAGTGGCGCCGAAAGCGATCTGGCCGGAGCAGTGCTCGACCCACATGCCATCCTGCTCCGCCGAGGCCCTGGCGAAGACTGAAAAACGGGAAGCGGCGTTACGCGCGCTTTCCTGGTGGCGCACAAGTTGCACCCGTACCTCTCGGGTTTCGTCGGGGTCGAAGGTCAAGGGGGCCAGGAAGAAGACGTTCTCAAATTGCAGAGCACCCGTGTTCGACACGCGCGAAAAGGCCGCGGCAACCATCTCCAGATAGCCGGTTCCCGGAATCAGCGCCCGGCCGGTCTTGAACCGGTGTTCGGAGAGGAGCCATTGGTTCTGCTGGGAGAATTGGCTGGTGTACACCGTGGCGTGGGCATCGTCAAGCAGACGACGCTGCAACAGGGGATGCGGCGATGCCGCGCGCGCTCCCATGCCCACTTCGTCCCACGCGCCCCAGTTGACCACCGTGACACGCTCCCCGCGGCTCAGCGCAAAGGCATCGAGAAAAGCATTGGCGGCGGCATAGTCCACTTGGCCGGCCGGCGGGAACAGGGAACTGATGGAGGAGAAGAGGACGAAACAGTCAAGCGGCTCGGGGCCCAGGGCTTCTTCCAGCACCAGGGTTCCGCGCACCTTGGCATTGAGCACACGCGCCGCACTCTCGGCAGTTTTCAGCAGCAGCGGCATGTCGTCAAGCACGCCAGCCGTGTGAAAGAGGCCGTCGATCTTGCCGAAGCGATGCCGGGCCTGTGCCACTACGTCGCGCATCTCGGCCAGGTCGGTCACGTCGCCCTGAGCCAGCAGCAGGCCGCCAGCCACAGCGCGAATTTGTATCAGCTTGCGCAGGACGGCCTTGAGGCCTTCGCTCTGCGCGGGGTCCATAAGCACGGCCTCCCATTCAGACTCGGGCGGCATCGCGGAACGACCCACCAGCACCAGCTTGGCCTGGAACTCTCTGGCTAGCTGCTCGGCTACCACCAGGCCCAAACCACCCAATCCCCCCGTGATGAGGTAAACGCCCTTGGACTGCAGGCGTGGCTTTTTTCGTGCCGTCGCCAGATCGAATGCTTCCAGCCTCTCCACAAACCGCGCACCGCCGCGAAACGCCAAGGTCGACTCAAATCGAGCAGATGCCATCTCTGCCACGATGTGGCCGGCGCATTCGTTCATTCCGCGGCTGGCGCCAAGCTCCACATCGATGCTGCGGCAAGTGAGGCCCGGCAGCTCTTTGGGGATGACACGGGCCGGCCCCAGAAGCACGGCGCGCGCAGGGGCAAACACAGGCTCGGCGGCAACTTGTTGCATGTGGTTGGAGACGAAAGCGATATCCATCTCGGCCAAATCTTGCGCAGCCAGCGCCTGAGCCAGGTAGAGCGGGCTATAGAAGCTACGCCCCAGTGTCTGCTCGAGGGAGGGCAACGCGCCGTCCTTGAGAATCGACCACAGGTGCAGAATGTTGCGGGGCGCAAAGCCGCTTTGCGCCAGATCGGCCAGCAGCGCATCGTAGTCGCTGCGAACTCCCGGTCGAATCGTGTAGCGGTCATTTTTCGACCGCTTGAAGCTCTCTCCGGCTTCGACCAGAATCACCTGCTGTTTGCCTCGCTTGACCTCAGCGGCAACCCGGTCACCCAAGCCGAGGCTGTCGTTGAATACGATCCAGCAGGCCGGCTGCGTCTCGCTTGCAGAGGTGGCCGGGGCCGGTCTCCATACCCGGCGATAGAGTTCGATAGCCTGCTCTTCCTGCGGTTGTTCTGTGAGGGCCAGAGCAGCGGGCTGAACCCTGTCCGGTTCTATCCAGAATCGCTGGTGCTCGAACGGGTAGGTGGGCAGCGAAACACGCTGAACGGACCCGGCAGCGTGCAGACTTGCCCAATCGACATCGACGCCCGAAACCCAGAGCTGCCCCAGAGTCTGCAGCGCCAAACCCAGCGCGGAGCCCGTTTCGCGTGGATGCGGAAGAGACTGAAACGCATTGGTCAAGCCCTGCTGGCGCGCCAGAGACGTCAGTGTATTGCCGGGCCCGGCCTCGATCAGCACCTGGTTCGGCTTGCCGGCCAGCTCCGCCAGGCAATCCGCGAAGCGAACCGTGTGGCGAAGATGCCGCGCCCAGTAAGCAGGGTCGGTGGCCTCCTCGGCTTTGATCCAGTCGCCGGTGACGTTGGAGAGATAGGGGATGAGCGGCGGGTGAAACCGAACGGCGCGCAAGCGCTCTTCAAAGGCTCCCAGGATAGGGTCCATCATCGCCGAGTGGAAAGCGTGCGAGGTATGCAGACGCCGGCAGGCGATAGACCGTCTGGCCAGATCCTGCTCCAACTGCGCGATCTCCGCCACCGGACCCGACACCACACAGAGTTCCGGAGCATTGACAGCGGCCAGCGAAAGCGTGCCGTTCAGATGCAAATCCGCTGGGGCAAGCGGCACGGCCAGCATCGCTCCCGTGGGCAGGTCGTACATCAGCCGGCCGCGAAAGGCGGCGATGGCCAGTGCGTCTTCAAGCGAAAACACGCCGGCGAGGCACGCCGCCACGTACTCGCCAATGCTGTGGCCCACCATGGCCGCCGGCTCCACTCCCAAGGCCATCCACCAGCGCGCAAGCGCATATTCCACGACAAACAGCGCCGGCTGCGTCAGCCAGGTCTGATTCAGCGTTTCTGCCGCTGCCTCTCTCTGGTCCGGGGAGGGAAAGAGAACGGTGCGCAGATCCATTCCCAGCGTTGCGCTGAGATGCTTTGAGCACAGGTCAATCGCTTCCCGGAAGACCGCCTCCTGCTCGTAAAGCTCGCGGCCCATATCGGCGTACTGCGCGCCCTGGCCCGAGAACAGAAACACTACCTGCGGCGCAGTCTTGCCGGCCTGGCCCACGGCAATCCGCTTGCGATCGGTCTGTGGAAGGCCGGCACGCGCCTCAGCGGTGTCGGCAACCGCCAGGGCCCGGCGATGCGGGAAGGCGGCGCGGCCAAGCTGGCATGTGAATGCCACGTCGGCCAGATTCAGTTCGGGATGGCTCTCGATGTGCGCGGCCAGTTGCGCAAAGGCGCGCTCGGCCGCGGCTTCGGTCTTGGCGGAGACGGCCAGCACTTGGTAGGGCTTGGGCTGCCTATCGAGCGAGTGCCGCGGAGCCTCTTCCAGCACGACGTGGGCATTGGTGCCGCCGATGCCCAGGGCCGTAACTCCGGCGCGGCGCTCCGACCCGGTCCAGTCCTTGAGCGCAGCGTTTACATAGAACGGGCTGCCCTGCAGTTCGATGTGCGGATTCAGCTTCTCAAAATTCAGGCTCGCGGGGATCTGCCCATGTTCCAGGGCCAGCACGGTCTTGATCAGGCCCGCCACGCCCGCCGCCGCGTCCAAATGACCCACGCTCGACTTCAGAGACCCGATGCCGCAATACGCACTGCGCGCGGTGGATTTTCTGAAAGCTTGCGTCAAAGCTCGGGTTTCTATTGGGTCGCCGACGGTGGTCCCGGTACCGTGCGCCTCCACATAAGAGATGTCCCCGGCATGGACGCCGGCGAAATCCAGCGCCTCGGCAATCACTTCGGCTTGGCCCTCCACGCTGGGGGCCAGGTAGCCCACCTTGCGCGCTCCGTCGTTGTTGATGGCCGAGCCCAGAATCACGGCGCGGATATTGTCGTGGCTTTCGAGCGCGTCTTCCAACCGGCGCAGCACCACAACGCCCAGGCCGCTGCCGAATACCGTCCCGCTGGATCGGGCGTCGAACGAGCGGCAATGGCCGTCGCGCGACAGAATCTCTCCCTCACGATAGAGATACCCCTGCCCATGCGGGATCTCGATAGTTACGCCGCCCGCCAGGGCCATATCGCACTCGAAGTTGAGCAGGCTTTGGCAAGCCAGGTGAACCGCAACCAGCGACGTGGAGCAGGCGGTCTGGATGTTGATGCTCGGCCCGCGCAGGTCGAACTGGTAAGAAACACGGGTAGCCAGCACGTCCTTGTCGTTGCCTGTCTGCTTGAGCTGAAACAGGCCTGCGGATTCAAGCAGGCGGCGGTTGGCCAGCAAATTGTGAATCAGGTAGGTGTTCATGCCCGACCCGGCAAAGACGCCGACCGAGCCGTCAAACCGGTGCGGCGGATGTCCCGCGTCCTCCACCGCTTCCCACGCGCATTCAAGGAAGTGCCGATGCTGCGGATCCAAGATGGAGGCGTCGCGAGGACTGAATCCGAAAAATGCGGCGTCGAACAGCGCCACATCGTCGAGGACCGAGGCTCGCTTCACGTATTCGGGACTGGCCAGATCCTCCGCGCTCACCCCGACGGCCAGCAATTCGGCATCGCTCAGGTCGCGAATCGACTCCACGCCGGCACGCAGGTTCTGCCAGAACTCCCGGGTATTGCGTGCCCCGGGAAACCGTCCTGCCATGCCGACGATTGCGATTGCGGAGGACTTCATGACGTTCCTTTTGAAAGCCCTCGCGCCATTCTACGGCGCTGTGCCCGGTCTGAAACCTGACTGAGCGACTGGGTTCCGGCCAGGTGGCTGGCCAGGGTCCTCACCGTGGAAAACTGAAACAGGTCAACCAGCGAGATTCCGCGTCCCAACTCCTGCTGCAACTTGGCCTGCACCTCGGCAACCGTCAGCGAATGAGCGCCCAGGTCAAAGAAGTTATCGTCAACGCCCACGCTGTTCACATTCAACGCTTCTTGCCAGACGCGCGAAACCATTCGTTCCATTTCGCTTTCGGGCCGATTCCCGGCTTGTTCCGCAATTGCAGTTTGACCTGCACCGGTTGTGGGAACCGGCGGGGGAAGCGCGAGCAGGGCTTTGCGGTTGATTTTGCCGTTGCCGGTGAGCGGCATGGAAGCAAGAAACACATACGCCGAGGGAATCATGGGGTCGGGCAGCCTGGCTTCCAGCGCGAACTTGAGAAACGAAGGCTCGACTGCGGCATGGTCCGCGACCAGATACGCAACCAGCCGCTTATCGCCCTCGCGGTCTTCGCGCACCACCACCACCGCTTGACGGATTCCCGCTTGAGCTTCCAACAGGGCTTCAATCTCGCCGGGCTCGATGCGGTGGCCGCGCAGCTTCACCTGGAAGTCGGCCCGGCCCAGAAACTCGATGTTTCCGTCCGGCAAAAAGCGGGCCAGGTCCCCGGTGCGGTAGATGCGCCCGGGCGCCAAGGCCGCAATCTCGACAAAGCGCTCCGCCGTCAGCTCCGGCCGGTTCCAATAGCCGCGGGCCACGCCGTCGCCGCCAATGTAGAGCTCGCCGATCTCGCCCAGCGGAACCGGCTCGAGGTCCGCGTCGAGCAGATAAATCTGCGTGTTGGCGATGGGCCGGCCAATCGACACCGAGCTCCCCACTTCTTCAAGCAGACAAGTGGTTGACCAGATTGTGCTCTCGGTCGGTCCGTACATGTTGTGAATCTCGCCCCTGAAGACCGTGCGCAGATGGTGAACTAGCGCCGCCGGCAGCGCTTCGCCGCCCAGCAGCATCTGCTTGAGCGATCCCAGCGCGGCAAAGGCCCGCGCATCCAGCGTGAGCATCCGCGCCAGCGACGGGGTCATCTGCAGATGCGTGACTCCGTACTGTCTTATCTCCTCTGCGATGGTCGCGGTACCTTCGTCGCCGTGGATCACAACGGCAAACCCGCGGGTCAGGGTCCACAGCAGTTCCAGGACCGATATGTCGAAAGAAACGCTGGTAACGGCCAGCCACACCCCCGGCGCGCAACCGATGGCGCGATCCATGCCGGTGAAGAAATTCACCACGTTGCGGTTCTCCACCATCACGCCCTTGGGTTTGCCCGTCGACCCCGAGGTGTAGATGACGTAAGCCAGATTGTGGGCTGCGGCAGAAGCCAAAGAGGTTGCAGAAAAGCTCGATTCTGGCGGATAAGTCATCCCAGTGCCGTCCAGTTCGCCCTGAGTTGCGATTGCGTCGCAGAGGCCACGGTCCGGCGCGGAAGAGTCAGGTCCAGGGAGGCAAGGAGTGTCAGGGCACGACTTCAGTCGCGCCGTAAAGCAGGAAGAATCCTCCGGGGCTTTAGCCCCCGGGCCGCGCCCTTCCAACTCAACGTCGCCCTCGTCCACATTCAGCACCGCCAAACCGCCAGACCCCAGCGGCAGCCTTCCACGCACCTCCGCCGTGGTCAACAGCACCGCCATGCCCGAGTCTTCCATCACCAGCGAAAGCCGTTCCGGCGGATGTGTCGGGTCCAGCGGCACATACGCCCCGCCGGCCTTCAGAATCGCCAGCAGGCTCACCGGCAGCAGTTCCGAACGGCCCATGGCCACGCCCACCAGATTCTCCGGCCTCACGCCAAGTTCCACCAAACGCTCGGCCAGCCGGCTCGAACGCTCATCGAGCTCGCGATAACTGAACCGCCTGCCCTGTGCCGCTACCGCCAGAGCGTCGGGAGTCCGCGCCGCCTGCTCCCTAAACAGCTCGGCAACGGTCTTGTGCCGCGGATACTCGGCTTCGGTCTTGTTCCACTCAAGCAACTGAACGGGTAACATGGAAGTTCTCCAAAAACAGGAACTCGATGCCCGTTCCGAGGAACGTCTCGATGGCCTCTTCGGGCGTATTCACAATGGGCTGCCCTTTCACGTTGAAGCTGGTATTCAGCACCATCTGGCGTCCCGTAGTCTCTCCCACAGCCCGAAGCAAGGTGTGAAAGTCCGGATTATCGCTGCGTGAGACCGTTTGCAGCCGGGCCGAGCCGTTGACGTGGGTGATGGCCGGCAACGTGGCCCGCATCTCCGGCCGCACATCCACAATGCTGATCATGTAAGGATGCTCCTCGCCCTCCGCTACTTCAAACCAACGATGCGCCTCTTCAACCGAGCAGGCCGGGGCAAAGGGGCGAAAGGCTTCCCGCTTCTTCACCATGGCATTGATGCGGTCGCGCATCTCCGGATGCCCGGGGTCGGCCAGAATGCTGCGATTGCCCAGCGCCCGCGGCCCATATTCCATGCGCCCGCGCGCCCAGGCAATCACCCGCCCGTCGGCAATCAGCCGCGCCGCAGAGGCGCAAGTCTCCTCCAGCGAGTCGAAACGCCGCCATTGAATCCGGCCGTCGAACTTCTTCAGCGCTGCCTCCACGTCGCTGTCGGAGTAGTGCGGCCCAAACAGCGGTGCCGGCAATCGCTTGTTCTGGATCTCCCCGGCAACCGCGGTGCGATAGAGCGCCGCGCCCAGCGCCACGCCGTCGTCTCCCGCCACCGGCTGCACGTAAACTTCGTCGAACAGCCCCGACCGCATCAGCTTGCCGTTGGCGGTGCAGTTCAGCGCCACGCCGCCAGCCAGAGCCAAGCGTCGCAGGCCGGTTTCCCGCCCGAAATGCTCGCACACATGCAGCACCACCCGCTCCAGGCAATCCTGCAGCGCGGCCGCCACATCTTCGTGCGTCTCGGTCACGGCATCGGAAGGCAAGCGGCGCGGAATCAGGTGCTCGTCGAGCCAGGTACGCGACGCCGTATAGCTCTCCCGCTCGTCGCGCGAGCGGTTCAGCTTCAACAGCGGAATGCGGATCGTCCCGTCGTCGCGCAGTTCCACGGCTTCCTCAAAAAAGGCGCGGAACTTCGCCGGATCGCCGTAAGGCGCCAGCCCCATGATCTTGTACTCGTCGGAGTTGAAGTCGAAGCCCAGGTGCAGGGTAATCAACGAATAGAGAATGCCGATCGAATCGTTGGCGCCGATGGTGCGGATCTTTTCCAGCTCCCCATCGTGGAAGTCGTAAACGCTCAGGCTTTCTGTTTCGCCCATGGCGTCGTTGATCACCACCAGACATTCGTCCCAGCCCGAGGTGTAGGCGGCGCTGGCAGCATGGGCTAGGTGGTGCCCCACGGAATGCACCTTCTCGACGGGAAAACCTGGCAAATTGCGCCGCACCTGTTCCAGCAGGGCTTCGCGCGAGAACACTTGCCGGTAGAGTCCGGCCGACACTTCATCGTTCCGATAAAGGTCCAGCAGCGGGGCGTAGTCGAATCCGTGGGCGATCTCGTCTATCTCGTCGATGGAGATGCCGGCCTCGGCGAGGCAGAACCGGATGGCGTCGATGGGGAAGTCGCCGGTGTGCTTCTTGCCGCTGAAGCGCTCCTGCTCGGCTGCGGCCACTAACCGCCCGTCGATCACCAAAGCAGCCGCGGCGTCCATGCCCTGGGCAATGCGGTATTCGCGCTCCTCCAGGCCCGGCCAGGTGGCCCGTTTGAACGGCATGGAGTTCTCCAGCCCGCTGATTCCTAAGACCTTCATCCTTCGCCCTTTCAGAGCAGAGATCGGCTACTTTCTTACCGCCGGATGCAGCCGAGAGGTCAAGGGCGCATCCGTTGCAGGTGGAGTGAGTTGGTTCAATACGCGCACAGACAGAATGGATTCAGGCTTTCCCGGGGAGTAATCCTTCTGTTTGGCTGTGCTTAGCTCCCAGCAGACTACCATAGCCCAACTGCCGCTTTCCAGGGATGTTGCAAAGGCCATGGCAGAAGTAAACGGGGATGCCCCCTGTTGTCTCTTCGGCTCAAATCGGATTTCCGCAACTTGTCCGAAATTGGATCGGCGATGGCCACATGCTCGGTGGCTCAGCCCCGGGCGTTTGTGCCCGCATGGGGATTTTGGTACTATCGATTCACGCATGATCGCCGCTGCTCAAAGCCGCTCTTGTTGTCGCCTGTCGAACATCTTCGACGGGTGTCTAAGCTAGTTCCCAATCTCCCGCACTTTTTGATTGAGAAGACGCACCCGTAGCTGAATAGCCGGGTCAGTCTTCGTGTCGCCCGGCCTCCAGCTTCTCCCATCCAGCAATTTGGACTAAAGAGGTCTGCAATGCCGGTAGCTGCCATCGAATCGCCCTTGTCCCCGTCGCCCCTGACTGCGACCCCCTCGCGGGCCGCGCACCTGAGCCATCTGCGCCTGTTAGAAGCCGAAAGTATCCACATCCTGCGCGAAGTGGCCTCGGAGTTCGAGCGGCCGGTGATGCTCTACTCCATCGGCAAGGACTCCTCAGTCATGCTGCGGCTGGCCCAGAAGGCCTTTTTCCCGGGCCCCATCCCCTTTCCCTTGCTGCACGTCGACACCGGCTTCAAGTTCAAGGAGATGATCACCTTCCGCGACGAGATGGCCAAGTCGGTGGGCGCCAATCTGCTGGTATGGCGCAACGAGCCGGCCATTGCCGCCGGAACCAACCCCATCGCTCTCGACACCAAGCGCTGCTGCGGTCTGCTGAAGACTCAGGCGCTGCTCGACGCCCTGCGCCACTACAACTTCGACGCGGCCTTCGGCGGCGCGCGCCGCGACGAAGAGAAATCCCGCGCCAAGGAACGCATATACAGCTTCCGCGACGAGGCCGGCCAATGGGACCCCAAGAACCAGCGCCCCGAGCTGTGGAACCTCTATAACGCGCGCATCCATCCGGGCGAAAGCATTCGCGTCTTCCCGCTCTCCAACTGGACCGAGATGGACGTCTGGCAGTACATCCATGAGGAGAAGATTCCCGTCGTCGACCTCTACTTTGCCAAAGAGCGCCCCATGTACGTGCGCGGTGACTCGCTGCTGCCCATCGAACAGAGCTTCGTGGCGCGCCTCGGCGAGAAGCCGCAAATGGTCAAGTCAAGGCTGCGCTCGCTGGGCTGCAGCCCTTGCACCGGGGCCATCCGCTCCGATGCCGAGACCATTCCCGACATCATCGCGGAGCTGGTTTCGTTCCGCTCCTCGGAGCGCGCCAACCGCGTCATCGACCACGACCAGGAAGGCTCGATGGAGCTGAAGAAGAGAGAGGGTTACTTCTAAATGTCGACGTTTGCTGTTCCAACTTTCTCTATTGACGATTTTCTCGGCCTGGAGCGCGAGAAAGATCTCCTTCGCTTCTCCACCGCCGGCAGCGTGGACGACGGCAAATCCACCCTCATCGGCCGCCTGCTCTACGACACCCAGTCGGTCTACGAAGACCAGGTTCGCTCCATCGAAGGCAAGGGCACCACCGCTCCCGGCCAGATCGATTTCGCGTTGCTTACCGATGGCCTGCGCGCCGAGCGCGAACAGGGCATCACCATCGACGTGGCCTACCGCTACTTCTCCACAGCCCGGCGCAAGTTCATCATTGCCGACACCCCCGGCCACGAGCAGTACACCCGCAACATGGCCACCGGCGCCTCGACGGCCGATGCCGCAGTGGTTTTGATCGATGCAGCCAAGGGAGTGCTGGTGCAATCGCGGCGTCACGCCTATATCGCTTCGCTGCTTCGCGTGCAGCACGTGCTGGTGGCCGTCAACAAGATGGACCTGATCGGCTACGACGAAGCCCGCTTCCGCGCCATCGAGATCGATTTCCGGCTGGTGCTCGACCAGATCGCCGCCGACACCGGCAATCCGGTCGAGGCCATCTTTGTGCCCGTGAGCGCACTGAAGGGCGACAACATCGTCCATCGGGCCGGACAGGAGACGGGAGCCATGCCCTGGTACACCGGCCCCTCGCTGCTGGAATTGCTTGAGTCACTGCCCTCGTCTATTGACACGCGCTCGGCTCCCTTCCGCTTTCCCGTGCAGCGGGTACTGCGCCCCGACCACAACTTTCGTGGCTTTGCCGGCCAAATCGCCTCTGGAACCGTTCGTCCCGGCGACACCATCACCGCGTTGCCTTCGGGCCGCACAGCAAAGGTCAAACGCATCGTCACCTTCGACGGCGACCTGGCCGAGGCCGTCGCGCCGCTGTCCGTCACCCTGGTGCTGGACCGCGAACTCGACATCAGCCGCGGCGACCTGATTGTCACTTCCAAGACCCCGGCCACCGTGACCCGAAACCTGCAGGCCGCCTTGGTTTGGATGGATCAAAGGCCGCTGGAGCTGAGCCGCCGCTATCTGTTGAAACACACCAGCCAGACGGTCCCCGCGTTCGTTTCCGCCATCGACCACCGCACCGACATCGGCTCGCTGCGCCGCGAACCCGCCGCGACTCTGGAAATGAACGGCATCGGCCAAGTCAAGATTCACTTGCTGCGCCCCATGGCACTGGATATCTACGCGGAGAACCGGTCGACCGGCGCCTTTATTCTGATCGACGCCGAAACCAACGGCACCGTGGCGGCGGGCATGATTACGGCGGCCTCCGCGGACGCGGCTGGTGGAGCATCCGAACTGGCCGACGCCTGGGGACCGGTCACCGCCGGGGAACGAGAAGCGCGCTGGGGCCATCGCGGCGCAGTCGTGGAATTGACCGGGCCCGGCGATCTGATCGACTCGGTGGAGCGCTCGCTGTTCGTGGTCGGCGTCGCCTCCAGCCGCATCGAGGCAGACGACGACAACTTCCTCCTCCATCCCACGCTGCTCGATATCGTCGTGAACCTGCAGACGCAATCGGGCCTGTTGGCGCTGCTAGCTCGGCGCAACGACGGCGTCAAGCTGGTTGTCAGAGTAGAAGGCCAGCAACTCGATCTCGACGCCACCAACCCAGCCCAGGCCATTTCTGCCGTTCATCGCCTGCTGCACAGCACCGGCGTCTTTATCGCCACAGAGAGGGCAGGTTTGTAATGAGTACAGCCGAAATCAACACCCAGGTAAACGCCAAACTCGACACGGTGCGCGCCACCCTGGCCCGCGTCCTGGTCGGCAAACAAGACGTCTGCCTGACTTGCAGCTTTCAAGCCGAAGATGTCCTGTTGACCAAGCTGGCCATCGAAGTGGAAGCGAGCCTGCCGATTCTATTTTTGGACACCGGCTACCACTTCAAAGAGACCTACGCCTACCGCGACCGCATCGCAGGCGAGTGGAAGCTGAACCTCGTCAACCTGCTGCCCGCGAAGACGGTGGCCGAGCAGGAGGCGGAGCACGGCCTGCTGTACCAAACCGCGCCCGACCAGTGCTGCCATCTGCGCAAGGTCGAGCCGCTCTTCAAGGCCGTCGGAGAATACCGGTTCTGGCTCACCGGTTTGCGCCGCGAACAGGCCCGCAGCCGCGCCACGCTGCAGGAAGAGGCACTCTTCACCCTTCCCGATGGCAAACAGGTGCTGAAGCTCGCTCCCTTGGCCGAGTGGACCACGCGCGATGTCTGGTATGCCTGCGAGCAACTCGCCATTCCCTTGCTGCCGCTCTACGAACTTGGATACTCCTCCATTGGCTGTGAGCCATGTACAACGCTTCCGCTGGATCCCAACGATCCGCGTTCGGGCCGCTGGGCCGGGCGCAAGGTTGAATGCGGCATTCACATCGAAGCGGCGCCGGCAAAGTAGCTACGGCGCAGCCAACAGAGGGGTTTCATGCCATACGTCATTGGATTCGTCATCGCACTGTTCATCGCGCTCACCGGAGTGGGCGCGGGCACTGTCACCGTGCCGGTCCTGATCCTGTTTCTGGGAGTTCCAGCGCCGGTTGCAGTGGGCATCGGCCTGATGTTCGCCACGGCGGTCAAGCTGATCCTGGTGCCCTCGCAGATTCTGCGCCGCAATGACAATTGGCGGACGCTGGGCTTCATGCTGGCCGGCGGCGTTCCCGGCGTGCTCATTGGCTCGCTTTTTCTGAAGCACCTAGTCAACGTCGGCTCGCAGAACCTGCTCAATGCGCTGCTGGGCGTCATCCTGATTTCGACGGCCGGGTGGCAACTTTTTTTCAGCCTGCGCAAGAGGAACGAGATGGCCGTCCGGCGCGACCGCAGCCCGTTGCTGGGCTGGTTGATGCTGCCGGTGGGCGCGGAGGTCGGCTTCTCTTCGGCCGGAGCCGGGGCGCTGGGTAGCGCCGCGCTGTTGAGCCTTACGCCGCTCTTGCCCGCGCAGGTGGTGGGCACCGATATCGCTTTCGGCTTCATCGTCTCGCTGATCGGCAGCGGCGCTCACTGGTTCTCGCAAGGCGGAGACTCGCAATTGCTTCTGCAACTGATCGCCGGCGGCATCGGCGGGGCCATCGGCGGCACCGCCCTCAGCACTCATGTGCCGCGCCGGCCCCTGCGCTTCGCCCTGTGGATCTGGCTGCTGGTGTTGGGTGGGCAATTCCTCTTCAACAGCTTCCAGGTCTGGGCCGCGCCAAACAAGGGTGTCGCGAGCCATGTTGCTGCGTTGCCACCGAAATAGGCCGAATTGGACTACTCTTTTCACCAGGAGCTAGCTTCATGGCAAACACCTTTGGCACCGACATTCTGATTCAGGCACCGGACCCCAAAAAGGCGGCCGCGTTCTATGTGGACCAGCTCGGTTTCGAGATTACCGGCGAGGAACCGCCGATGATCAGCCTGCACGGCAAGCACGTCAATCTCTTCATCGAAAAAGGCCCGGCGCTTGGCCCAGTGCTTGAAGTCACGGTCGACAGCGTCGAAGCGGCCCGGCTGCGTCTGGTGAAGAGCGGCTGCCAGGTCGTCAAGGATGAACCGGACTTCCCGCGCTGCTACGTCAAGGACCCGTACGGACTGATCTACAACCTGACCAGTTAGAGGCACCCTCGGCGGAAACTGCTACCGAATCGCTTCTTGGCGCATCTGTATTGGTATGAGTATTGAAAAAGCGACTTTTGGGGCGGGCTGTTTCTGGGGCGTCGAAGCTGCTTTCGCCGCCATGCCCGGCGTTACGGCCACTGCGGTGGGCTACGAGGGCGGGCAGCTCGACCGGCCCAGCTACAGAGAGGTTTGCACCGACTCCACCGGCCATGCGGAGGTTGTGGAACTCGATTTCGATCCCGCCAAGGTGACTTACGAGCAACTGCTCGACGCCTTCTTTACCCTGCACGACCCCACCACCCTCAACCGCCAGGGCCCGGACTGGGGCACGCAATACCGCTCTGCCATCTTCTTTCATTCTGCCGAGCAGCAGGCGCAGGCCCACGCCAAAATCGAGCAGCTCACGGCCGAAGGCCGCTTCAAGCCGAAGCGCATCGTCACCAGGATCGAGCCAGCCCAAACCTTCTGGCGCGCCGAAGACTACCATCAGCGATACTTGGAAAAACGCGGACAGGCGAGCTGCCATATCTGAACTAGGGTCAGAGAACAGCCGTCAGAGATCGGGGAATTCCACCCTCGCACATGTCGCGAGGGTGGAATTGCACTATAGCTCGCTTTGCGGGGCGTTCTCGGCAGGAGCATCCTCTGCTTCCGGCGCGGGCGCTTCGAGGGTTTCTGTCACCAGACCGGTTCCCAGTTCGTCCCTCCACAGGCAGGCAATCCACCATACCAGCACGGCTACGTAAATGACCTTGTTGGCGCTCACCAGCTTGGTCCCCAGGCCCATCACGTGTTCATACTCGGCTTGGTTATGCGGATGGATGTTGCGGGCAATCATTTGCCAGGTGGCCTGGATGGCGAGCCAGCCCAAGGAAACCGTGGAAAGCCCGATCACAATCCGCTGGGTATGACTGCGCCAACCGGCCTGGAAGCGGCTTCCGAACAGTGCCACCAGCAGTCCCAACTCGACGGTGAGCAAATCGACCAGCATGTCGGTCTTCTGCGCAATGAACTGCAACAGCCGCAGAAGAGCGAGCCCCGAATCTACCGCCAGATCTTGAGGGTGAGGCCACGGACCCCAGGCTGCCAGCACGCCTCCGGCAATAGCAAGCGCGCTCAAAGACCCTATCATCCAGGTTTGCCGCTGCGCTCCACCAAAAGCACGCCGCGCCATCTCGACGATCACCAGCAGGCTGACCAAAGCCATCAATACGCCGAGCGGGATGAAAATCGCCTGCAGCACGATGACGGGCATGCGCCCGCCCAGCAACACCTCGGCCAGAAGCCGCAGCGTAAACAGCGTCATGCTCGCGGTGAACCAGGGATAGCGCTTGATGCGGTCCCGCCCCAGCAGCACAACCAGCAACACCAGTTGCGCCGCAAATGTAAGCGTCCACAGAACTTGAGTCGTCGTAAAAGGAAAATGTAAGTGCATTCCAAACCTGTCTGGCCCACTACGGGATAGCGGTGCGGGCCCTTTCCAGTTTAATAGGCCCAGGCCGGCGGAAGAATACCGAACAGGCGCATTGGGGCGCTGGGCGCAATGAAATGCATCCTGGAAGAAAAACTGGAAGAGAAAAGGCCGCAACCCCTGCGGATTGCGGCCTCTTGCGGCTGAGTTGCTGCCGGCCTACATGTCCTTGACGCCTTCGACAAAGGCCTTGAGCTTGCGGCTGCGGCTGGGATGACGCAGTTTGCGCAGGGCCTTGGCTTCAATCTGGCGGATGCGCTCGCGGGTGACTTGAAAGCTCTGTCCGACTTCTTCCAGGGTGTGCTCGGAGCCGTCTTCCAGGCCGAAACGCATCTTGATCACGCGCTCTTCGCGCGGTGTCAGGGTGCGGAGGACCTGCGAGGTGTACTCCTTGAGGTTGACGCTGATCACCGCCTCGGAAGGCGACACCGCCTGCCGATCCTCAATGAAGTCGCCCAAATGCGAATCTTCTTCTTCGCCGATAGGCGTTTCCAGAGAGATGGGCTCCTGCGCGATCTTGAGCACCTTGCGGACCTTGGCCACCGGAATGTCCATGCGACGCGCAATTTCTTCGCTCGAGGGCTCGCGGCCCAGCTCCTGCACCAACTGGCGGCTGGTGCGGATCAGCTTGTTGATGGTCTCGATCATATGCACCGGGATGCGGATGGTGCGGGCCTGATCCGCAATGGCGCGGGTAATGGCCTGACGAATCCACCAGGTGGCGTAGGTCGAGAACTTGTAGCCGCGGCGGTACTCGAACTTGTCCACCGCCTTCATCAGGCCGATGTTGCCTTCCTGAATCAGATCGAGGAACTGCAGTCCGCGGTTGGTGTACTTTTTAGCGATGGAGACCACCAGGCGCAGGTTGGCTTCAATCAGCTCCCGCTTGGCCTGCTCGGCGTCCATGTCGCCCTGGATCATCTCGCGCTGGGTGCGCTTGAGCTCGACGATGGAAACGCCCGCGTCGCCCTCGATCTTCTCCAGATCTGCCCGGCAGTTCTTCTGCTGGCGGCGATATTCCTTCTTCAGCTCTTCGCTCTTGCTGGCGTCGAACTTCTGGTCGAGCGAGCGAATCTGCCGCTCCAGCGTGCGCATGGTGTCGACGGTCTTGTTGACCTTGTCGAGCAGCCGCTTGCGCTCCAAGGGCGTGTACTTGAGCTCGCGGACAATGCGGGAGATGAATACCTTCTCGCGGGCGATGAGCCAGCGGGCGTGGCGCGCATCCTTGGGCTTGGTCTTGGCGCCGGCCACCGGCGGGGTCTGCTTGTCGTCGAGCGCGACGATCTTCTTCTGGTGCTTTACCAGAGCATCGATGCGGACGACGGTGGATTTGACGCGCGTCTGTACCACATCTTCGGTGAGTTCTTCCTCGTCGAAAACGACCACTTCTTTTACATTGCGCACACCGCGCTTGAGGTCTTCGCCCAGAGCCACGATCTCGCGGATCACGATGGGGGAGCGCGACAAAGCCTTGAGCACGCGGAGCTGGCCGCGCTCGATGCGCTTGGCGATCTCCACCTCGCCCTCGCGGGTCAGCAGCGGAACCGTACCCATCTCGCGCAGGTACATGCGCACGGGGTCATTGGTCTTTTCAAGCGTGCCCGGCGTCAGGTCGAGCTCAACGTCTTCGCCCTCTTCCAGGTCGAAGTCCTTGTCGCCGCTGAACTTGGGGCCGTCGAGCAAATCGATGCCCTGCGTGCCGATGGTCGTGATCAGATCGTCGAGGTCGTCTCCGGAGCCAATTTCCTCAGGCAGCATGTCATTCACGTCGCCGTAGGTGAGATAGCCCTTTTCTTTGCCTACTTCGATGAGGCTATCGATATCGTGTTCGAATTTGTCGTCAATTGCCAAATTTGTCCTACTCTCTCGCGCAAGAATCAGTTTCAAGCCCGCCGTGCGCACGGCTGCGGGGTCCGGTCTCAGGCAAGCCAACAAGATTTTCCCCGCCCGCGGCGTAGAAATCTCCAAAAGCTGGCGCTAGGACGCAGACCTGCGGTCACCCGCAAAAAAAGAAGCGGTCTCAGGTAGTTGCTCGGAACAGGATGCTTGCGCTTCAGGTTTTGGCCTGGGTCGCCCGCGAGCCGCAGCTCATGTATGGGGCAAAGGGGCGCGCATCCTCACAGAGATTAATAGACTACCACGGCCGATCCTGGTTTCGCCAATCGTGGCCCTCAAAAGCTCATCGGCGATTCCGGGCTTGTTCACGACCGGGCCGGGCAGTTTTCTTTCCACCCGCTTCTGCTCCTGCTGCCTTAGATGCAAATTGGGCGGGTTTTGCTGCACATTGTTCGCGCGGAAACGGGATCAACCGCCTGAAAGCAGAGCCCTGATATTTCTCATCCCATGCAGCACCGCAATCACTTGCATCGGCTTGGTATCGGGCCGATAAACCACAACGAAATTTGGAAATCGCGTCACGGTCCAGAAGCGCACAGGCAAGGGCGTTATTTCAGTTCGTTTGGAGCCAAGAAGAGGGTGCCGGGCCAAGCTCTCGCACGCCGCCAGAATGGCCGATTCCACACGGTCTGCCGCGTCCGCGTTGTCTGCGGCAATGTAGTCCCAGATGTCGCCCAAGTTGTCGAGCGCTCTTGGAGTGAACTGGTAGGAGGCGGACATTCCTCAGGCGATTCGCCGTGTTGTCCGGCCTTCACGAAGTCCCTTGATGGCCAGGTCGGCATCCAAAAGTTCCCCGCGCTCAGACTGAGCAAAGCCTTCCTCGATCTGGACAGCAATGAATTGCTTTTCGGCCAGCATCCAGTCGTCTTCCCGATATTGTTCATCGATCACCGCAAAAGCCTGGTCGAGGACATCTTCGGGACTCATTCCCGACCGGGCCGCCCTGTCGAGCACTTTCTGTTGCTCCGGTTTGATTTCGATGATCATGACGGTCTCCGCTGGTGCTGGTAAAGCTCTTGGCGGCATTATACGTTGTCCAGGTGTTGGTGCAATTGCTGCAACGCCCGGTCCAGATCCAACTTTTGCTGCGTAAGCAAGACCACCTCGGCAAAGTCCCCGCGCCGCTCTGCTTCGGAGATCAGCACACGCAGCTCCCGTTGGCGGTGTACGATGGCCCGCTCCTGAATTTCCTGCACCGCACTCAGGACTTCGCGTTCCTCAGGCGGCTTCGTCTCGGCCAGCAGGGCCTCGGCCAGCAAGGCCCTCTGCGCCGGATCCTCCACCGCGTCCATGGGGTCGCCCGCCTGACGGCCGGCCAGTGCCTGAAGGGCAGAAAACGTGCCCAGATGCTCAAACCACTCCGGCCTTTCAGCCAGCGCCTGAGCGGCCAGTCGCCGCGATTGCTCGAAGTCCGGATCGGTAATGGCCAGAGCGCGCAGCAGCACCCTCTCCACTTCGGTCAGTGCAGTTGCTCGCACCTCGATATGATCGCGCCGTTTCAGCGCGGCCTGGTGCAATTCTTCGCGCAAAACCGCGGAGTCGATGCCCAGCTTCTGGGCCGCATCGTGCGCAAACTGGTCGCGCGACAGTTTCTCCGGCATGCGGCGGATGTGAGGCAGCAGAAAGTTCATGGCCTTTACCTTCTGCTCCGCGCTGGCCCCGGGAAACGCGGTCCGAGCACGCTCAATCAGGTAGTCGGACTGCCTCCGGGCTCCGCGCAGGGCCTGCATGTAGGCCTCAACGCCCCGCTCGCGGATGAACCGGTCGGGGTCCAGCCCGCCATCGAGGGTTACGATCTTGATCGTGAAGCCCTCTTCGGTGAGCAGCGAGATCGACTTCTCCGCGGCATTGGCGCCGGCCGCGTCCGGGTCGAAGTTGACCACAACCTGGGTGGTGTGCCGACGGAGCAGAGCCACCTGCTGCTCGGTGAAGGCCGTGCCGCTGGTGGCGATCACGTTCTGAATGCCGCGCAGGTAGACGCTGATGCAGTCCATCTGGCCCTCCACCAGGAGGGCAAACTCGTGCTGGCGTATCGAGGTGCGCGCTTTGTCCATGTTGAACAGTACCTGACCCTTGGAGTAGAGGGGCGTTTCAGGCGAGTTCACGTACTTGGGTCCGGCCTTTTCGCCCGTTTCCAGGGTCCGGGCGGTAAAGGCGATCACCCGGCCGCTCTCGTTGGCGATGGGGAACATCACCCGCTTGCGGAACCGGTCGTAGAGGTGCCCCGGCGTGCCGTCGCCCTGCTCCTTGCTGCTGAATAGCCCACTGGCGCGCAGGGTGTCGTTGTCGGCCATGCCGCTGAGCCGGTCGCGCAGGGCGTTGAAGCTGTCCGGCGAGTAGCCAATGCGGAACGTCTTGATGCCCTCGGGAGTCAGCCCCCGGCCGGCCAGGTATTCACGCGCTACCGAGCCCTCCGGCCCGCGCAACTGGTCTTCGAAGTAGGCGGTTGCGGCCTCGTGCAGCTCCAGGAGCTTGCCTCTCTGGCGCGCTTCGGCGGCTTCTTCAGGGGAAGAGAACTCCCGCTTGGGCAGCGGGATGCCGCACTTCTGGGCCACGATCCTGACTGCCTCGGGGAACCCGACCTTTTCGATCTTGGCCACAAAGCTGAACACGTCGCCCGACTCATGGCAGCCGAAGCAGTGGTAGAACTGGCGCACGGCGTGGACAGAAAACGACGGCGACTTCTCTTTATGGAAGGGGCAAAGGCCAGAATAGTTGGTGGCCCCCGCCTTGCGCAGGCGGATGTACCCCTCGACTATCTTGACGATGTCGGCCTGCTGCTTCACGGTTTGGGCGAAGTTGATCACGGGTGGGGCTGTAATCCAGAATAAGCCCGCGAAAAGGCCGGGGACCGTCAGGCGTCGCAAAGCAAACCCCGGCTCAGCGTTCATTCTGAGTGAGATAGAATGGTCTCGCTTTCTTTGCGCGTGTGGGAGCGGTGACGAGGATCGGCTCGGAAGATTGAGCCGTCGGTCCGCAGGCCGCTGAAACGACCTGCGGGCCGTGCTAGTGCAAAGGAGGTGAGGGCGGATGGGAGGAAAATCGCCCTGGATACGTGTTGCCATCACAATCGCCATTGAATGGCGGCTGGTGCTGACAATCGTGCTCCTCGTCCTGGCGCTACTGTTAAGGTAGCCAAACCCCCGGGAGGACCCAACCCTTCCGGGATTGAGCAAAGTATAGCAAGAATTTCGATGGCCGCGCGATCAGGCAGTCGTTTGGTTGCCAGTCCCTTCCTCATCAGTGCGCTGGCCCCGCCTCAGGGGCCAACTGAGCGCCTAGCCAACTTCTAGGCATGGCTCCTCTTGAAGACGTCGACCTGCTGCCTGACGGTTTGCGCGCAGTCGATTACCGGGAGGGTCTACCTAGAGATTAGCGCCCGGGGGGAAAGGACTCGGAATGCGTTGCGGCCACATGACTCAGGGGTTGGCTGAGAAGGCCGAGACTCGACCTAATGTCTTATAATTTCCGCCATGGATCCGAATGCACTTAAAAGGCTGAGACTCGCAATAAACGAGAATCTGCGCGTACAGCGCGGAGGCGCCAAGCCCGTCCCATACATTGACGTGTCAAATAGCCTGAGCGACGTAGCGGCACGGCAGAATCACGCGATTTTTGGCCGGAGAGGCTGTGGCAAAACCTTACTTTTGCATGATTCAGCTAAGAGTCTTCCTGCAGATATCAGGCCTGTCTATCTGAATTGTGAAGACTTCAAGAAACACTCGTTTCCCAACGTGCTAATTGAGATCCTCGACGCTCTGTTTGCCGAACTTCAACACCAATTGACCGGGTGGTTTGGTAAGAAGAAGCGCTCTCGCGAACTTATCAGCACAATCCGGGAAGAACTGAAGGGTCTGCGCAAGAGAGCCGACCAGCAAGACACCGAAGTCCGCGAGGCAGAAGAACGACAAGTCAAGGACTCTCAGAAGGCAGGTGTCAAAATCGGAAACTCGGTGGCGGGAGTTGACATGAATTCGGATCTGAGTCAACTCTCTAGGTCAGAGACAGAGCGCAAATACTCCCAAAACCAGAGCAAGATTCGCGACCTTGATATGTGGTTGCCGAGGCTTAAACAGCAGATTCGAGAGTTTTTTGACCTCTCAAAAGAGGTGAAATCGATATTCCTTCAGGTTGATGACTTCTACCATCTATCGCGCGAAGATCAGCCGCTGGTAATGGACTACATTCATCGGCTTTGCAAAGACCTTCCTCTATATTTCAAAGTGGCTACGCTCAAGCACGCCAGCACGCTTTATGCAGACAGGCTTGGGCAGCCGCTCGGCGCGCAGGAGCGTCATGATTATCAACCCATCAACATAGACTTCACGTTTTCGGACTTCAAGAAGACGATGAATCAAAATCGGCAAATCTTTGCCGAGTTCGGCCGAAAAGCAGGCCTGAAGCCTTCGGAAGTCGAAAATGTCTTCAAAGGCGAGGGCTTTCAAAGGCTGGTAATAGCTGGAGGCGGGGTTCCGCGCGATTGTCTCTCACTGTTCCTGGAAGTGCTAGATAGCGTTCAACCGCCTGCTGGCGATGGTCGGATCGGAAAAGACGAGGTCAGAACGTTAAGTAGAGCGAATTTTGAACGAAGAATCGAGGAATTGAAGCAGGATTCTGAAGGAAAAGAACAAGGCATTCTCATTCGCGGCATTTATGTTCTCCGACAATTCTGTTTTGAGAAAAAGAGTAATGTGCTGCTTGTGTCCGAGGCGCTACTCCAGCAGAATGACAACATTCGCAATCTACTCTATCGATTGCTCGATTATCGCATTATCCACACGGTGGGAACGGCATTGACACATAAGTCCCAGACGGGGACGTATCACGCATTTGTAATTGACATTGGCTGTTACGCGCACATGAGAAAGCTGATTGGAAAATTCACCGAAATCGACCTTTCTGCCAACGACGCAAAGGAACGGATGCGCTCGGGTCCAATACTAGATGAAAGAGCCTTCAGCAATTTGTGGGGAAACGCCCCGCAGGATTCTGAGAGCGCGCTTGTATCGCAAGAACGTGATTGATCTTCTGCCGGGCGCCCTATGTCCCGGCTCTGAAACATGGAAGAGCACGAACCCAACTGGCCCTGTTCTCCGATGGGAAACACCCTTCGAGCAGATTCCGCCTCCTCTGCTTCAAAGCGGGGAACTGCCCAGCGGACCGCCCAATTTCATTGCTCCCGCAAATCCGCATTGCGCTATACTGTGCTCAATCCCGGGAGGGGTGGGTCCTCCCGGGAGGTTTGGCTACCTCATCAGCAGCGCCAGGACGAGGAGTACGAGCACCAACACGAACCGCCAATCAATGGCGATTGTGACTGCCACTCGCATCCAGGGCGATTTCTCACCCATCCGCCCTCACCTCCTTTGCGTTGGCACGGCCCGCAGGTCGTTCTTGGCGGCCTGCGGACCGACGGCCCATTCCTCCGGGCCGATCTTCCACTACCGCTCCCACTCGCGCAAAGAAGGCGCAACCATTCTATTGCCGATGTTTCAATCGCTTGCGGCAAGGCGCCGCGGAGAGGATACTGTTGCCATGGCGACGCAGCCCAGCAGCGACCGGTTCGTTTCCGTGGAGGAGTATCTCTCTACCAGCTACGAACCGGATTGCGAGTACGACGACGGCGTAATCGTGGAGCGCAACTTGGGAGAGATCGAGCACGCATATCTGCAAACCCTGTTGGCCACCTTGTTTACCGTGAGAGCTGCTGAGTGGAGCGTTCTTGCCCTTACGGAACAACGGGTACAGATTGACCCCAAAAGGTTCCTCGTGCCGGATGTTTGTGTTCTGCGATTGGGTGGGCCGTGGGAGAAGATTCTCACCCGGCCGCCGCTCATCGCCATCGAGATCCTGTCTCCGGAAGACACCATCCGCCGGGCAACCGCCAAGGCTGCGGAATATCTCGACTTCGGCGTCGAGAACGTTTGGGTGGTCGATCCAAGCGCCCGTGTCGCCTACCGGGGGACTTCCTCCGGACTGGAACTGGTCCGATCTGGAGAACTGACCGTGCGTGATTCCGCCATCCTGGTCAGGATTGCGGAATTGTTTGAAAAGCTTGACCAGGCCCGGGCCGGCAAGACCTAGCCACCCTATCTACATGCACAGGCCGGTTCGGATTGGATTCCGCGCTATCGCGATTGCCCCGAAAATACCCGTTGCAACGAATACCGTCCTCGCACATCCAATACCAAGCAAGTGCAGAGGAGGTCAACCATGTCGCTTCGTCCCGTGAAGCAGATTCTTGAAACAACACCCACCCTGGAAGGCGCCGGGGTGCGGTTGCAGCGCGCCTTTGGGTTCGGCAAGACCAGGGAGTTCGATCCGTTCCTGTTGCTCGACGATTTCCGCAACGACAATCCCGCCAACTACCTGGCCGGATTCCCCTGGCATCCCCACCGGGGCATCGAGACCAGCACCTGTGTATTGGCGGGCGAAGTGGCGCACGGCGACAGCCTGGGCAACAAGGGCCGCATGACCGCCGGAGATGTCCAGTGGATGACGGCGGGCAGCGGCATTCTGCACCAGGAGATGCCCAAGGGCGACGCCAAGGGCCGCATGCACGGCTTCCAACTGTGGGCCAACCTGCCTGCGGCTTTGAAGATGACCGACCCGCGCTATCAGGACATCCCTTCGAGCGCCATCCCCGAGGTCACCGAAGACGACGGCACGCATGCCCGCATCATCTGCGGCGAGTTCTGGGGCCAGCGGGGGCCGGTGGAAGGTGTGGCAGCCGACCCGCGCTACGTGGACATCTCCGTGCCGCCCGGCAAACAGAAGCGCATTGCCGTGGAAACCACGCGCAACGCCTTCGCTTATGTCTTTGCGGGCTCGGGCGCCTTCCGCGACGCCTCCGATCCTCGGGCGGTGCTGACCGAGTCGGCTACGGACCCGAACGCCAAAGCTGTTTACGATGCCCGGAATCACTCGCTGGTGCTCTTCGACCGGGGCGACGAGATCGTGGTCCAGGCCGGCCCGGAGGGCATTCGCTTCCTGCTGGTTTCAGGCAAGCCGCTGGAGGAGCCGGTGGCGTGGCATGGCCCCATCGTGATGAACACCCAGGCCGAGTTGCGCCAGGCCATGAGCGAGTTGCAGAGCGGGACATTCATCAAGCACCGGTAAAAACGGGGACCTTAGGTCCGATTTGTGCCGTGATCCGCAGGTCGGACTTTGCTATAATCCGGTCATTCCCGGGAAGGGGGGTCCTTCCCGGGAGTTTGGCTACTTCGTCAGTAGCGCCAGGACGAGGAGTACGAGCACCAGCACGAATCGCCAATCGACTGCGATTGTGATGGCCACCCGTATCCAGGGCGCTTTCACTCCCATGCGCCCTCTCCTCCTTTGCGTCAGCACGGCCCGCAGGTCGTTCAAGCGGCTTGCGGGCCGACGACCCACTCTTCCGGGTCGATCTTTCGCCGCCGCATCCCCACGCGCAAAGAAGGCGAATCCAGTCTAATCCATTGATTTCATTTGGTTGCCGCTCTGAATCCCTGAGAGGGTTCAGGCGGCGAAGAGTGCCTGGGCGCTGGACGGCCAATTAGTTTCGTTGGGGCCGGAGGTCCCGCCCGCGCGCCAGAAAAGCGCATGGATGGAGCACAGAAGCCTCGCGGAACACCTGGCCTGAGACTGAGGGCAATCCCGGAACAAGCCGACCTGCCACTATCTAAAGGCCTCGACCGGCAATTCCGCCGAGAGGATATTCATGGGGGTCAATCCGCGCTGGCGCAAAGCCCGCAAGCTCAAGGAGTCGTGGCGCTTGGCCAGCCGGTTGCCGTTGTGGTCCACCACCAGGCGGCAGTGAAACCAGGCGGGATTGTCCACACCCAGTGCGTGGTTCAGCAAGATCTGGCGGGCCGTGGATTTGAGCAAATCCGCGCCGCGCACCACCTCGCCGATCCCCATCGCCGCATCGTCGGCCACGCAGGCTAATTGATAGCTTGGGGCGCCGTCGCGACGCCACACCAGAAAGTCGCCAAAGTCCTGGCCGGCTACGAAGCGCTGCCGCCCCAGGTTGCCATCCTCAAACTCCACAGCCTGCCCGTCCGGCACGCGGAATCGCCAATTGATGTTGCCCGGCATCTCAACCTCGTTGGCAGTTGGGCCCGGCAGACAGGCGGCGCCGAGCAGCCGGCGACAGGTTCCCGGATAAACGGGTTCATCGTCCAGCACTTCCTGCTTGGCAGCGGCTCGGGGACGGCGGGTTATGGCGGAAGCACTCTCATGCGGCGCTGACAGGGCCGTCAAAAGATCTCGGCGCGAGCATCGGCAAGGGTAGAGATAACCACCGCGCAGCAGTTCCCGCCAGGCGGCGAGATAAACAGGCATGCGCCGACTTTGAACATAGGGAGCACAAGGGCCGCCCTTGTCCGGGCCCTCCTGCCAGCGAATTCCAAGCCAGCGCAGGTCTTCGCAGGCGGCTTCGGCAAACGTGGCCCGGCTGCGGTCCGGATCCAGGTCTTCCATCCGCATCACCAGGGTGCCGGCGGCATCCCGGGCCCGTTGATAGGCGGTCCAGAAGGTGCGCGCATGGCCAATATGGAGGTAGCCGGTGGGCGAGGGCGCAAGCCGGCCTCGATAACTCGAATCCGGCGCTGGAGGTTGGCTGGACATTCAAATACGAGTTTAGTCAGCCAGCCAAGCGCCGTATACACGCATTTCGGTCCCGGGCGTGCGATTGGCGGGGGCCAGTCTTGCTCGTCTGGATCCTTGCCGTGATCACCGCGCCCCAATTTCATTATCATGTGTTATATAGGCCTCAGGCTTCGTCTTGGAAGTACCGGCGTGGTAGCCTTCACAGGACCCCGGCGGCGCACAAAAACGGTCTTGACGCTCGCAAGGAACTCGAATCCAGATGCCCATTGACTCCCAACCCGGACAAAATCTCTCTGCGGAACTGATTCAAGCGCAGTTAAAGCGCATTCAGGCCAGTGAGTTGTTTGTCCACAGCCGCCGCTACCCCGCCTTCCTGGAATTCGTAGTTCTGAAGGCGCTTGAGGGGAAACAGGATGAGCTGAAGGAGCGGACCATCGGGGTCGAGGCTTTTAAACGCTCTCCGGATTACGACCTGAATGCCGACCCCGTCGTGCGCTTCATCGCCGGTGAAGTCCGCAAGCGGCTGGCCCAGTATTACTATGAGCCGGAACACCAGGCAGAGCTGCGCATCGAGCTGCGGCCGGGCTCTTATGTCCCGGAATTCAAATATGTTGCCCTCTCCGCTGCGGAGGGCGACCGCGGCCATGCCCTCGCCCTGGAAACAACCGGGAAAACTCTGACCATCGAACCGCAGGCAAACAAGCCGACGATCGATCTGCCGGCGGACATCGCCTCCCCCCAAACCGGCGCCCGCCTCAGGCAGCGCAGGATCCTGGT
>Ga0181520_10001367_pt1 | contig 49726 bp, 34 predicted proteins | sample PEATcosm2014_Bin_29_FD_132451 | JGI IMG/M metagenome (GOLD analysis project Ga0181520, IMG submission 132451) | Peatland microbial communities from MTU Mesocosm Facility, Houghton, MI, USA - PEATcosm2014_Bin02_30_metaG | ecosystem: Environmental > Terrestrial > Soil > Wetlands > Peat | place... | reverse complement strand
TTGACGCGTTCGTCCAGCACTACAATCGATTCAGCCGGCCATTTGTCTGGACCGCGACTGCCGATTCTATCCTGCAGAAGATTGCACGCCTTTGTTCACGTATTTCCGGGACAGCACACTAGCATTTCTTGCGGTACAGATCGAAACTTGGTGGTTGGAGGAGGTTCCATTCTTCGATGTTGCTCGTCAGCGGATCTGGGTATTCTGGCGACGGTTGCTCCACACCTGCCATCACCGCGCTCAACTCGCAATGTATCTGCGACTACTGAATAAGACGGTTCCGTCGACCTACGGACCAACAGCAGACGTTACCTGGAAGGGCGCAGATCCAACGCAGACGGTCGAGGCAGCAGGCCGCAAAATAGCCTAAGCCCTACAGCAAGGTTCAACTCACCTGCCGCCTGCTCGGTCAGCCACTTACTGCGGCGGCCCGACCATAGCGGGCCTTGCAAGAGTCTTGGCGAGACCGAGGAAAGTTTACAACCAAGCGGCGAGCCCAATGTACGCAAAAACGCGCGGCCCCCAACGAGAACGAGAATATTGTAGACATCTGAGAGGCGATGAGTAGCGGCGGAGTACATACCCAACGGAAATACGCCCCCAGTACAAGGGACTGTAAATCAACTTGAATCTCTTATGAATGTGCCGCCAGGCCTCCAGAATCACCAGCATTGGAATCCACCACGTGGCGGTTTGCCCAATAGAGCACCGTCAGACCTTTGAGAAACGGGGGCGAAACTCCGGATCGCAGCGGGTTAAATCGCGTCCGGCCCGCGCTCGTCGTTACGGATGCGGATAACCTCATCGATACGGCTGCGGAAAATCTTACCATCGCCGATCTGGCCTGTTCGCGCCGCGTTCGAGATGGCCTGTTCTACCTCTTCGACCTGCTCGTCATTCACCACTAGTTCAAGTTTGATCTTAGGCAGCAGATCGACGTTGTACTCGCGTCCACGGTAAATTTCCGTGTGACCCTTTTGGCGCCCGTGACCACGAATGTCAAGAACCATCATGCCGCTGATGCCGATTGCTTGCAGCGCACTTTTGACTGCATCGAGTTTGGAAGGTTGTATGACCGCTTCTATCTTTGTCATCGCTTTCATCCTGTCTTAAAGATACTCGCCAGGCACACCTTAGAAACTACCGTGTTTGGGTTTCGTAGGCATACGCTTCTTCATCATGCAAAGTCTGATCCAGACCGTCAATTTCATCCTGCACACTGACACGTAGGCCCATGGCCTTGTCGACCACGAACAACGCCACTAGGGTGCCGAGGATTGCCAGCGCCCAGGCAATACCTACGCTCTGCAACTGCCGGAGAACCTGCTTCCCCCCGCCCTCGATCAGTCCGGGCAAGCCCGCGGGATTGACCGCCTTGCTGGCGAAAACTCCCGTCAGCACCATGCCTAGTGTTCCGCCCATGCCATGCACGCCAAAGACGTCGAGCGAATCGTCATAGCCGTACATCGCCTTCACCTTCGTCACCATGAAATAGCAGAGAATGCCAGCCAGAAAACCAATCACCATAGCAGACATTGGGCCAACAAAACCCGAGGCCGGAGTGATCGCCACCATACCAGCCACCGCGCCCGAGATTGCCCCCAGCAGTGTCGGCTTGCCGTTGATGATCCACTCGCACAAACACCAGCCGATTACCGCCGCCGCAGACGCAAAGTGCGTCGCCATAAAGGCGCTGGTCGCAAGACTTCCCGCACCTAGTGCGCTGCCTGCATTAAAGCCGAACCAGCCCACCCACAGCAGACAGGCGCCGGTGAAGCTGATCACCAAGCTGTGCGGAACAAACGTCTCCTTCGGGTAGCCGAGTCTCTTACCCAGGTACAGCGCCGCCACCAGAGAAGACACGCCCGAAAGGATCTCCACCACCGTCCCGCCGGCAAAATCCAGCGTCGGTATCGCCCCACCCTGTGCGAAGTTCAGCAATCCGCCCTTGCCCCAGATCATGTGCGTCATCGGTGCGTAGACAATGATCATCCACAGCACCATGAAGACCAGCATCGAACTGAATTTCATGCGCTCGGCAAAGGCGCCGGTGATCAGCGCCGGGGTAATGACGGCAAACATCATCTGAAAGATCATGAAGGTCGCCGCTGGAATTGTCGGCGAGTAATCCGCGTCCGGCGCAGCACCAACTCCGCGGAGGAAGAGATGTTCAAAGCCGCCGATAAAGGAATTGCCATGAGCAAAGGCGAGAGAATAGCCGAACATGGCCCACAAGATTGAGATGACGGCCATCAGTGCAAAGCTCTGCATCAGCACTGAAATCACATTCTTCTTGCGCACCAGACCGCCGTAGAAGAGAGCCAACCCGGGTCCGGTCATCATCAAAACCAAAGCCGCGCTGGTCAGCATCCAGGCGTTGTCGGCGGAACTTTTAGCGTTGCCGGCGGAGGCTTTGGCATCGGCGATCTTGGCTTCGAGTCGAGCCATGTCGCTGGTGGTGACGGTATTCTGTGTCGCGCCGGATGGAGGGGCGTTCTGGGCCCAGCAGACCGGAGTGATTACGGCCGCAAACAGGGCGACCGCAAAGCCAGCAAGAAACTTGTTCAAAGCTCGTCCTAACCCGTTCCGCTAAAGATCAGAGCGTCCTGGCTCCTGGCGGTGTGGCATGCATCTGGTATGGAGGAACAGAGCATTAATGTGGCATAAAAAACATTTATGAGCAACATACAAATTTTCTATATCCCACTGAAGAGTAGCAGCTACGATTGCAATCGAGGTTCGCACCCCGTCGGTGCAGTCGACCACTTACTATCCATCGATCGCTAGAGCACTGTGAACCGAGTGGCGGCCGGAACTATGCTGATCGTTCGGCTGGATAGATGATCTGAGTTCCGTTGACCCGCGCGAAGGGTGTCAAGGAATGGAGTCTCGTGCCGGTCGTGCTTGTGATTTCCCGCACTTGTATTCCACGCACCAACAGCGCATCGGCAATCAGGGAGCGGTGACAACGCCAAGGCACGGCCTCGGCGCACATGACTGCGATCTGCTCCTGCTGAGCGAGTGCTATCAACGCGTCCAAATGATCATCGAACTCGGGCGTCTGCATGTAATCGGCGTAGCCGCGGAAACTCGCATTGCGCCAAGCAACATTCACAGAGTCATGACGCGCGTGTCGGAAGCCGCCCAGACCGGGCATGTAGCTATAGTGGATGCGAGCAGAATGCAAAGAGGAGGATAGCTGGTCGCGATTGAACTGCGGGTTGTGTCGTGAACGAGGCACAGTACGCACATCAACCAGCCTCTGCACGCCATGTGATCTGAGAAGATGAATAAACTCATCGATCGGACGCGTTGAATGCCCTATGGTCATTACTACTAACGATCGTTCAATTGCGCGCTCTTTCATCCCAGCCGCTTCCAGCGCAGAATACCCGAATAGCTTTTCGGACTTTTTCCAGAATCGGATCTCGCCTTGATCCGTCAGTGCGAACACCGCATCTGCGGCGTTTTCCAAGAACCCAAACAACTCACCTTCCAGCATCTCGCTCACAGGAACTACCCCTTCATAATCGAAAGTGGAACTCAATAAGATCGCGATAGCTCCTGATTATCGTGGAACAGATGTCGCTACGCTGCTCAGGGGATGCCCAATTTGTCCCCAGCGCGAAGGCGAACAGAATAGAGATTGCGGCGTCGTGCTGCAGAGACTTAAATCACGATGAAGGAACAATCAATGAAACTGCTGCGAAAGTTGCTGCTCCCTGAGGACAGGAGTGGTCGCGGTCGTCTCTAAGAGCTTATGGACCAGGTCTGCCGAATACCGTTCTCCTCAAAAGCACATCATGTGGTCGCCTGTGATCCATAACGGGAAAGATAGGGCGTTTCTCTACCAACTTTCGACCATTGTCACCCGGCTGGCCATCCAACTCTGAAGACCCTTTTTTTGTACCACTGCGGAGCCGCGTGTCCTGCCGGTGACACCAGGTTTGATAGCTCAACTGAAAGCAAGAATTATGATGAAGGCAATCAACGTACTTTGTGTGCTGTATGTTCAACAATTGCCTTTGTCTGTGCTAACGCTTATGCCAGTGATCTGGTGCAACAAACGGCGCTGCCCAGTGACTGCATTCCTTATAAAGCAACCAAACAGTGACGATGCGAACTCAATTTCCATGGCTTTGCACGAAATGCGCTCCCCGGCGCGCCTCTGGTAAAGTGTCGTAGACATGCGGATACCAAATAAGCGGCGCATCAGCGAGCGTAGCCGGCGCGGGGCGCGAATGGGAAAAGCAAGAAAAGGTTTGTAGATCTGCACAGTTTTTACTAATTCGAAGGAAGGCCAACAATATGGATAAACCAGTCACCTCGGTAGCACCACCGCCCGTTCCCACTGAGCAGGAACAAAAGCTGGCAGGCGAAGTCAAGTGCCCGGTCTCGGGCGACGCTCGCAAACACACACTAGGTGGAGCCCCAACCAACGCAGACTGGTGGCCCAATCAACTGAACCTGAAAAGCTTGCACCAACACTGCCCGCTGTCTGACCCAATGGGCGAGGCGTTCAATTATGCTGCTGAGTTTAAAAGCCTCAACTTAGATGCCGTGATTAAGGACCTCCGTGCCTTGATGACGAGTTCGCAGGACTGGTGGCCTGCCGACTACGGCCACTATGGGCCGTTCTTCATCCGCATGGCTTGGCATAGCGCAGGAACGTACCGTATCGCCGATGGCCGAGGGGGCGCGGGTTCCGGAGCGCAGCGATTTGCTCCCCTCAACAGCTGGCCAGACAATGTGAGCCTCGACAAGGCGCGCCGGTTGATCTGGCCGATCAAACAGAAGTATGGCCGGAAACTCTCCTGGGCCGACCTGATCGTTCTAGCTGGCACCGTGGCGCTGGAGTCGATGGGATTGAAGACCTTCGGTTTCGGGGGTGGGCGCGAGGACATCTGGGAGCCGGACGAAGCGATTTACTGGGGACGGGAGGGCAAGTGGCTGGCCGACGAGCGCTACAGCGGCGACCGTCAGCTCGAAAACCCTCTCGGCGCGGTGCAGATGGGTCTGATCTATGTGAATCCGGAAGGACCGAATGGCCAGCCGGATCCAATCTCCGCGGCTCAAGATATTCGCGAGACGTTCGCTCGCATGGCGATGAATGACGAGGAGACAGTCGCCCTCATCGCCGGCGGACACACCTTCGGCAAAGCTCATGGCGCTGCCGATCCGAGCAAGTATGTCAGTCCGGAACCCGAGGGTGCCGACATCGAAGAGCAAGGCCTGGGCTGGAAAAACAGCTTTGGCAGCGGCAAAGGCGTCGATACCATCAGCAGCGGATTAGAGGGCGCATGGACTACCAATCCGGTGAAGTGGGACAACAACTACTTCGACAACCTGTTCGGCTATGAATGGGAACTCACGAAGAGCCCCGCCGGTGCTCATCAGTGGACTCCCAAGAACGGATCCGCAGCAGGCACTGTGCCGGATGCCCACGATCCGTTGAAGAAGCACGCCCCGATGATGTTCACGACGGACCTCTCCCTGAAGATGGACCCGAGCTACGCGAAGATCTCGAAGCGCTTCCACGAGAATCCGCAGGAGTTCGCAGACGCATTCTCCAAGGCTTGGTTCAAGCTGACGCACCGCGACATGGGGCCGATTTCGCGGTACCTTGGCCCGCTCGTTCCGGCGGAGCCGTTGCTGTGGCAGGATCCCATTCCTGCTGTCGATCATGAACTGATCAGCGAGCAGGACGTTGCTGCTCTGAAGGCGAAGGTTCTCGCATCCGGGCTTTCCATCTCCCAACTGGTCACGACGGCATGGGCATCGGCTGCAACATTCCGCGGCAGTGACAAGCGCGGAGGAGCAAACGGGGCGCGCATTCGCCTCGCGCCGCAAAAGGATTGGGAAGTCAACCAGCCGGCCGAGCTGGCGAAGGCTCTTCGGACGCTGGAGGCGATCCAGAAGGATTTCAACGACGCGCAGTCTGGTGGGAAGAAGGTCTCGCTGGCTGACTTGATCGTGCTGGGCGGCTGCGCAGCGGTCGAGGCAGCGGCGAAGAAGGCTGGTCACGACGTGAAGGTTCCCTTCTCGCCGGGGCGTACAGACGCGACGCAGGAACAGACCGATGTACATTCGTTCGCCGTACTGGAGCCGACCGCAGACGGGTTCCGCAACTATCTTCGGAAGGGGCACGAAGGTTCGGCGGCTGAGCTGCTAGTGGATCTGGCGAACCTGCTGACCCTGACCGCTCCCGAGATGACGGTTCTGGTTGGTGGCATGCGTGCCATGGACGCAAACTTCGGGCAATCCAAACACGGTGTTTTCACCAGGCGGCCCGAGACGTTGACGAATGATTTCTTCGTCAATTTGCTAGACATGAACACGAAGTGGCAGAAGTCCGCCACATCGGAAGGCGTGTTGGAGGGGCGCGAGCGGGCGACGGGCAAACTCAAGTGGACGGGCACTGTCGCTGATCTCGTCTTCGGTTCCAACTCCCAGCTCCGAGCCCTCGTGGAGGTTTATGCATGTGATGACTCGAAGGAGGTTTTTGTGAAGGACTTCGTGGCGGCGTGGAACAAGGTGATGAACCTTGACCGCTACGACCTTGCCTGAGCTGGGCGGAAAATTTCTGTCCACTTGGGATTAACCCCGTTCCTGTTGTTTGGATCGGCAAAAACGGAGGTGGCGCGTTTCTTGGCTCCGCGCCGGCCGGATTGCGCCACCTCTGCCCGCTTGGCCCCTGCCAATTACTATCTTAGAATTGGTACGAAATCCCGATCGCGAGTTGATGCCGGGCATCAAGATTCGCGCCCGGCATGACCGCCCCTGCGACTTGTGCAACACCGATGTCGAAGGTCAACTTCGGACGCTCCTCACCCCATCCATGGTGAATCGACGGAAAGGCGCCGGCCGGCACGATGCGAACCGCATAAGTCAGAGTCGTGGGTATAGACGCTGCGGGAAGTCCTTCCACCCGCCGCGGTTGTTGCAACGCCTCCGCGGCAAAAAACAGTGAACTCCTCGCCGGACCCTTTAGAACAAACGCGGCGGCGCCAAAAAGACGTCCTGAATAGTCTGGGGCATTGCCCGCCAAGCCCAACAATGATGCATTGGTCGCCTTGCACCCAAACGAGAACACCATCGGAAGCTTTCGCACATTGGTTATGGTTTTGGTCGCCACTATGTAGAAGTCTTCGTTTGTAGTGTTTTGGCCTTGAAGAACGCCCCCTACATTCCGTACCCGGCTGCGAACAACAAACCCAGCCGAAAGGGCTGGCATCCACCGATCCCCGCCGACGTTTTCGGAAAGGAAGTTAACCTTCCCGTGGAACACGTTGAAACCGTCGCTCCACAGATTGCTGAGACCAACCGTACTCCCCGACTGATGAAAGTCGCGCGTGTAACCGAACTCAAGGCGGTGAATTGCCGAAGCCGACAAGGAGAGCTGATGAAATCCTCCCAAGACACTCCCGGCATTCAAATAGTGATATCCAACGATCGGCATACTTACCCCCTTGTCGGGGGAAGGCGCAACATAGGCGAACGGGGTGACAAAGATTCCCGTCTGTCCCTCCCAATTCAGGGTCTGCGCAGACGTGGCCTGCCAACTAATACACGGCACAAGAGCGAATAGAAGTGAAAGCAACGTTCTGATGTGTATGGATATTGAACTGAAAACAGGTATTTTGCTTCGCACGCGCAACTCTCCTACTTTGCAGCCCCAACTGATGGCGCAGAAGAGATCGCGCGCACGCCATTCTGTTCGCCAAGAACAGCGAGATCTATCTCCTTGCCAGTCGCCAGAGCTTGATTGTGCCATCTGCACTGCCGGTGGCAAGCCACCCACCACGGGAATCGAACGCAAGAGCATAAATCGGATGAGGGTATCCTGTAAGTATCTGAACCTGTCGCCCTGTTGCAACATCCCAGATCCTCACGGTCTTATCCCAGCCGCTGGTTGCCAACCATCTGCTGTTCGGACTGAACGCGAGACTTGTCACCGAATTCTGGTGTCCGGTCAGAGTCTGAACGTCGCGTCCGGTCGAGAAGTCCCAGAGTTTCACAGTCCTGTCTTTGCTAGCCGAAGCAAGCCATCGGCCATCTGGACTGAAAGCAACGGCACAAACGTCTTGTTTGTGGCCCTTGAGAGTTCTCAACACCTTGCCTGTAGTTAGGTCCCAGATTTCGATGGTTCTAGCATCGCCACCGGTTGCAAGCCATCGCCCGTTTGGGCTAAACGCTGCGTACATAAACTCTCGGGAACTGCCCCTCAAATCGCGAACGGCATGTCCTGAGTTCACGTCCCACAAGCGAATCGTTTGTCCGTTGAGCGCTGCTGCAAGAAGGCCGTCGTCCGGACTGAAAGCGATGGAGTACACCCAGCTTCGATCCCACGGAACCCGGTTTCCTTTCATCGTGCGAACTTCACCGCCGGTGTTGGCGTTCCAGATTCTTATGTTGTCGGAGGCATCTTCTGCCGCTATCAAGCGTCCGTCGTGACTTACGGCCGATGCTTGAATCCCGGTGATCTTGCTAGCGATGGTGCTTAATGCTCGTCCGGTTGCAACATCCCACGACTTCACAGATCGATCCCAACTACCCGAGATGAGACGCTGGCCATCGGCGCTGAAGGTTACTGCGGTCACCCAGTTCGTGTGGGCCTTGAACGTGCGATCCAACCCGAAGCTCGGAATTTTTGGAGGTCGCGGAACCAGCGCGATTGCGGCATCGACATTTGGCGTTTTCAATTCCGTGCTCTTAACGAGTGGCCGAACCGGCAATGGGACATCGTCGACCGTGAGCGGCTTACCCGGAACAACCAGGAGTTCGTTGCGAGTTTCAAATCCCTTTACCGATTTATCTAGAGCGTCCCTCGGGGATAATGCCACAGGTGACGAGCGCAGTTTTCGAACTTCCTGGTCAACGACACTCCCGGCTGGACTTGCCGACCGGGAGATGTTGACAGTTGCCTCAGAGCTGTTTACAGATACAATCTTCGTCGATGTGTCACGCAAGCCAGTCTGCTCAACGCGCAACTTCGACCTTCCCGAAGCCTTGCTCAGAAATACTAGAGTGCAAACAACCCCGTCGCCGGAGATTCCAGGGGCAGATAACGGCCGAGAGATCGAAATATCGATACGGCCGACCACCGAGTCCACACGCTGAACCAGCGTTGCAGCCTGTCCGTCGCGGTCAAGCAGATTCCCGCTCGCAACGGTGATGACCTGTAACTCTTGTGGGTCGTAAAGAATTTGCATCGGCGCGGACCAGATATCCTTAGCGCCTTTTAGGACAACGTCCACCTTGAAGGTCGTCCCCTCTTTCTGGCTTATCAGCGGAGGATCGAAACCGATTACGGGCTTCACGGTTGTCGCCGCGCCCTGTTCGTTAGTTCCGGCGTGGCGTTGCGGTGCGTAGTTCTGTGCGCCAATCGACGAACTGTCATTCCGCGCTGATTTAATGCGCTCCCGAGAGGTAAACCACACTACCGCTACAACGACGACAAGCAAAGCAGCCAGGATGCCGAGCGCGATGGCAACTGTCCTGGATCGATTGCCAAGTTGCGAGCAGGTCGTAAAAGTTTCGGCTGGCTTCTCCACTTCGGCAGTCTCGCTTGCTGTGGTCACCGCAACTACAACTCCTCCGGATTCGCCATAAATATTGTTGCTTCTCTCTTCTTTGATTGCCTCAGACAGAACACTTACCAACGGCTGCAACTGTCGCATATGGCGCTCAGAGAAATAGTTCCTCTCTGGGGAAAACACCTCCAGCAATCCCTCGACGTTCTCTTCCGTAGGGATGGGAACGATGACGATAGAGAGGGTATTCATCTGCTGCGCGGCGGCCGCGTTCACGCGAGAGTCCGCCGAGGCGTCATTGCACAGAATGACCGCTCCGGTGCGCAGACTGTGACCGGAAAGTCCACTATCCGGGCGAAGCTGCGTCCCAACCTCCGGCGCGCTTCCTACACTCGCGCGACACTCCATGCCGTCGGAGTTGCCGACCGCAATCGCTGCCCCGGATGCACCGGTCAGAGCCATAACGCTGCATGCGAACAGGTGCAGCGTCATGTCAAACGTGTTATTGCTCGACTCATTTCTACAGGTAAACAGAGGCAGAGTGGAATCGGAGTTTTGGGGCGCACAATCGCGGAGGAGACGTTGGGGCAGCTCCGGCAATGTATTGGGCGCCGGGTTCAGAAAGCGAATGCCTGCAAGTCCACCCTGCTTTTCCCAAGCTACGAAACCTTCACCTGAAAATATGGAAGCATTTGGAATAGAGAGGTGGGTTTGCGCACTGCGCCCCTGGATAAGCGGGTGGAATGTCTGGACGGCCATTCCACCTCTACTGATGTTAAGAACGACGCCGTGAGTCTTGTGGACGGGCCCTTCCGAGATCAGTTCAACAACGAGCAATTGCCCCATGAAGAACTCTTGGCGTGTCTCGCGACGCTGTTCAGCTCTGGCGTGCGACGCTTCCATCTCGACTCCGGTCTACTTCTCCCCACTCATCAAGGAAATTGACGTGTAGCGGCGGGTCCCGTGTTTTTCTCCTTCATGCGAGATTCAGACGAGGTACCGGTCGCGGCCAGCGAACGTCCATGCGCATCGCCGTCCTCTGACACGAGTCGAATGGCAAGGTGCAGCGCCTCAACTTCGACTTGAATTCGCTGTAACTCCTCTTCTTTCTGCTTCAATACCTCGACAATGTTCTTCATAATCTACGCGCAACTGTCCGCATAAGGTTTTTTGACGCTGAAACCACTCACGTCTTTATTCTCCTCTGCGAATCATCCGCTAACTTTAGTTACAGAGCTTCTCAGGCGCAAGCAAATTGCACTGCTGGCGTAAGCTGCACTGGGGCTTAGTGTCGGGTCATTCTGGGCAGCTTTGCTTTGATTCGGCCGACTATCGGCATGCAGCTCTGGACGGTCGCAAGATGCTGTGATAGCATTTCGCGCCACGGAGGAAAAGCTATGCGGAAAACTATTCTGCTTCTCGTGGTGGTCTATGCCTTGGCGCTCTTGCCGGGGGTTTCGGTCGCGGGGGAAGGCTTCGACGGCAGTTGGCACACGAAGCTCACCTGTCCCCCAAAGGGAAATACCGAGGGCTATATCTGGCAGTTTGACAGCGTTATCCAGAACAGCAATTTTCGCGGAGAGCATGGGGTTGCGGGGGAACCCGGCTACCTGCTCATCGAGGGCAAGGTCGCGCAGGACGGCCATGCCAAACTCTCTGCCAATGGCATAGTTGCCTCAAGAAAGTATGCCCGGGGTGTCTTCTCCCACAAGGGCGAGGAGTATAGCTACGACATTAAGGCCCAATTCAAAGACGCGGAGGGCACAGGCGTCAAAAGTGAGGGCCTCGGCATCGTAGGCCGTGCCTGCACCTTTGATTTCGTGAAACGGCCAGCCGCAAACCAGGCGGGCGAACGCTAGCGCGAGAGTTCAACCCGACGTCAACTCGACCCGCCCTCGCGCTCGCTGGTGAAGTTGGTTTTCCTAGCTTTGTACAGGTTTGTTGAACCCGCGTCTGGACCTGCTTCACACCTGATCGATCTCGCGCCACATTTAATAGATAACCGGAGGCCTCCGGATTTGTTCACACATTTCCAGCTTGAAAACAAATCGCACCACTCCGGGAATAAAAAACTCCGCGTTCAGTTCATTCACGTAAGCACTCGACAAGGAGCTGTCTATGAGCAAACGCAAACCGGATACAGACGCAACAGCACAGGTACCGGGAGATTCCGCCGCATCGCCTTCCCTCTCCGACGGCATTGACCGTCGCGGTTTTCTGCACTGTATGGCGTGGGCCGGCACTGGAATGGTCTGGAGCTTCGCGGGAGGAATTCCGGTGTCTAGTATCTTTGGCGCCGCACTTCCACAACGCGCCCACGACTTCAGCTTTATTCAGATTAGTGACAGCCACATCGGCTTCAGCAAAGCGGCAAATCCAGACGTCGCCGGATCGCTGCAAAAAGCCGTAGACAAAATTAGAGCTGCCTCCCCTGTGCCGGACTTCCTGCTTCGGCGATCTCACGCACACTTCCAAGGCCTCCGAGTTTGACGCGATGGACCAAATCCTCCTGGGGACTAAACGCAAAATCTTCTACGTGCCCGGAGAGCACGACACGTCAGAGGATGACGGCAAACTCTATCTCGAACACTATGGGAAAGGAACGGCCGGGAACGGTTGGTACAGTTTCAATCACAAAGGCGTTCACTTCGTCGGGCTGGTCAACGTGGTGCGGTTGGAGGGCATGGGCCGTCTCGGGAACGATCAACTCGCCTGGCTTAAGCAGGACGTCGAAAATCTGGGGAGCAGCACGCCGGTTGTACTCTTTGCCCACATCCCGCTATGGGCGCTCTATCCCGAGTGGGGTTGGGGCACTTCGGATAGCAGGCAGGCGCTGGCACTGCTGAAGCGCTTTGGTTCGCTCACCGTACTCAATGGCCACATTCATCAGGTGATGCAGAAGGTGGAAGGCAATGTTTCGTTCCATACCGCGATGTCCACCGCGTTTCCGCAACCCGCACCGGGCGCCGCGCCGTCTCCGGGACCGCTGAAAGTGCCTGCCCAAAAGCTGCAAAGCGTACTCGGAGTGACCCATGTCCACTTTATTGCGCAGAAACATCAGCTCGCAGTTGTGGACTCGACCTTGGCGGATGCCGCAACTGCGGCCTAGGCGTGTGTTATGAGATCCCGAATCTTGTATATGGCGGCCGCAACCATCGCGGTAATGGTTGTCGCCGCTTCTTCACTCATTCACCCGTGGGGTAACCTGTACACCGCTTCTGCTCGGGATAGTGCAATTCTGACTGGCGCAAACGTACCTGACGAGATCCGAACGGCGTTCTCGCAAAAGTGCGGCGACTGTCATTCAAACAACACGCGCTGGCCTCTTTACAGTAGGATCGCGCCCTCTTCGTGGCTGGTCGAGCACGACGTGCAGGAAGGACGCGAGCACCTGAATCTCTCCTCATGGGAGCAGTACAGCATCGACAGTCGCATCGATCTCCTGGGGAGGATTAGTAGCCAGCTTCGTCAGGACAAGATGCCGAAGAAGCAATATCTTCTGCTCCATCCTGAAGCTCGGCTCTCTGAGTCGGAACGAAAACTTATCGTTAGCTGGACAAAAACCGAGCGCAAGCGACTCTTGGCGGCAGCCGCAGAATAGCAATAGTTCTTGCCAAATCCAAACAGCGAATCGGAGTTGAAGTGAACTCCGCCCTCTCAGCGAATCGAATGGACCACGTGAAAGCCGGCATCGCCGCAATTGCGTCCTTAGTGTTGCTGCTGGCCCTGCTTGTCTTTCCTAAAATTAACGCCGCCGCGGAAAATGCCGATCAGGGCAAGCAATTGTTCGAGAAACGCTGCACAGGTTGCCACTCCCTGAATCGCAATAAAGAAGGACCGCAGCTGGCGGGCGTGTATGGAAGGCCGGCCGGGACGGCTCCCGCATACAATTATTCAACCGCTCTCAAGTCGGCCCACTTCGCTTGGGATGAGCAACGATTGGAGCAATGGCTCACGGATACCCAAGCCTTAGTCGAAGACAACAACATGGACTTCCATGTTCCAAAGGCGGATGAACGTGCTGCTATCATTCGTTATCTGAAGTCTCTCTCCCCGCCACAGGCAAGCGCCTCCAACCCGCTCTCCCGATAGTCCAATACTCGGCGGCGAATTCATTGCACAAGCTGAAACGACCTGAGTTCGCCCACCAGTTTGGCGGTATCAATGGGTTTGAATAGATAAGCGTCGCAAAGTTCTTTGAAGGATTGCATCACCTCTCTGATATCAGTCACCGCGGTCGTCATAATAATCTTCACGCCACGGTTTGAAAGAACGCCGCCTGCTTCCTCCAGAGCCCGCACTTGTTGGACCGCCTCCATGCCGTCCATCTCAGGCATCATGATGTCCATGCAGATCAGGTCGTAGGGTGATCCATCGTTGGTGGCCAGCCGAAATGCTTCCACGGCTTCTTTTCCATTAACGGCAATATGGCATTCGCCATAGCGGGAAAGAAAAGTCTGCAGAAAAAGTCGGCTGGTGAAATCGTCTTCAACAATCAGCGCTCTCATGATTCGCCTTCTCTCCGAAATTTAGTAGCCAGCTCGCGTGCTTCAATCAAGCAGACCCGCCTGCCCGTGGCGCGGTGCGTCTTTAACGCCGATGGTTGCAAGGCCACTACGTTACTTATCGGCCCAGCGCAAAATTTCTTGAAGACCTCCAATCGGCGTGCGTTCTCTGCTGCTCATGCCGCCCGTTCTTCCCCTGGCGGCTCCGTACCGGCGGTTTGAAGCGCGACAACCGGCGGTTTTCCGTTTTGAGCATAACTGGCGAGCAGTTTGGCAGCGCCTCCTACTATGAGCACTGCTGCTACCCAGCGCGCGAGTGTGGTGACGGACGTAGCATCGATCTGGGGCCACTGGCTCTGCCAAAGCACCCCGGCGCGCTCGATCATCCAGTGCCATGCCGTGTGCGCAACAAACGCTGAAAGAACAATGGCTCCGGTTCTGGGATGGCGCGCATGGCGGAACAGCAACCATAGCCCGGCCACCATAGCAGTCAACAGAAAGAGCTGACCAATCTCGATTCCAACGTTAAAAGCAAGGAGTGAGACCAGCAGATGGGAACCGGCAAACTGCAGGTTTTCCTTGAGCGCATAGGAGAATCCAAACCCATGAACCAGGCCAAACAAGCCGGCGATAAGCCACCTGCGATCGAGGTTCGCACCAATGATATTCTCAACCGCCATATAGATAATCGACACGGCAATCGCTGTCTCCACAAAGGGAGGGAACCAGTTGCCGGCCGGGGCAAGGTTATATGCTGTGCCAATCAGCGTCGCCGAATGCCCGATGGTAAACGCGGTCACCACAGGTATCAGCAGCCGCAGCCGACGAAGTGGAATTACCAAGCAAAGCAGGAAAAGGAGGTGGTCGAGCCCGCTCAAAATATGGCCGACACCGAGCACCACAAAACCTTCCGCCGCACGATACCATGGCGGGTTAAGCGCAACCCGTCCCGAGGCGGATGAAATCATGAATGCACGGCTGCTCTCGCTTAGCGGCATAAAGCGAACGGTTAATTTGGCATTATCGCCCAGGTCTGAAGCCAAAATCGTCTGGATAGTAAAAACTGAATTGGGAGAACTAATCGGATAAATCAGGTGAGCGTCAAGGTATCCCTGATCGTAGTAGATTGCCGAGACAAGATCCATTGGCTGAGTGATCAGCGCGTTGGCTTGGTCGTAGTCTCCAAAAGAACGATCCGAGGGTAAGGTCAAACGCCCCGATGCGTTAGTGGGAACCAGTCGCTCCCCGTTCTCAAAAATCTCGATGTCGTTGGCAACGCCGCTCAAAGCCTGGTTGATTGCTGGACCGGAGGATTCCAGATTGTACTGTCGCCCATTCAAGGGAAATGACACGGAGTGAAGCATATCGAGAGGGACGTGGATGATCAGGTGGGCCTGATGAGGTTCAATCTTGACGAACGAATTCATCACCGTGTGCAGGGGAAAGTCGTGAGCCCGCGCCTGCGGCACGACAAAGGCAAAGCTCATGGCAAATACGGCAGTCAGAATTCTCCGCCAATTTCTGAACATGTATTCTCCTTTTCTCATGAAAAAAGTAGCCAGGACGAGGTGTCCTGGCTACTGTCCAAAGCCTTACCAGTTGTTGCCGTTGTTGCCGTTCAGCACAAATCTCTGAATTCTCCGGCCGGTGATTGTCTCTGCGATATAGACGTCGCCGTTGGAGGTACTGGCCCCCGTATGGGCGAAGGCAAACTGTCCTGCACTGTGCCCGGGGCACGGGCTTAAACCGCATCGTCCGAGAGCTCCGATCATCCCGCCGCTCGCCTTGTCCAGAACCCAGACGTTGTCGTTCCCGAGATCCACGTTGATGATGAGCCTCTGGCTCGTGGGACTCCTGTCGGCGAGAAAATCAATGTTCGGCCAAAAATCAATGTCACAGGCGCGAGTCCCAGCTTTCAGAATGGCCGCCTGATTCCCCGGCGTTGCGTCCGGTGATGGATCAATCGGAATGGACCTGACGAAAGAGCCGTCCTTCTCGAAGACTTCAATTCGGCTGTCGGGCCGGTCGCATGCGTAGACCAGATTGTCGTTGCCAAGGACAACGCAGTGCGGGTGTCCGCCGCCCGTGGCCCCGAAAGTGCCATCCGGACACGAAGCGCCCGTGGTGCTGCACTTGGTGCCAAACTGACGCACGAAAGTGCCGGTGGAATCGAAGACCACAACGCGGTGATTGCCATATCCGTCCGCGATGTAAACGTCTCCTCTTTTGCCGGTCACCGGATCCAGCTCAGGATCCACGGATATGTCCGCAGGTTCATTCAACAGCGTGTGACTGCTGTTGAAGTCAGAGGCCTCGCCACAAGTTGAATAAGTGTTCGCACCTCCTACCGTGCTGTTGGTTGGCGGACCATCACACGATCCCTTGCTACCGATCTGCATGAGTAATTTGCCGCTTTGTGAGTACTTCTGCACGATGCCATCGCCATTGCCGCCAATCCAGACATTGTCCTGGTAATCCACGTAGCAACCGTGCATGCCTTGTGGCAAAACCGCGGCCGCACCATAGCTGACACCGGTCTGAACCAACGTCGGGTCACCAAAGCTCGCGACCACATAGCCTGCCGAATTGTAGGCAACGACCGGGGGAGACGGAATTGCAGAGGCGGTGGCATCCTGGCCATCAATGGCTCCCGACTCCGCACCCTGCAACACGCCGCCCACGGTCACCCCAACTTCCCAGCCTCGATTTACGGTGAAGATGTGATCGTTCGAGTCGATACAAGTGCCGGCCACTTCGCCCGTCACCCACCTGTGCGCCACACCATCGCTGCCCACCGGCGCAGGCAGTGGCTTAGGCCAACTGGGATCCACGGTCCACGACGGTGCATGGCTTGAATTTGCCTTAACTTGTTTCGGCTGCCAGATTCCAAAGCCAATCGCAAGTGCGAGCAAAACCGCGATTGGGTACACATATCGCCCGGCTTTCATATCGTTCTCCAATTCCAGCCGCTTTCCTGATTGCGGCCTGGGTCTGTTGGTGGCATCGTCGAGATCGTCTCCTCGTGCGGACACAACCCCGCTCATCTCCGCCAAGCTCAGCCTCGCAGAGAGGTTTGTACCTTCTAAGCAGATGAGATCAGTTACGTGGTCTCATCTCTCGTTTTGCGGATTGAAAATTGTCGCTTCCCCGCATCGACGGCAACATGGGCCAACATTGCTGCCAATCGGAAACTTCTGATGCCTTCCACTCGCCTGTGGTTTTCGCGATTCTTTCTGCGTTCAGCAGTTCTGTTTTGCCTTCGCCGCGCCTCATCTGTCCCGGCATCCAAGCCGGCGTGAGAAGGCTTGAACAATTTTCGAAACGTGACGCGAAAAATACAGAATTGCCGGCGTCATACGACTTGAACACTGCGGCAACCGATGAGGTACCGGCGTGGCTGAACGGCAGCAAAGATTTACAACAGCATCGAGGAAAACGCGGGGAATTCGAGTGAAACAGCGGCTTAGCCGGAGTGAAGGCTATTGGCCCAAACACTTACGCCGGGCCTGAGCGCCAGGACGCTTCTATCTCTTCCAAACTGTGGCCCTTGGTTTCAGGAACAAGGTAGTAACAAAAGACCAGTGCGGCAATCGCGAGCAGTCCGTACAGCCAGAATGCCCATGATAACCCAATCAGTTCTACCAGCGACAGAAACGTGATGGATACTACGAGATTAGAAATCCAGTTCATACTGGCCGCAGTTCCTTCCGCTTGGCCGCGGATCTTCAATGGAAAAATCTCCGCGATTAGCAACCAGAAGATAGGCCCCAGGCTGATCGCAAAAAAGGCGACGTAGGCCATCAAGGTAATCACCGCCACCCGCACGGACGCCGCGCTCTGTACGCCGGAGCGGAAAGCGAGACCGAGAACGCCAAGACTAAGAATCATGCCGGCGATACCGGTGAGCAGTAGTGGCCGTCGTCCCACCCGATCAATCAGTAACATGGCGATGATGGTCATCAGCGTATTCACCACACCGATGCCCGCGGTAGCCAGAATGGCCGATGAAGCCGAGGGTAATCCTGCCGCCTGGATAATGGTGGGCGCGTAATAAATGACCGTGTTGATCCCTGTTACCTGTTGAAAGATCGCCAGCCCAAGGCCAACGATCAACGCTGGACGAACGCTGTGATGCAGAAGGTCTAACCAGGTGCCGCGCTCGTCCGCACGCGCAAGGCTCCCCAGGATATCTTGCAACTCTGATTCAACATCCCGCGTCCCGCGTATGCGTGCCAGCACGGCTCGCGCACTTTCTGCGTTCAGGTGTCCGGCAAGCCAGCGCGGGCTTTCCGCTAGAAACAGCATAGCGACACCAAGAATGGTGCCGGGAACCGCAGCCAAGCCAAGCATCCATCGCCATGCCTCACTCTTGGCAAAAGCGTAATCGACGAGGTACGCCAACAAAATGCCGATTGTAATCGCCAACTGGAACAATGACACCTGCCAGCCGCGCGCCTCCGGAGGAGACACTTCGGAGATATAGACAGGCACCGTGGTCGAAGCCAGTCCAATTCCCAGGCCCACTACCACTCTGCCGGCTACCAAGATGGCCAGAGATGGGGCTGACGCACAAATCAGGGCTCCGGCAGTAAAGACGATTGATGTTCCGATCAATGTGAGACGGCGGCCAAGACGGTCCGCAAACCTGCCCCCAGTAATGGCACCAACGGTCGCCCCGAGGAGCACCATGCTCACCACTAATTCCTGAGGAAACGTCGCCAACGCAAAATCTCTTCTGATGAAGATGACCGCGCCGGAAATCACGCCAGTGTCGTAACCAAATAGAAGCCCGCCCAGCGCGGCAAAACCTGCGGCAACGTAGACGAACCTTTTATTAGTCGGCGATGGACGATTGCTGGGCAACAGAATTAATTCCTTTTGCGACGGATTGACCCTCTGAACGCGCTGCGATTGCTTGACTATTTGGTGATCGTGAACTGCGCACTCGGCCCCTCCACCGAGTCAGGAGCTATCCAGACCGTCACCTGTGCTGCTTCGACTAGGTGGCGCATTTCGATATTCCAGAAAGCGAGTTCCTCGCGTCCAACCTTGAACTCCACATTTCGCGATGCACCCGCCGCGAGTGAAATCAGCTTCACGCCCTTGAGTTCCTTCCTTGGAAGGTTCACGCTGGTTCCCCGTTGTCCGAGATAAAGCTCCACCACCTCTTGCCCGGCTCGTGATCCCCGGTTGGTCACCGTCGCCGACACCGTGATCGCGCCCCCTTCGCTGTTCAACGTTTGTAGCCCGATCGACGTGCTGCTTAGCTGGATAGCGGAGTAGACAAAATGCGTGTAGGTCAGTCCATAGCCAAACGGAAACAGCGGCGAGTTCTGCTCATCGATGTAGCGCGAGACGTACTTCTCATGCCCGCTTCGGGGAGGCCGACTGAGATCAGTATCCTCCGCCGGTCGCCCGGTTTTCGGCGGGTTATAGTACAGCGGCTCCTGCCCCACTGCGCGCGGCACTGAAACGGGAAGTTTTCCAGTGAAGTTCACGTCGCCAAACAGCGTTCTAACCAGGGCCGGTCCCGCCTGTACACCCGGATACCAAGCCTCGACCATTGCAGATACATGGGCGGCGGCCCACGGTAGCGCCAAGGGCCGACCGCTGAATAGAACTAGGACGACTGGTTTTCCAGTAGCAACAATTGCTTCGAGGAAATTCTGCTGATTTCCGGGCAGGCCGAGGTGGGCACGAGACGCAGCTTCGCCGGTCATGGATGCAGCGCTTTCCCCCAGCGCGATAACCACCAGATCGGATCGTTGAGCGGCATTGACTGCCTCCCGGAATCCGTCGCCGCTGACGCTATCGACTTCCGTGCCTTTGGCGTAGAGCAATTCTCCGCCAGCCTGCCGCAGGCGCTCGGTCAGCGCAGCTTTCAAGGTGACAGCGGTCGCGGGATCGCATTTCGCTGGCCACGATCCAAGCATGTCGCCGGCACTGTCGGCGAAAGGGCCCAGCAAGGCTATAGTGCGCACGTTCGAGGCAATCGGCAGCAACTGCGCGCCATGAAATTCTTCGTTTCTCAACAGCACCAACGATCGCTCGGCGACTTTTCGCGCGAGCTCAACATGAGTCGGATCAAGCATCGGTTGCGCCGCAGATTTCGACTCTGGCACGTACGGATGGTCGAACAGATCCAAGGCAAACTTCACGCGAAGGATACGGCGCACGGCTTCGTCAACTACCGCTCCGGAGAGCGTTCCCGAGCGCACGAGATCCGCAAGAGATCGCCGGTACACACCGCTTTCCATATCCATGTCCACGCCGGCAAGGATTGCTTTCTGTGCGGCAGTGGCTGGATCATTGGCTACACCTTGCGCGATCAATTCGGCTACCGCATTCCAATCACTCACCACAAAACCCTGAAATCCCCAGTCGTGGCGCAGTACCCCGGTCAGCGTCATCGCGTTTGCACACGCCGGCACGCCGTTGAGCGGGTTGAATGCGCTCATTACGGTTGCCACACCACTATCAACCGCCGACTGAAATGGAGGCAGGTATATTTGCCGCAGGGCGCGCTCGGAGATGTCCGCTGCATTGTAGTCACGGCCGCCTTCAGATGCTCCGTAGCCAACCAGATGCTTGGCGCACGCGGCCATCGAATCGCGATTCGCCAGATTGCTTCCCTGGTAGCCGTGCACGTAAGCCGCAGCCATAATCTGGCCCAGGTAAGGGTCTTCGCCCGCGCCTTCCACAATGCGGCCCCATCGCGCATCACGAGCAATATCGACCATGGGAGAAAAAGTCCAGCGCACGCCTTCCGCAGTCGCTTCCTGTGCGGCTACTCTCGATGCCTGCTCAATCAGTTGCGGGTCCCATGTGGAAGCCATCCCGAGCGGAACCGGAAAGATCGTCCGGTATCCGTGGATAACATCCAACCCGAAGAGCAACGGGATCTTGAGACGGGACTGCGTCATGGCGATCCGCTGCAGCGCATTCGTCTCGGTCGCGCCGGTGACATTCAATAAAGAACCAAGCTGGCCTTTAGCGATCAGATCTCGGAGGCTGATGCCCTCCGAGGCTGGCCCGGTGGCATTTCCTCCCGAGTACTGCACAAGCTGACCCACCTTTTCCTCCAGCGTCATCCGTTTGAGCAATGCTTCCACCCGCCGATCAATGTCGGGCTGATCAAGGGAATTCGCTGCGAGAGATGAAACAAGCAGCAGGAATGAACCGAAAATTCCAAAAGTCCGCCGCCTCCAATTCATCGCTGAATTCCAGGGACAATCCACTTGCGCATGCTCCAGTTCAGCTCGCCATGGCAAGTTCGTCGCGGTCTCTTCGAGGGCTACGGACGGCTCGTGCAGAGAGATGAACGTGCTCACCCGGTTTGACATGCTGACGGACGGGACGCTCCTGAAGGAGCAGTTCGGTTGCCCGTACCCGGGCATCTCCGTGAAACCATTGCTGCACAATATTGCCGCAGAGAAAGTTCCCAATGGAGAGCAGGATCATCCCCTGATGATGCGCCATCCACTCTCTCACAAAGACAGGATCGTGAGCGCGGATCTTTCTGCTCGCGCCAAAGTCAACCGCTTCGTAGAATCCATAGTCACGCAACGAACCGAGTTCTGCCATGCGACGCAAGTTGTCAATTGCATCCGCGGGAGCCACTGCAAGTGCCATCGCGCCGGCATACGGTGCCACCACCAACCGCTCTCGCTCCTGGTCTCGCAAGGCCAGTTCCGGCACCCCAATCGCCTCATAGCCATACACTCCGGCGTCGTCCAATTCACCAAAGCCTGCTTCAGAGATACCCCACGGGATATGCTTTCCAGCGGCATACTCCTTTTGCGCCCGAACCGCTCCCTGCATACTCTGCCGCAGCATCGTGTCGTTTGGAGAGCGCATCCAGATTGCCGGCATCAAGTATTCGAACATCGTACCTGCCCACGAGATCAGGCTAGGGGGACCGCCTCGTATCGGCACATGTGCCCTTCCCAGTCGTGACCATGTTTCTTGAGGCACATCACCTTTGCCGATCGCAATGAATGCCGCAATCCGGGCTTCCGACGCGAGCAGGTCATAGCAGGCAGAATCAAGTGTTCTGTTTTTCAAGTGGTACCCAACCGAGAAAAGCTTGCGGCGCTGATGCAGTAAAAAGCCAAAGTCCATCTCCGTCACCCAGCGCTCGGCCCCGGCGGCAATCGTGCGCAAGTCCTGTACCAAAGAACAAGACTGCTCGTACGCGCCCGGAAGCAGCGTCAAAAGGTGCTCGCATTGATTTCGGATTTCGTCCAAAGCAGGCGACTGAATAGCATCTTGCAAAAGCTTTGCCTGAAGCTGCTGCACGAAGGTGGGTAACTGCGTCAGCGACGGCCCACTTTCAGTATTAGCCTCAATAGCGAGGTGTCGGCGCAAGAACTTGAACTCCGGCAATAGCCACGGCATGTAGTTGGATAACAGCATCTGCACTTGTTCTCTGCGCAGTTGAAGTTGCGCTGCTAACCCTGGATTCTCGCCTCCAGGCGACGATGGAAACACGTGCGCAGCCTGTTCTGAAACCAGTGCAGTCAAGCGGTCGAACCACGGCAAGTTGTTCTCCTGCTCACGAAGTAACTTCTTCGCATTGGGCCTCAGAGATTTCGACTCGACGAGCAATCGGAGATGATCTACGTACCCATCCACCAGGCACGCCGAGAGCAACGGTTGTTCCAGCAGTGTGGTACATCCAACTTTCAACGCGATGAGCGATGCTGCAAGATTCCCGCTATCGACGCTGGAGACGAACAGAGGCGGCTCGGGCGAGAGGGTCCGCGTGTCATACCAGTTGAGAAAATGTCCACGATAGCGACGCAGTTGGTTCATGGTGTCAAAGGTTCGCAGCGTTTGCTCCGCAAATTCGGGAACCGTGAGATAACCAAGTCTGTATGCCACCTGACGAGCATTCAGCAGAAAACCGAGGTTGGTCGGTGAGACCCGCGCCGCGATCTTTGCCGGTTCCTCCTGCACGTTGTCCGGAACCAGCCAATGATGCCGGGAGCCGCTGAACTCGGCAAAAAAACGCCAGGTGCGGAGTGCAGCAAGGCGCAGAAACCTTTCATCCCCTGCGGCAACGCTGCTGCGCTCTTGGTGTGCAGGCCGGTCGAGCCACACCGAGACTGCCTTGCCGCACGCCCAAAGCGCAAGTGTCGGAAGCGCAACCCACAACGCAGACGACCGCACCAAAAGCAGCACTGCAGCGATGCCCAACGCAATCACCGGTGTGCAGACCAGGTACACATCAAGCGGTGTGCGTTTGCGAATCCCCAGCTCTGCTTCCGCCGCAGTTTCCCATTCGAGCAGTCGCCTTCCTGAAATCGCGCGCCGGTACCAACTGCGCAAGATTGCATCCAGGGAAACAAGCGCATCATGAACGAGAAAAATCAAAACCAGCAGAACGCCGGTGAGAGCGGTTTCCAGTGATGTCCAAGCCTCGCCTATCCCCACGAGACTGCGGGCATACACTGCCCGCGCAAGGTTTACGGCAAACTGGAACCACGGCGGTGCGAACAGGATGGAAAGCGAAATCGCTGTCCAGTACAGCGGTCGTCCGGGTAGTAGCAGCCAGCCAAGAATAAAAAGGACGAGAGTAGAAGGACCGACCATGCTGCGACGCAGGTTATCCACAATCTTCCAACGCGAAATGAGGGAAATAGGATTGGGCACGCGACGGCCACTCTCATCCGGCACGCGCGGAAATAGCCACTCCACGATTTGCCAGTCGCCGCGGACCCAGCGGTGCCGACGCCGAATATAGGCGCTGTAATGAGAGGGATAGCGATCCACAATTTCGACATCGCTAACCAGTCCCGCACGCGCATACGCGCCTTCGATAAGGTCATGGCTCAGGATGACATTGCGCGGAAAACGATGATCGAGCACACGATGAACCGTCCGCAAGTCATACAGTCCTTTGCCCACGAATGTTCCTTCGCCGTAAAGATCCTGATAAACATCGGAAGTCGCGTGCGTGTAAATATCAAACCCGGTTCGCCCGGAGTAGATGGACGCGAGCCTGGACTGCGCCGCACTCTCGACACTCACGGCGACCCGGGGCTGCAAAATTCCAAAGCCTTGGACGACAACATTGTGGCGATCGATAATCGCCTGGCATAACGGATGGGCCAGTGTTCCGATCAATCGTTGCGCTGTTCCTCGCGGAAGTTCCGTGTCAGTGTCGAGCGTGAGTACATACCGGACCCGCGGCAACACTGACAAGTCGCCTACCTTGTAAGGGAAGCTGTCATACTGCCCGAGCACGAGCCGATTGAAATCCAGCAGCTTACCGCGTTTGCGTTCCCAACCCATCCAGACGCCTTCGCGTGGGTTGTAAACCCTGTGGCGATGAAACATGGCGAACGTGCCTCTGGCATTGCCCGCGTACTTTTCATTCAGATCGCGTATAAGCTGGCCACAAAACTCAACGATCGGTTCCTCTTCACGGGGTTGCTCGTCCGAGTCAGGCAAGTCAGTCAGTAACGCAAAATGGAGGTTTGCGGACATATTTCCCAAGTAGCGGACTTCGAGGTCGTCGACGAGTTGCCGCACCTGCTTCTCATCGAGCAACAGTGTGGGTACAACGACCATGGTCGTATAACCATCCGGGATGCCGTCCCGGAAATCGAGCTTGGGTAGAATCTGTGGCTGTAATAACGAAGAGATCAGGTAATTCATGATCTGCACGGCACTTTCGCTACACGGCAGCAGCAAGATGAGTGCCGCAAGAAAGGCGGCCGAGATCGAGTAGAAATCTCCCCACACTACGGCGGCCGAAATCATGCCAAGTGTCAGCAACTCGATGCCTGCAAGATAGAAATCGTTCGGATATCGGCGCAGCAACCTCTGCCAGCGCTCGCGAAAGGGAGAGCGCACATTGGCTCTCCGCCGAAGAACCCCCTGTCCTTCGGCGATCAAGTAGTAGCCGACATGTGCCCGCCGGTGCGCCAGAACCGGATCGTCTTCGCAAACACTCTCGGGTTCGCGAGCGAGTGACACGGCTAGTTCCGCAATCTCGAGCTCTGAAAGTCCAGAGTGTTTCGCCAATTTAACCACGATGCCGCGATACATCTCCCGGCTCTCCGCGTCCATCTGCGCGTAAGCTTCTGCTGGATCTCGACGCAACACCGCATCGAAGACGATCAGCGGTTCCAACAACTCCGCCCACGGCGCATGAGCGATCTCGCGAAGACTTCGAACACACGTCTCAATATCCGGCACGGCCCTCCCTGCCGTCACTCGCGGACCATCCGTGTCGATTCCTAGAGCATTCTTTGCTAGTACGGCGATACGCTCGAGCAGCACCCACTGGAGCGCTGGAACCATGGCCCGCAATTCGTCAAGACGCAGCACTACGGAGCGTTGAAACGCTTGCAGGTAGCTGCTGAACCCGGAATCAGTAAAGCCGTAGTCAAGCGATGCCAGCAGGTCCTCGGCAATCACCAGGGCTCTGGGCGCAACCCGGCCGGAGCAGCGTACGTACGCGCTGCGATACAATGCCTCCTTTGCTTGCGCCAGCGAAGCCAAGGCGGAGTGGATGGGGCCGAGATCCTCGCAAAACCAATCGTAGTCGCTTGCATCGAAACAGCCACCTTTGGGCGCAGACTCAATGGACGCGAACACCACCTGCAGCCCTTGGTTCAACTGTTTGAACCGCTGCAAGAATTCGGGCGACGACTGAATGCGCGGCAACCACACCATGCTGCCTGCACATTGGGCAGCCTTGGCTGCAACCAGTTCCTTGCCGACGTCGCTGATGTCCTTCTCCACGGGATGTTTCCCTGTCGAGTACCGATCCAAAATAGCAATTTGCTCTGGCATCTGACTCCCAAACGGCCGTCAGCGGTAGCTGGCGGCTTGCAATTCAAACATCTCGGCGTACTGCCCGCCGAGAGCGATGAGTTGATGATGATTCCCATCCTCCGCGATTCGGCCATCCCTCAGCAGAACGATCCGTTCGGCCATCCGTACGGTGGAGAATCGGTGTGAAATAAAGAGCGTCATCTTCCCTTCCGTCAGTTCCGCAAAGCGCGCGAACACCTCGTATTCGCTGCGGGCGTCCAGTGCGGCTGTGGGTTCGTCCAGGATTAGAACTTGCGCGTCGCGTAGGTAAGCACGAGCCAGCGCGAGTCTCTGCCACTCGCCACCGGAGATATCCATACCTGTGTGGAACCGCCGCCCGAGCATCTGTTCATAACCCTCAGGGAGTTTGGCAATTACTTCGTCTGCCAGGCTCTTTCGTGCAGCGGCAACAATGCGCCCTGTATCGTGCAGCTCTTCAATTCTCCCCACCGCTACATTTTCGCGGGCCGTCATTTCATACCGCATAAAGTCCTGAAAGATAACTCCAATTTCCCGGTAAAGGTCTTCGATGTTGTACTCGCGCAGGTCCACGCCATCCAGCAGAATCTGGCCGTCCGTGGGGTCATAGAGCCGCGTCAGTAGCTTCACAATCGTGGTTTTACCCTCGCCATTCTCCCCGATCAGTGCGACGCGCTCTCCTGGCCGCAGCGTAAAATTCAACCGATCCAGCACCAGCCGCGTTGCCCCGGGATAAGAAAAAGAAATGTCGCGAAATTCGAAGCCGCGGACCATTGGGCGCGGCGCCGGCAGCGCACGTGGCTTCGAGCGAATCGCTGGCTGCATTGCAAAGAAGGCCAGCAGGTCGGTGAGAAACAGCGCCTGGTCTGCGATGCTCGAAGCCGTCGAGAAAATCTGCTGAATGTTGTTGCTCGCCTGCAGAATCGCACCTGCCAGGAAGTACAAGGTTCCAATGGACAACTCTCCATGGATGGTTCGCCAGATGACCCAGGCATACGCCATGTAATAGCCGAGCGTTCCCATTACAGATAGAAGCGCGCCTATGCGGAGCTTGCGTCCGGATAGTTCGACATTCTCGCGATAGATGTCATCGGAAAGTTCGGTGAATCGCCCGGTGAGAAAGCTAGCCAAGCCAAAGAGCTTCAGCTCCTTCGCCGCTTCCTTGCTGCCGCCCAGAATTCGCAGATAGTCAAGGTGACGACGAGTAGGCGTCTGGCGGAGATTCTTGGCGTACTCTAAAAATGCAAAGTGACTCTCGCCCAGAAACGCCGGGACAACTCCCGCCGTAAGTAGCAGCAACAGCCATGGCGAAAAGTAAACGATGGAAATCGATAATGACAGGGTGGTGACAACCTGTTGCAAGAGGCGGCCAAGGGACTGGATCATTCCCAACCGGTCTGTCGCTTGTACGCGCGCCCGCTCCAGGCGGTCGTAAAAGACAGGATCTTCGTATGCGGCCAAGTCCAGTCCGGCGGCATGCCGCATTACTTCAATGCTGACGTAGCGGGTGTATTTGTCCGCGAGCACTGAGTCGAGATAATCGACAACTCGCGTGAGCATACTGCCGCTTGCGGCCAGCGCAAACTCCGCTCCAACCAGCCACCACAGCACCCGGGGCACAGGTTGATGATGGGCAACCACACCTACTATGTTGTCGATGATGAGCTTGCTAATCGCGAGCAGCCCGATCGGCAACAGGGCTGTGACTATTCTGAAGACAACGCTCAGAAATACGACCGCCGGACCGGCTTGCCACACAATCTTGAGCACGGGCGGTAACTGACGCAAGGCCGCCACACGTTCATTCCACGGCATCCAGACATTATGTTTCTTTTGTGTCATCGATTTAGATAACCTCGTGCATCTGCCTATGCGATAAGCAGCAATAGGCAGCAGCACGGAGCTCTGCTGGACGGGTGGCGTTCCCAGTTGGATGCAAAAAGAAAACCACAGGTCGCTTCCGGAGAACTCTGGAGCGTGGAGGTTGGAGGGCATTGAAAAATGAGCGCTTCTAAGCTCTCAACGGAACGATCTTTCAACGGAACTCAAAGCCCGGCTTCAGTTCGCAGCGATACGTGCTAGTACGATCCTTCTCAATCTTTACGTTGCATTCACCCCAACTTAAGCAAGGCTCTGGGTCAAGTGGAAAAACCACGTGAGTTCCATCCACCTCCGCCTCGATGCTCACACCCTCCGCTTCCGCCGGCAATGTAAAGTTGAGGGTGCGCCCGAGAATCGCCGGGGATGATTGCCTGACAACATCAGCGGTCATTGGATGAACCACCTCGGCTTCTATCAAGAATGTGGCCGGATCAGACCAATCGCGAACCGAAACGTTGAACACCCGGCCGCCATTCGCAAGGCCGTCGGAATCGATCTTTGTGAACGGGCATGGACCAGCAATGCAGGACACTCTTGGATTCCGGAACTCATTGCCCTCGCCCGCGTCGAGCGACATGGCCCCGGCAGCCGCTTTCCATCTTCCATCTGGCGAGCAGGGTTTCTGACCTCTGCACTCGACGTTGCCGGTATTCACCACCTCAAAGGTCTTCATCGCGCTTCCAATTTCCTCTGCGGTCGACGTCTTCACGGAATACCTGATTGATACTTGAGCAATAAACCTCGTAGGTCCGCTGGGCACCGCCCTTGCAGTACTCGCAATCGGCGACATCCGGACAACGTAAAGCATCCTCTTTTCAAAAGACTGAGACAGATTGAGTGGTTTGTAATCTGGATGCTGGAACATAAGCAGAATAGGTTGGCCTCGCTTGAGTCCCGGACGCAAGCTGAGATGGAAAAGCCCTGAAGAATCAGATATGCCATTGCGCAGCGCCACACCGTTTAGTGCCGTGATCTCAACCCCGGTGATGGGTACCTGTCTCCTCGGGTCCGTATCCTGCCTGATGACAACGCCGGTCAGGGTTAGCGGCTTTTCTCTCCTCGAGAGTGTCAGCAGGAGAATTAAGACCCCGCTAGCAACAGCCGCTCCCGCCCAAAGCACTATCTTGCGCTTGCGATTCATCTGCTCCCCAAAGCTAAGAAACACAGTTAAGATGCCGTTCCCCTCGCAGCGGATTAGATCGAGAACTGCTGCCTTCTTTCGCGTAGCATTCAACTCGCAAAACTTTCAACCCTTAGATGTCGCGCGGAATCAATTAGCTAAGTGGATAGAAATCACTCGACCGTCAACCCACTTTCTCGGCGCGCCATACTCAAGGGGATGCTCGGCTTGGGTGTGACCATGCCGTTTGCTCAAAGGAAAATGATCCCGGTCCTAATGGCCGACAATCTAAGCTGCCCCGCTACTCCGCCGGAGCCAACCTACCTTTTACCGGAAGATCACGAATTCCTTGAAGATCTCGAGCGGGCAAATTGTCTGTTCTTCGTAGAACAATCCAATCCGCAGACCGGGTTGGTACGCGACCGCTGCGATGTTCGCGCGCCTTCCAGCAGCACGGTGGCGAGTATTGCCGCCACCGGCTTTGGATTAACCGCGCTATGCATCGCGCAGCAGCGAGGCTTTATCTCGCTCTCGGAAGCCACTGAGCAGGTTCTCACCACCCTGCGGTTTCTGTGGGCGAAGGTGCCCATTCACCGGGGGTTCTTCTATCACTGGGCCGACGTAAACACTGGCGAACGGACGTGGAACTCTGAAGTCTCTTCCATCGACACGGCGATTTTGCTGTGTGGCATTTTGACCTGCCGGCAGCACTTCCCGGAGAGCGAGGTCAAGCGGCTCGCGCATGACATCTTTAACCGCGTAGATTGGTCGTGGCTCTCTGAAGACACTTCCCTTTTGCCGCACGGATGGACGCCGGAAATCGGCTTCCTATCCTATCGCTGGGATTATTACAGTGAGCTGATGGCGATGTACTTGCTGGGCTTGGGTTCCTATTCCCATCCCTTAAAGCCCGAGACCTGGAATGGATGGAAACGCGTTACCTTCGAATATGACGGCCTTCGCTACATCGGATCGTTCGCGCCGCTCTTCGTCCACCAGTACTCACAGGCTTGGTTCGATTTCCGCGATCAGCGCGATCGATATGCAGATTATTTTCAGAACTCGATCATTGCCACGGAAGTTCATCGGCGTTTTTGTTTGTCTTTAGCCAAGCAGTTTCCCGACTATAGCGACAGTCTGTGGGGCATCACAGCTTCGGATTCGCAGAAAGGCTATGTCATCTGGGGCGGTCCGCCGGCCATGGGACCGATCGATGGTACGATCGTTCCCAGCGCCGTGGGAGGTTCGCTGCCATTCCTGGTACAACCAACCATGCGGGTGCTGCGGACAATCAAGACTAGGTATAGCAGGGCTTGGTGCCGCTACGGTTTCGTTAACGCATTTAATCCCTCAAAAAACTGGTACGATACCGATGTCATCGGCATCGACACGGGAATCACCTTGCTAATGGCAGAGAATGCGCGGACCTCATTTGTCTGGAACACCTTCATGAAAAACTCAGAAGCACAGCGCGGCATGAAACGCGCCGCATTCCATCGCTACCGATAAACCTTACTCCCCACCGAGAAATTTCGTCAGCGCCTGCTGGAATTCCTGCGGCTTTTCAAGGTGCAGGATGTGACCGCAGTTTGAACTACGACGAGCCTGCCGTGCGGTATCTCGCTTACCGCGGCGCGTCCAAGCTCAACGAAATTACCCATCTTCGCGCGTGCCTCGGCAGGGGCGCAGCTCCCATGCCTCGGCAACCGTTGCCGCTAAAGTACGGCGCCGCCCCGCCGATATCCAGTTAGGAGGACGGCACGCATGCTACCACCGGTCAGTAGTCCCATCTGGAAAAAGCTCGTGAGCGGGGAGAAGGAATTGAAGAGCACGAATCTCGTGGTCAATATGCTCCTCACCAATTGCCGGGTTCGCTACAAATTGGATCCCACGACAATGAATGAGTTGGTGATACACGCTCACGGAGCTTTCTCGAAACTCGAGAAAACGCTGCAACCTGAAATTGCACAACTGGTTCCCTGAGGATATAAAACATGCTGCATTCAATTACCGAAGTAAATCGCAAGATCGCAACCGGCAAGCCTCTTCTGTTAGCGGGAAGCGAAGAGGCGCTGCGCCAACTCACGAAAGGCAACTGGATCGGGGGCACAATCCCGTACTTCATGGACGAAGCCGGAGGCGTGTGTTCTGAGTCCCTGATTTTTGTAACCGAATTGCCGGCGTTCTGCGGTGGAGAAGAGATCCGGGAATACACTCCGGAAAACCTGCTGAATGTATGCAAGGATGCCCCCGAGAATGGTGTCTCGTTCATCATTATTCCGGCTGGAAGCGCCGTTCACTCGGCCTATGCCCAGGATGCTCCAGGCTACGAGGGCCTTTTCGTAAAGCCGGTAGTTGGCTGGATCTCAGGGGTCCATCTATCGCAATTGGGTAAGCAAACTCCCAAGGTCTTCAACGGAGTCACCGGGGCGGCGTCATCCGAGACGGCAGTGGTGATGCACGTATCCTTGCCGGCGAACAAACTCGCGACTCTCGACATTGTGAACGTCTTCAAGCCGGGGTCAGGCGATACCATCACATTTCCGCGTGCGGGCTTCGCGATAAGCGAGTGTGCGATCAACGGGAAGCTCCGAAACTTTGCCGAGTACATGACCAGTATCCAGCAGAATTCTCAGATCCCACTCACCGCCGACTATAACACCAGCATCGTGAATGTGAGTGTTCAGAGTGTCGACGAACAAGCAGGGGTCGTGAACCTCTACGCGCCCGTATTTCCTGGGATGGAGTATAAGTTTGGTGCGCCGGTGACGGATTATCTCCATGAATTCAGTGTTGCCGCCGGGAAACAGAACGGTCCTGCCACGTTCTCCTGCAACTGCATTCTGAACTATCTCTATGCAGGGCTGGAGGGCAAACACACCGGCAACATTACCGGCCCCATTACCTTCGGTGAAATCGCTCATCAGCTTCTAAACCAGACCGTTGTGCGCCTCTTTATTCGGGAGTTGGCTTAAGCGAAAGCGCGAAAGGTGTATCCGGCAAGGCAGCCTGGACGTTTTTCCCGACGATGATCAGGACGGACACACCGATCTCGAAAGTGCTTTCGCTGGATTGTGGGTAAGTATCAGAGAAGATGTGATCCCGACCCGGGCGCGAACTATCCTCGCGTCCGGATCGGGATTAGGTTGAAGGTTTTTGGAAGCTTCAGAACAACTCAGCGTTGTGAAAGGTGGTGACGCGGGTACGACGTTCCAAAGTGTGACCCGCGAAGGAGTAAAAGCATATGGTCAAAGGCGTTGGTTACGCGGCTTTCTTAATGCGAACGCCCTCGTCCTGGTGCGGTGGCTGGCTCATCAACGGCCACCTGAGATCGAAACCACTCGTCATGGTCTCGGAAGGTGTTTCGATGATGAATGATACTGTCTTTGACCTCTGGCTCTCTTCGGGCCGCGACATCAAAGGGTAGCTGAGATCACATCCACTTACCGTCTTCTCAATTGACACGCAAATACCTCCATACTTCCTGCGAGAAGAGATTCTCCGCCCTGTGACTTCGATGCAGATTTCTTTCGCTTTTTTTTTGTACTCACGCCAGCTACTCACCCCCGCTGGTTTGGCCTGTTCCTGGCAGTTTTTGTACCGGGATTTCCAGCCAACAACATGGTTTCGGGGCTACAAGGACTTACACAAAAGTGACCGCTATCACAGATAAGCAAAAAGTGTTGAGATATTCTTCGAATTAAATGTCGCAGCTTATCCCATTCCGCCGCTTGCTAGAGTCTCCAGGTACTTGCCCAAAAATCGCAAATTCACGCGGCATGGGAAAGATCATTCCCTTCCCCAGCAAGCCGGCAACAACGCGTCCGGATGCAGCATCCAACCTCGACGATAAGTGTGCGACGTGCCAATACTCCGCGAGTTCCGAATGCGTACCGCAGCTCTGCCAAAGCTGACAAGAGTTACTAACTCCCCGAGTTTGTGACCGCAGTGTGGAACTGCGCCGCATCATTCGCAGGAATTCAGTTCCCTCCCTCAGCTCGCCTTCGATTGCATCATGCCTCCGTGATGGTAAAGCTCAGCGCCTGGGTCATTGGGCAAGGGTTTCGGCAGTTCCGGCCATGGCGTCTCGGCCCTGTCCCGGATGCCGGTTCATGCCCATCACCGGCAGGCGGAGCCAGTTAAAAATAGAAATTCTTCGTCTAAAATGGCATTTTGAAAGCCGCGCGGAAGGATTTCTTTTAAGATACCTGCTGGAGAATTGCACCGCAGTTTCTGCCCATGAGACCGAAAATGGGAGTGAGGACTTGGTTTTCGGTTTATTCTTCCAGATTTGGCGGAGTTGATGCAGGTTTGGCTCGCGTTGCAATCCGAAATAGTATACTTTATACGTTCCGGTCGGACGGCTCCGCACCAAAATCCTCACCGTAGCTGGGGAGCTACCCGCCTGCAGCCGGATAGGAATCGTTCCGCGGAGAACGCATGGCGGTTGCGTGAGCCCCGGATGCTGACCGCCTCTTCCCTGTTAAGTGTGTTACCGGCAGTCGTCGAGATGTTGCCGTGATTGTAAGAGCCTCATTATCACAAAATATCGGGAGTTATTAGATGAATAAAGAAGTTCAGAATGCCCCCCTGACTCAGGCGAGCAGCGGGACTGCGGAGATGTTCCAAGACGAGCATTTTCTGGTCGATCCGGCACACGACATTTTGCGCTCCGAAAGTCTGCCCCTCGACGCAATCTTCAAACCCAAGTCGGTCGCCCTGATCGGCGCGTCGGAACGCACTGGAAGCGTCGGCCGCATGGTTCTCAGCAATCTGATCAGCACCCCATTTGGCGGCACCATCTACCCGGTGAACCCCAAGCGCACCAACATCCTCGGCATTCGCGCCTACAGAAGTCTGCATGACCTTCCCGAGCGTCCTGATCTCATCGTAGTCACCACTCCGTCGGACACCGTGCCCGCCTTGGTTGAGGATGCGGTTGGAATCGGCGTACCCGCAGCCATTATCATCTCTGCCGGCTTCAAAGAGGTGGGCGAGCAGGGCCAGGAGTACGAGCGCCAGATCAAGGAAACCATCCGCGGTAAAATGCGTCTGATCGGTCCCAACTGCCTCGGTGTAATAAACCCGGTCACCGGCTTCAACGCTACCTTCGCGCATACCGTGGCGCGTCCCGGAAACCTGGCCTTCATCAGTCAGAGCGGCGCCCTCTGTACCGCCGTGCTGGATTGGTCGTTGCAGGCGATGGTTGGTTTCAGCGCGTTCATTTCGATCGGTTCCATGCTGGACGTGGGCTGGGGCGATCTGATTACCTACTTCGGAAACGATCCGCGCACCACTTCGATCGTGGCTTACATGGAGTCGATCGGCGATCCGCGCAGCTTCCTCAGTGCCGCACGCGAAGTCTCCCGCACCAAGCCAATTATCGTCATCAAGGCCGGACGCACCGCGCAGGCCGCCAAGGCCGCGGCTTCGCACACCGGTTCGCTCACCGGCAGTGACGAGGTTCTGGATGCGGCGTTCCGGCGCAGCGGCGTCCTCCGTGTCGATTCCATCCACGAGATCTTCGATATGTCCGAAGTCCTCGCCAAGCAGCCGCGCCCCAAGGGTCCGCGGCTTTGCATCGTCACCAACGCCGGTGGTCCGGGCGTGCTCGCCACCGATGCGCTGGCCCGTGGCGGCGGTGAACTAGCCGACCTCTCCCCGGAGTCGCTGGAGAGGTACAACCAGTTCCTGCCCAGCGCTTGGAGCCACAACAACCCGGTGGACATTCTCGGAGACGCCGAGCCGGAGCGCTATGCCAAGTCGCTCGAAGTAGCGGCGGCGGACCCGAAGATTGACGGCATGCTCGTCATCATGACCCCGCAAGGCATGACCGATCCGACCCGTATCGCCGAGAACCTGAAGCCCTACGCTCATTCTCTCGGCAAGCCGGTACTGGCAAGCTGGATGGGTGGAACTCAGGTGAAGTACGGCGAAGAGATTCTCAACCGCGCCGGGATTCCAACGTTTGCTTATCCGGACGCCGCCGCGGAAGCCTTCAACTACATGTGGAAGTACGCCTCCAACCTCAAGAGTCTGTACGAGACACCGATTGCGAATCCGGCATCGGATCAGATCGACCGCGCGAAGGTCGCCGAACTGATTGCCTACGTGCGTAAGTCCGGACGCACGATCCTGACCGAGTTTGAGTCGAAAGAGCTGTTGAAAGCCTACGGCATTCCCGTCACCGAGACGCGCATTGCAGCCAGTGCGGAAGAGGCGGTGAAGGCTGCCGACGAAATCGGCTACCCGGTGGTGCTCAAGTTGCACTCTGAAACCATCACGCACAAGACCGATGTCGGCGGCGTGCACCTCAATGTCCGCAATGCTGAATCGGTCCGCAAGTCTTTCAATGAGATCGAGAGTTCGGTGCGCGAGAAGGTTGGCGAAGGCCACTTCCTCGGCGTGACCGTTCAGCCCATGGCCAAACTGGATGGATATGAAGTCATCCTCGGCTCGTCGCTCGATCCGCAGTTCGGACCGGTGCTGCTGTTCGGCTCCGGCGGACAACTGGTGGAAGTCTACAAGGACAGCGCCTTGGGTCTGCCGCCGCTCAACACCACCCTGGCCCGCCGCATGATGGAGCAAACCAAGATTTACGCGGCGCTCAAGGGAGTTCGCGGCCGCAAGTCGGTCGACCTCAATGCGCTCGAAGAGTTGTTAGTCCGCTTCAGCCAGTTGGTGGTCGAGCAACCTTGGATCAAGGAAATCGACATCAATCCCCTGCTGGCTTCGCCCGAGCGCCTGCTGGCACTCGACGCCCGCGTGGTTGTCTACGGGCCGGAGATGACCGAGGCGATGCTGCCGAAGACCGCAATCCGCGCCTATCCTCACCAGTACGAGGGCACGTGCAAGCTGGGCGATGGTACGGAATTAACGATTCGTCCGATCCGTCCGGAAGATGAACCCGCCATAGTCAAATTCCACGAACACCTCAGCGAACTCACCGTCACCAGGCGCTATCTGCGACCGTTGGAATTGTGGCAGCGCACGGCGCACGAGCGTCTCACCCACATCTGCTTCATCGACTACGATCGCGAAATGGCGCTGGTGGCCGAGAAGAAGAATGAGAACGGGGAGAACGAGATTGTTGCGGCGACCCGCATGAACAAGCAGCACGGAACTAACTCTGCCTTGATTGCGGGTATTATTCGCGATGACTACCAGCACAAGGGACTCGGCACCGAACTCTTCCGCCGCCAGCTTGACATTGCGCGTGCCGAGGGCTTGAAACACGTGCTCTGCAACATGCTCGAGGATGACACTGCAATGCAGACTATCTGTAAGCGAGTCGGTTTCCGGATGACCACTACGAAAGACAATGTCCTCCAGGCCGAGATTGACCTGTAAGCCGATACGCATGAAATAGGAAAGGCATCCGGGAGAATCGGATGCCTTTTCTTTCGGCGCTCAACGGCTTCATGCGATCAGAAAAGCAGGTTTTCGCCGGCCCGATCAAGCGCTGTGGCGTCGAACTCCGCCGCGCACTCGGCATCGTCGTTCTGCACCTGGTTGACGCGCTGGCTCACCTGGTAGCGCCGCATGGCCTCGGCGGGATAGGGCTTCAGCAGGGGTTGTAATTCCGCAACGTTCCGAAAGCCGGGATCGAGCCATAGCTCATACCGGTCCCGCGCCAGGATTACCGGCATGCGATCATGCAGATCCCGCGCCAGCTCATTCGGCGTGGTGGTGAGGATCGAACAGCTTTCAATCCACCGCCCTTGCGAATTCTTCCACCGGTCCCATACCCCGGCGAGGGCGAAGAGCGATCCATCGGCAAGGGTGAAGCAGAATGGGAGCTTTTCTTTTCCGGCACGCTTCCATTCGTAGAATCCATCGGCCGGAATCAGGCAGCGCCGCAGGCGCAGCGGCTCACGGAAGGCCGGCATTGCGGCTGCGGTCTCCGAGCGCGCATTGATCATCTTGTAGCTTAGCTTGTGGCCCAGCGACGGATCGTTCGTCCAGGAAGGGATCAGCCCCCAGCGCATCTGCGACAACTGCCGCCGCGCCGCATCCTGCCGCACCACTGCAATCTCCTGCCCGGGAGCCACGTTAAAGCGCGGCACCCACTCAGCGCCGTCATCCTCTGCAACCCACTCAGCGTCGAACTCCTCTTCCAGAATCTCTTTCTTCCTCGCCAGCCGGAATCGTCCGCACATAATGAGGAATTATATCCACTGCCTGCGCCGCAGCTATTTTTTGCGCTTGCGCAACAGCACGTCGAATGAGACCACGCCCGTCTGGTCGCGCACGCCCACGATGGAAACGTTCTTGTTCACGTCGTACTCAAACTGAATGATCTGCTGTGCCGATTGATTCAGGTTGGTGATGTAGGTCAGGGTCAGTTTGTTGGAGACCGCCTGCTCCACCGTGACCCGAGCCAATCCAGCGTTCAGTGCTCCGCCCACATTCGGATCGATCTTCAACCGGCTCACCCCGAACAAGCGCTGCACCCGGCTGCTCACCGTCGCATTCAGCGCCTGTCCGAGCAGCGCCGTCGATGCGCTCTCTGAAACCGTGGGCTGATATTGCGACGTGCCCATCATCGCCGGATTCGCCGTCTCCTCCGCCGTGCGTCCCAAGGCCAGCAAGGAAATAATGTCGCTGCTCGAAAGCGGCGGGTCCGAGCGGTAGGAGGGCGTCAGTCTGTTGATCGGCCCCTGGAAGCCCAGCGTAATGTCATAGTCGCGCACTCGCGCCGAGAGCTCCACATCGAGCGTGGGTTCGATCCGCACCGGGTTGGTGAACGTAACATCACCGCGCTCCACCCGGTATTTCGTGCCGTTGAAGTCGAGCGTGCCTTCCAGCAGATTCACCCGGCCCAACACCACCGGACGCAACGCGGTTCCGCGCATCCGCAGATCCACATTTCCGCTCAACCGCGCCAGCGAGGTCTGCACCTGTAGCTCAGGAGTCGAGGTCACATGCACATCCAGGCGCACGTTATTGAGCGGCGAATCGATCTTCTGCGCCGGCGCGCCGCGCATGCCCTTCACCAGATAGCTGGCAAAATCAAATTGCGGATTCACTCCCAGCCGCGTTACCGTCAGGTCGCCGGAGAGTACCGCACTCTTTGTCGACCCGGTCAGAGTTAACGATCCGTCGGCGGTCGAACTCAATCCCTCCGGATAGCGCAATCGAATTTCGCGCCCGCTCGCCGACAGATTGAATCCCAGCCCTTGAGACGGAAGGAATGTGATGAAGCCTCCACAGTGCACCAGCCCGCCTCCGGTGCGCGCCGTCAGCTCCTGCACTTGCAAGCGGTCTTCGTTAAAGATCAGCGTGCCGGTAACGTCGCTCAGTCCGTTGGGAAAATCGATATAGGTAATGGCGCCATTCTGCACGTTCAAGCGTCCGCGCATGGAAGGCCGGGCCAGTGTCCCGTTCACCTGCAGGTTCAGGTTCGCAACTCCGCTCGCCATCAGATTCGGATCGGCGGTCTCCAGCAACTTCAGGTTCAGGCTGCCTTCGGCGCGCAGATCGATCTCCCGCTGACCGCCCAACTGCATCTCGCCGCGCACCTGCAGGAAGCGCGTGCCCTGCTCCCCGGCGACGCGGAACTGTTCGATCCGCACCACTTCGTTCGCCATCTTCAGGCGGATGGGTCCGTCGTTCGTCACGGCGATGCCGCCATAGCTCGCAGCCCAGCGCTCGACTACCACGTCGGCAGTCATGTCTTTGGGATGCAACGCCTCGCCGGACGCTTCGATGTGCATCTTCAGCTCGGATGGGCCGCTGTGCCGCAGCGGTAGATAGGCTTCGAGCAGCGGGTTCAGATTGGCGCTCTGCACATCGCCCGTAATGCGCATCGGCATCTGGTCGCGCAGATGGATCTGCCCGTCCAGTTTCACCTCTGCCAGCTTGAAGTTCGAGCGCGCGGTCAGTGTCATCTCCGAGCCGTGCGTGACCGCGTCCACATTCATGTCGCCAAGCATCTGCCGATCCACCGCGAGATTGCGCAAGCGCAGCCGCCCGTTGATCACCGGCGCGCCGGGCGTGCCCTCGCCGCTGATCTCAAACGTCGCCTGCCCGGTGGCGCGTATCTTCCCTTCGCGCATGGCCCGCAGATTTTCAAGCTTCACTTCGGTGCCCTTCAGAGCAAAACCAAACTCGCTGGTCTGCACATTGATCCGAGCGTCGCCGCTCAGTTGCATCACGTCGCTTCTCACCACGATGTTGCGCAACTGTGCCTGATTCTCCGTGAAGTTCACCTCGGCGGTCGCCGAACGCACCGCCTGACGCCATGCGCTTCCATCTTTCATGGCGATCCGCCCGCTGCCGCTCAAGTGGCTTTCCGTACCTTCCACGTGCACGTCCCCGCTCACCTGTCCGCTCACCGGATAATTCGATCCCACCAAGCCCTGCAACTCGCCCGCCTCGGCGTTCTCCACCTTGACGTGAGCGGAAAAAGGTTGGCTCGCATCGTAGCTTCCGTTGGCCAGCGCCACGCTGGCATCCAGGCCGATCTTCGCTCCTCCGCGCCGCAGCAGACCATTGCGCAAGCTCTCGTGGGATGCCGAGTACTCCACGTCGCCTTCCAGCAGCTCCCAGCGAGTATGCACCACGCGCTCCGCCGGAGCCACCCCGGCCACCGGTTTTTCATGCCGACGCAATAAAGTGGTGAAGTTGTGCAGTTCCAGATGCCCGGCCAGAGCGGGCCGCTCCAACCTTCCCAGCACCGTCCCCTGAAATTTTGCCCGCCCACCGAACTCGATCGGCAAATCCTGCGCACGGCTGCCGCGCCAGGCGGTCACCACCGGTGCCAGTTCAGAGAAGTCCATGGTCATCGCATCCAGTTTCAAATCCGAGTTTGCCGACAGCCGTCCGCTGGCGGAAAGGCGCGACGCCCGAGTACTCGCTTCCACGCTGTGCAGCTCGCAGTACTGTCCCTTGAAGTCCACCGTGGCCTGCACCACTGCGGTCACCGGCAACTCCCCGGCGCGCAGAACCGGATGCACCCGCAGATCGCCATCCATCCGCGCGTTCAGCGGACTGCCACGCCAGTTCACCTCCAGCGTGCCCGCCGTCGAACCCGCCAGGTGCAACCGCTCCAGCGGAAGACCATCGGTGGAGAATGCCCGCAATGCCTGCGCCAGCTCCACCCCGGTAACTTGCAGCGCGATCTTTCCCACCGGCTCCTTGCTGCGCAAATTGGTGGCGTCCAATTTCCCGGTCACTGTGCCGCCCAGCGCCGTGGCAAAAATCGAAGATACGTTGAAGCGCTCACGGTCCAGCGAATAGGCGACGCCACCGTTAATCTTCTCCAGCCGAAAGGTCGAGTTCGCCCAGCTCACGGCTGCCGCCTGCGCCCGCCCAACCACGGCATATTCTGCCCGATCCCAGCGATAGGTTCCTTCCCCATCCGATTGCACGGCGCCGCCGCGCAGCTCAGGGTAGTGCACCAGCCGCGCCAACTCGCCCAGGTCTCCCACCGCGCGATAAGCGAATTGCGCCACCGGAGAACTCATTCCCGTCACCGCGCCGTTGGCCTCCATCCACGAGCGCCCCGAACTCACGCGCAGCCGCGGCACTTCCACGCGGTCTTGATAGAGCCGGAAGCGGGCCTCGGCGCCCAACGTCACCGGCTCCCACCCGGGCAACTGCATCCGCACCTGCCCAACCTTCGCCCTACCTTCGTAGGAGTGGTCTGCCGCGCGGTAGCCGAGTTCGAAGGATACGTCGTCGGCCGCACCGTCCAGCTTGATCTTTTCGTCTTTCCACTGCAGCAGACCGCCGGTCAGTGCGGCGTGGTCCATCGCCAGCCGCAACAATCTGGCGGTGGCATCCGCCCGCGTTCCCGCTGGCAGCTTTGGTTCCGGAAGATTTGTCGATCCGTCCTTGTACACCTCTACGTGCGCCAGCGGCCGCAGCACGCTGAGCTCATGGAAGGAGAGCCGTCCGTGCAGCAACGGAGTCCACTTTAACCGTCCCCGCACCTGCTCAACCCGCAGCAGCGGAGCCTCCGATGCTGCCTCTTTCCCGTGAACCGTCATCCCATACAGCTCAAACTGCAGCCCCGCGAGCCGCCACTCGACCCGCTGCAACTCCACCCGTCCGCCCGTGGCGTGCTCCATCTGTGCCACTGCAAACTGCCGCACCCGCTCGTGGAATTCCGCGCTTTGCACATATCGGGCCACCGCCCCCAGCAAGACGAACCCAAGTACCACTCCCACGGCGATCATCCAAAGCAGAATGCGCACCCACTTCCGCAGCAGAGCGCCCACGGCAGCGCCCTTCGTCGGCAAAGTCGCGTTCTCCGGCGTGGTCTGCACCTGCCCGGAATTTTCTCGCTCTGGCTCCTGGCTCATCGTCTTCTCGAACCTGCTCTCGAACGCGCAATATGCTTCAGGGCTGGCATCTCCGACTTAGTTCCTCTAACGCACGGCGTCCCACAACACCTGTACCCGGCTCTGCGTGCGCAGAGTCTCCAGCCACTTCTCCATCTCCTGATTCATCTTCTGCTCCTCCAGAAGTTCGCGAATCTTGGACGACACCGCTTCGACCGGCTCGGGTGTCTGCCCCTGCGCCTTCACCTGCGGCGCCAGCACCTGCGCGTAATACTCTTCCACATCGGCCCGTGAAACTCTCACCAGCGGCCGCACCCGGAACTCCGTGAACTTGAGAATCTCCAACTGCTCCTGTACCAACCGGCGCAACTCGCCCATCGAGAGCCCATAGCCGGTCAGCTTGGTGCTCCACTTCGCATCGTCCTTCTCTGTCAGCCAGGCGGCGCGTAGCTCGCCAATGCGCGCTTCGATCTCGGTATCCGTCGCCGGAACCGTTCCCTGCATCTGGTCGCGCAGCAACCGGCTCTGCACCAGGTGCTCAAAGGCCGAGTGCCGCTCCGCCTCGCTCAGATCCTTCAGTGCGCGCCGATTCTCCAGGGCTTCAAAGCGCATCTGCTCGTCCAGATCGCTCCAGGTCACCAGGTGTCCATTGACCACGGCGATGATCCGGTCCACCACCTCTGCATGCGCCGCCGTGAGCAGCAGCGCCAGCACCAGTGACACGAGATTTCCTTTGCGTATCATCAGAATGTCTGCCCGATGCTGAAGAAAAAGTTAAAGTGTCGCACCTGCTCGGAATACGGCAATCCAGTCGGTGGCTCCTTGACCGGAAACACCGGCGGATTCAAGTTGTAGCCCAGGTCCACCCGGATCGGCCCAATCGGCGTCCGGTAGCGAACTCCGGTCCCCAACGCCTGGGACATATAGCTGAAGTCGCAGGTGGCCGCCGCGCTGGTATCGCGGCAGCTCTGTTGATCGCGCTGGTTGAATCGCGCCAGGTTCTTCCACATCTCGTTCGCCGTTCCAAAGTCGTTGCCAATATCGTGGAAGAGCACAAAACTCAGGTTGTCTCCCACGTACGGCAGCGGTGCCGGAGGCAGCCTCAGCTCAATATTGTTGACGATCATCGCATTACCGCCCAGCGGCGCCCCGGAGAACGGATCGCGCGGTCCTGCCTGATTGATGGCAAAGCCACGATGCGAATTCGATCCGCCCACAAAGTAGCGCTCCGGCAACGGAATGAATCCCAGGCTGCCGTACGGACTCTCCACCCCGATGCGTAACGAGCGGGCGAGCACCCAGCTCTTGTGAAACTTCGTGTAGGTGGCGTTCTGCACCAGCAATCTCCCAAAGTCCGCCTGTGAGCCGAAGAAGCTCGACGCCGCGCCGATATCGAAGGTGTTATAGGTGCCTTTGGTGGAATTCACCGGGTCGTCGCGGGTGTCCCGCAGATAGGTCAAACTTGGCATGCCCACCCGCACCGGTTGCGAATAGATCGGGATCAAGTCCGGGCTGAACCCCGCTGGAAAGCTGTTGGGATCGACCTCGATGCGGCGATAGGAGAAGCGATACAGCAATTGCGTCGCCTTGGTCGCCCGCTGGGTCAACTGGATCGAGCCTTCCAGCCGGTTACTGCTAAAGGTGTTCACATCGCGGGTGTTGTCGTACAACCCCGTCAAGGTCATCCGCCAGTTCGGCAGGTCAAACCAGCGCGGCTGGTCGAAGCTCATCGAAGCCCTTTTCTCCAGTGTGCCGAAGTGCGATTTGAAGATCAGCGACTGATCGCGCCCCCGGAAATTGATGCGCGTGACCTCCAGGATCACCCGCGGGCTGACCCCGGTCTCACCTTGCGGCGAACCGCCCTGCGCGGTATTCAGCCCCGTTCCAATTTCCATTCCAAGTCCGTAGTTGATCGTCCAACGCTTGGCTTCCTTGATTTGGAAGAGCACATCTTTGTCTTTCTCGTCGCCCTCCGGATTTTCGATCGCGGTCTGCACCTCGTTGAAGATTCCCAGATCATACATATTGCGCTGGGTTTGCAGCATCTTCTCCTGGCTCAGCGGCGCGCCCTGCTGGATCACCACCGTCCGGTTCACGATGTGCGGCTTGGTGTGCTCCACTCCGCTTACCAGCACCCGGTTCACATACTCCCGCGCGCCTTCGTGCAGCTCATACACCACGTCCATCCGGGTGTGGGCGGCGTCGGCATAGGTCGCCGAACTGTCCAGCTGCACCGAAGGGAAGCCGCGGTTGAAGTAGTCATTCATCACCACTTCCCGATCCTCCGCCACCGTCGCTTCGGAGAACGGCTGCCCGGCCTGGGTGTTGATCAGGCTGCGGATCTCTGCCTCGCTCACCGCGTGCGCTCCCCGAATCTCCAGGCGGCCCACCAGCACCAGCGGCCCCTCGTCCACCTTCACCACGATTTTCATGTCGCCGGCAGCGTCGTCGTAGTCGTTCAGAACTTCGCTCGTCACCTTCACCGACTCGTAGCCGTTTGCCAGATACAGGTTCTTGATCGCCTGCAGATCGTTCGCCAGAATTGCCTGACTGTAGCGTCCATGCGGCTGCAGCATACTGGAGACCTGGGTTCCCATGCGCTCCCGCAAGGTTGCCGTATCGAAGCGGTGGTTGCCTACCACATCGATAGCCCGCAACTTGTGCCGCTGGCCGCGTTGGATCGAGTACACAATGTGCTCCCGGTCGTGCTCGGTGTCCTCGTCCTGCCGCACCTGCACCATAGCGTCGAAATATCCCTGCCCTTGCAGATAGTCGCGCAGGTTGCGCCGTCCTTCGTTCAGCAGATCCTCATCCACCGCGTGCTCTTCATAGACCGGCACATAGCGCTTCAGCTTGGCGCGGCTCAATGGCATGCCTTCGGAGCGTATGTCCACCACCGGCCCGCGCTCCACCTCGAAGGTGTAGTCCACCGTATTGTTTTCCGGGTGGAAAACCGGCACGCTCGCCGTCAGTTGCGCCCTCAACCGGCGCTGCTTTACATATCGTTTTCGCAGCCGTGCTACCGCCCGTTGCAGCAGATCGCCGCGCACCCGCGCTCCCGGTCGCATCTTGCAGATTGCTGCCGCCTCTTCCGCGGATAGCCCAGGGTCGCCCTCGACCGCAAGCTTGCCCACCAACGCAACTTCGCCCGGCACCACCTGGAACTCCACGTCTACCTGCTGCGTGTCGTCATGGAAATCCAGATCGGCGCTGACTCGCGCCTTCCAGTAGCCGTGGTCGTGCAGTAATCCCAGAATGCGGCTTTCCGAATCCTTCAGCTTCTCTTCCGTGAACTGCGCACCCAGTTCCAGCCGCCCCGTGTTCACCACCTGGGCTTCATTCGGACCGATCTTTGGCAGTCCCGTCACGGTCACCGCGCCATTGAAATAGTTCGGCTTGGTGCGGAACTCCACCGCGACTCCTCCGGAGGGTAGCAGGCTGGCCTCAGCCTCAGCTTCGGCAAAACGTCCGGTCTCAAACAATGCCCGTAGACTTCTGCGTACGTTGTCCCGTTCCAGCCGCTCGCCGGCTTTCATCGGGATCATTTCGAGCAATGCGGTCTGCTTCAGATCACCGCTCGTTCCCAGCACTCGCACCTGTTCTACCGTGCGGCCAAACAGCCCCGCCGACCCGCCCGGCAGCGCGCTCTGCGGTATCCCCTCAGCTGGACTTGCCTGTTTTTGAGCTTCCGGCGACTGACTCGCCGTCCCCTGACTCGCCGGTGCCGACGCGCCGCCAGTCCCAGGCGCAGCCCGAGCCGCTACCGTCAGAGGACAGAGCAGTCCCACCAGCAGCATCGCCCACCTCGCCCAGCTTTGCGTGCACTTCAATCCGGCCTCACTCGACTCACCGCGACTTATTGGCAGAAGAAAAACTTAACTATCTAACTAAACCCGACACTTATAATAAGGCTTCGCTCCATATGTCCACGAACCCGCCCCTAACTCGATACCGGTTATTCAAAAGGGCTTGTTTCCCGGTCATCGCCGCCGGGCTGACGTGGAGGCACTTCTCCCACAGCTTGCCGGACATCCATTCGCCGCGCTCGCGGCTCCAACCATCATGATGCCGACTGTACTCATCGTCGCGCTCCTGCTTGCCTCGCCACTGCTCGCGCAGAATTCCGGCACGGCTTCTGAAACAACGTACCTGCCTCCCGGAGCCCCTGCGCTGATCTACACCCCGGAGATTCGCCTCGGCTCCGCCACCGAGCCATCCATCGTCACCGTCCCTCCGATCGAAGAGGTGACACCGAACCCTCCTGAAGCTTACGTCAGCAACGCCCCGCCCGCCAGCACTGCACTTCTGGCCACGCGGCACTTCGATTTCATCACCGCGCCCATCGCGGAAGTCCTCCCCGGTAGCATGGAAGACATCTCCGTCAGCCTTGGCGAATACGCCCGCCAGCTCCGCGCCGAGAAACAAAAGTCGCTCTTGCCTTCCACGCCCAACGCTATCGCCCAGCCCGCAAGCCCCAAATAGTCCGAAGCCGGTCTGCACCTGCCCTCACCGTCACCCGCTTCGCCCACCTCGCTAGCGGCTACCCGGCCCTTCCTGCTACATTCACTTTGCCGCACTCATAAGCCAGAAAGGTTTCCTCATGCCTCAGCCTGTCCCTGCAACCGAACCCAGCAAGCTCTATCGTTGGTTAGTCCTTCTCTGGCTCAGCATCACCATGTTCGGCAACTATTATTTCTACGACGCGTTGGAGCCGCTGGCTGACGTCCTCCAGAAGCAGCTTCACTTCACTGATCAGAACATCGGCCTGCTCAATTCCTTCTATTCCATCGCCCCTATCGCCACCGTTCTCATCGGCGGAATCCTCATCGACCGCCTCGGCGTGCGCCGCGCTCTCCTGCTCTTCGGATGTATCTGCCTGGCCGGTTCCATGCTCACGGCCTTCAGTCCGCGCTTTGAGATCATGGCTGGGGGGCGCTTCGTCTTCGGCATGGGCGCCGAGTCGCTCATCGTCGCCATCACGGCGGCGGTCGCCAAATGGTTCAAGGGCAAGGAACTCAGTTTCGCTCTCGGACTCAACCTCATGCTCGCCCGCTTCGGCAGTTGGCTGGCGCAGAACTCGCCCACCTGGGCGCACTCCGCCTACAACTCCTGGCAGGGTCCCTGGCTGATTGGCGTCGGCTTTGTCTCCCTCTGCGTCCTCGGACCCATCGCCTACTGGATCATGGAGGCCCGCGCCGAGAAGCATTACGCCCTCGGCAGGGCTGGCGAAGCCGACAAGATCGTCTTCCAGGATGTAAAGAATTTCGGCCCCTCCTACTGGTATCTCGTGGGCCTCTGCGTGGTCTTCTACTCCGCCATCTTCCCCTTTGAAACCTTTGCCGTGAAATATTTCATGGACGCCCACGGCACCACTCGCGAGCTCGGCGGATTTCTCCTCAGTGTTCTCACCGCCTTCACCATGTTTGGCACTCCCATCGTCGGACTCTTCTCTGACAAAATGGGACGGCGCGCCACCATCATGTGCCTCGGAGTTCTGCTCCTCATCCCCGTCTTCCTGATGATGGGATACACTCACATCTCGCTCTACGTTCCCATGGCGATGCTCGGCTTTGCCTTCACCTTTGTCCCCGCCATTATCTGGCCCTCGGTAGCCTACATTGTTCCCAGCCGCACCCTCGGCACCGCTCTCGGACTGATGACGATGATTCAAAATATGGGCATGGCCGGAATGAACTGGGGCCTGGGCAAAGCCAACGACGTCGCCGGAGCCAGCGCCGCTCATCCCACCGGATACCAACCCATGCTCCAGATCCTCACCGTCATGGGAATCCTCGGCTTCGTCCTCGCCTGGATGCTTCGCCAGCGCGAGCTCGGTCCCCACGGTCACGGTCTCGAAACCATCACCGCCGGATGAGTCGTGACCTTTCCTCGGCCAGCCGCATCTCAAAGAGAGCTTCCGTGCGGGCTCGTCCATCCGCTGCGGCCAGAGCAACTAATGTCCTCTACTCGGCGTCTAACTCTCTCATACCCCTGTAAATGCGCTCTCGCGAGCGGAGGGATTGACCGTGGCAGTTCGCAAAGCTATACCTGTAGGGGATGTACAAGTTTTGCAGCAGGCGAAACCCATGGTCCCGCTGCGTGATGACGGGCAAAGTGGCGTTTCAAAGAGGCCTTATTTGACCACCCCGAAAAAAATGACGGCGTCCGGAATGTCGGAAGCCGAAGCCATCGAGCGTGCCCAGCAAGGCGATGGCGTGTGCTTCGAATCTCTTTACGGCATGCACAAAAGGCGTGTGTACTCCCTCTGCCTGCGAATGACCGGCAACACCGCCGAGGCTGAGGATCTCACGCAGGAGGCATTTCTCCAGCTCTATCGCAAGATCGCAACCTTCCGCGGTGAGTCCGCATTTTCCACCTGGCTGCATCGCCTCGCGGTCAACGTCGTACTCATGCACCTGCGCAAAAAGGGACTCCCCGAGGTCTCCCTCCAGGAAACTCTGGAGCCCACCGAAGAGGATGGTCCGAAGAAGGATTTTGGCGCCCACGATCAGGTTCTTGCAGGCTCCATTGACCGTGTAAATTTGGAACGTGCCGTCGAAAGTCTTCCTCCCGGCTATCGCATCATTTTTGTGCTGCATGACATCGAAGGATACGAACACAACGAGATTGCTGAAATGATGGGTTGCTCCATCGGCAACAGCAAATCTCAACTTCACAAAGCGCGCATGAAGCTACGGGATCTGCTGAAAGTCACTCGCGCTGAAAGAGCTGCATTGAAAAGGTAGGAAGCAGGTGTGACCATGGCAACTGAGCGAAACGCAAGCGCTGCGGCCATTGCAGCCATTGACTCCAGCGGGAGAGGCAAAAAGATGAAATGTGCTGATTTTCAGCGCGACTTGCCCTTGATTATTGACTCGGGCGGCACCAAGGAACAGGAAGAGCACCTGCGCACCTGCGATATCTGCCGCGACTTGGTCAGCGACCTCCGTTACATCGCCGAGCAGGCCAAGTTGCTGATCCCCATGTACGACCCAAGTCCGAAGGTCTGGGATGGCATCGAACAGAAACTTAAAATCGAAGGTCTCGTAAAATCCGCCCACGTGCGGCGATAAATACAGTTTTCGGTTTTTTTACGTGCTTCTCCCATTCGCTTTTTACCCATGGCCGCGATCTTTCGCGGCCATTTCATTTTCGTCGCAAGCCCGATCGCCGCCCCGCAAGTTTCCAATCACCGGCTTCGCATTACGAACCGTCCTCTCCTGCTACAATCCACCTCAATGTCCCAGGATTCCATCGCCCCGTTGCTGGTCCTCATCGGTTTCATGGGAGCCGGCAAGAGTACCGTCGGACGCCTCCTCGCGCACCAGCTTGCCTGTCCGCTCGTCGACCTCGATGCCGAGATTTCGCGGGCTCACGGACCCATTCCAGAGCTGTTCTCCGCCCATGGTGAAAGCGGCTTCCGCGCCATCGAGCACCATCACCTCAACCTCATCCTGCCGGATCTGCCGCGTCCCTCGATCCTGGCTCTGGGTGGAGGCGCGTTTCTGCAACAGGCCAACCGCGAGCTCCTCGCCCGCCACTCCGCTACCGTCATTTTTCTCGACGCGCCCTTTGCCGTCGTCTGTGCCCGCATCGCGGACTCCGGCCATCAGCGCCCCCTGGTGCGCGATCTCAACCGACTCCGCGTACTCTTCGAGCAGCGCCGCCCCACCTATCTTCTGGCCCACCACACCTTCGACGCCTCCGCCTCCGATCCCGCCGCTCTGGTGAATTCTCTGGTGCAGCTTGCCAATCGCCTTGGCATCTCCACCTCTGCTCGCGATAAACTCTAGCGGGGAACTCCACATGATCCGCCGGACCTGCATCGTCATCACGCTGTTCATCATTGCCTCGCCATTCGTGCGCATCGCATTCGCCGGCGGCAAGCCGGCCTCCGCCAAGCCTTCCAACATTGTCGATCAAGGCTCGTTCGCCATCTTCCAGAGCGGCCAACTGGTCGCCACCGAGACCTTTGTCATTCGCCAATTTCCAAATTCCAACGTCACCACCTCTGAGTTGCACGTCGAAGCCGGACAGTCCGGCGGAAACTTTGACCAGTTTGGCGAACTCACCCTGTTGCCCAACGGCAACCTCTCCCGCTACGAGTGGAAGCAGCGCGGCTCTCCGCACAACAGCGCCATGGTCGAACCCAGCGACCAGATTCTCACCATGCACGTCGTCACCGATGGCAAAGCCAGCGACCAGTCTTTCTTTCTGACCTCTTCGACCTTCGTTCTCGACGACTATTTCTTCGCCACCCGCGAAGTTCTTCTCTGGCGATACCTCGCCACCTCGTGCCATCCCCGCCCCAACGGAGACGGCTGCGACCTCACCCGCACCCGGTTCCCCGTCCTCATTCCCCGCCGCCGCACCTCCGCCGAGGTCTTCCTCGAATTCAAGGGTTACGATGACACCCCGCTGAATGGCCGTCCCCAGCACCTCCGCCATTTCCTCCTCCAAACCGAAGGCCCGGATTGGCACCTCTGGCTGGACACCAATCACAAACTCCTCCGCATCTCCATCCCCGAGACCAACACCGAAGTCCTGCGTCAGGACAAGTAGCTCACCACCAACCGCAACCTGAGGTGAGGCCCG